>Ga0308419_1000944_pt1 | contig 19746 bp, 14 predicted proteins | sample HotsprSampleMS50_FD_203674 | JGI IMG/M metagenome (GOLD analysis project Ga0308419, IMG submission 203674) | Hot spring phototrophic mat microbial communities from Mushroom Spring, Yellowstone National Park, Wyoming, United States - 20090730_MS50 ... | reverse complement strand
AGGAGAAATAGCATGAAGGTAGTAGGAATGATACCTGCAAGACTTCAGTCGAGCAGGCTTCCGGGAAAGGCATTGATAGATATATGCGGTCTGCCAATGGTAGTCCATACATGCAAAAGAGCAATGTTGTCAAAATCTTTAAATGAGGTTTATCTTGTAACAGACAGTGAGCGAATAAAAGAGGTTGGTGAATCCTTTGGTATTAATGTAATAATGACAGGGGCACATCACAAAACAGGATCGGATCGCATCGCTGAAGCATGTAAATATGTAGATTGTGATATTGTAGTTAACGTTCAAGGAGATGAGCCGCTTCTGAATCCCAAACATGTGGATGCTATTGTCAAACCCCTTTTAGAAAATTTAGACATCAAAATTGCTGTAGGGGTAACACCATACAGAAAAAAGAATAGCCCTTCTGACATCAAGGCAGTTCTTGATCTTGACGACAATATTCTTTACTGTTCGAGAAACGATTTACCCAGTGATGCCAGGACCCCTGTGGATGTTATGTGGAAGATGTGTTTTATTGTTCCTTTCAGGAAAACTTTTTTGCTTGAATATGCTTCATGGCCACCTACACCACTCGAAACAATTGAGTTCAATGAGTATCTAAGGGTTCTTGAACATGGTGTAAAAATAAAGGCTGTAAAAATAGAAGATGCAAAAATCAGTGTTGATACCAAAGAAGATTTGGAAATTGTAAAAAAATTGATGGCTGAGGATAAAATAAAATTTTTATATCAGGATAATCAGAATAAATAGCTTTAAAACTTTTAAATGATTGCAGTTATTTCAAAACATGTAAGTCCCGAATGGGTAAAAAGGAAATATAACGGCGGTTTTTCTTTTTTATGTTTTATGGATGATTACCAAGAAAAAAAGAGATGGGATGATAATCTATCTGATTTTTATAAAAAAATTGAGTTAAAATCTTTACTTGAAGAAACAAAATCTAAAATAAGAGGACAATTTTTAGAATTTATCGATAATTTAGGTAAAAACCATAATGAGTTATCAATATTATCGCCTGTTTCTGAACCAAATACGTATGTATCTAATCTGTTTCTCGATTGCTGCAGACTTAAAATAATAGATGAATTGTTATATAGATATGAAGACCTCATTATAATTGTGGATGACCCTGCACTATTTAAAGCAATTGAGGATTTGTTTACAAAAAAGGGGTTAAATATTAAAACAAAAAAACCTATTAGGTTTTATTTAGATTACATTAAGGTATTAATTACTCCTTTGTTTCACATATTAAAGTTTAACATAAGCTTTTTTCAAAATCTTTTTGCTACAAAATTAATAGTCAAAAACCAGAAATTAAAAACAGATGAAAAGAAAAAAAACATAATTTTACATACATGGATAGATGATGGGTCGTTTGCAAAAGATGGTACATATAAGGATAGATATTTTGGAAGGTTTATAGATTGGGTAGAAAAAGAGGGTTATTCTTTGTTTATTATCCCCTTTATTTATAATGTTACTTTTTCTTTAAGATACACATATAGAATGCTCAAAGAATCGAATAAAAAATTCATTATACCTTTCGATTATTATGGTATGGGCTGTTTTATAAAAGCAATAATAATAATGTTAAGGATACTTGCTATTTCTTATAATTCTATGACGTTTTTAAATGTTGATATTGCACCTCTAATAAAAAGAGAACGACTTAAAAGGACTGGTGTTTTTTTGCCCTTTTTCATGTATCTTGATCTTTTTGTAACTTTAAAACAAAAAGGATTTCGGTTTGATTTGGCAGTTGATGTTTTTGAAGGTATGATACCTGAAAGGACATGGATTTTAGGTTTAAAAAAAGCATATCCTAATATTAAAACAATTGGTTACCAGCATACAATTTTTTCAAAAGACCTTCTCTGTTATTTTATATACAAGGGTGAATCCCTTAAACCTGTAATTCCCCAAAAGATAGTGTGTACTGGGGATATGATCAAAAATATGTTACTAAAAGAAGGATTACCTGAAAATTATCTTATAACAGGGTGTGCCCTTAGGTATGAATATCTATGGAAAAAAAACGAATTGACAATTATTACAAATGATACCGTCAAGGAAGCTGCAAGAAATAAGATACTGATTGGTCTTCCATTGCAACTTTCAGGTGCTGTAGAACTTATAAATATTTTATCAGGTATAGCAACCAGGAGAAAGGATTTAATATTTTTTGTTAAACCTCATCCAATGATGAAGAAATCAACTATATTAGAATTGCTAAAAAATGTAAAATGGCCAAAATATGAGACATATATAGCTGAAGGATCTATGAACGAATGGATCTGGAGTGTGGATTTGCTTATTTCAATCGCCTCGGCTTCAATAATGGATGCATTAACTGCGGGAAAGCCCGTTTTAATAATAGGTAGAGAAGGCGTTTTAGATCTTAATCCCGTTGATTGGATAGAGTCAGAGCATACTAAAGTGTATTATGGAGAAAAAGATATAGAAAATAGAATAAATGCACTTTTATCTATGGATTTAAACAAAACAATAAATTTAAAAAAATTTGGTAAAGAAATCATGATGGGCTGTTTTAATAAGGTAACTGATGAGAATTTAAGGACTTTCATATCTTAAAATTATGCTTTATAATTTCATAGATTTGAAACTATTTAGTTTAAGCAATAGATTATTAAAATTATTATCTCCTGATATGGCTCGGGCAAGGGCTGCAAAAAGGGTCGCATCTCGCTATGATATGTTGCGTGAAGCCGATGAAGATTTTTTTTCAAGAATATACCTTTATTATATTAAAGAGAGAATAAAAGAGGTCTTTGGAAATAGTGCAATCCTAATATTTGATGCAGGATGCGGTCAAGGAAGACTTTCAATACCCCTTGCAATGGACGGTCATAAGGTAATGGGAATGGATTTTACACCATCGGCAATTAAACAGGCAAAACAGTATGGAAAAGAAAAAAAAGTAGAAATCGAATTTATCCAGGGTGATTTAGAAAAAGATTTAGATAAAATTGGTAACAGTAAATTCCACTGTATTATCTCTACCGAGGTTCTTTATATGATTAAAGATTATAAAAAAGTTATAAACAAATTTAACTTTCTTCTTGAACCAGGTGGATTAATATTTATTTCATTAAGGCCAAGGCTGTATTATGTTGTACATAAATTGATTAACGGATATATAAGTGATGCACACGATCTTTTAATAAATAAAAAAACATACATCAATGATGGATTTTTAAATTGTCTTTCTAAAGATGAAATAGAAAAGATAATGGTAACAAGTGGTTTTACGCAAATTGAATATAAAGGTATAGGTATAATAACAGGCATTATTGGAGACCCTCAATCATTGTTTGCCATTCCATCCGCATTTGATAAAAAACAGCAAGCACTATTATTAGAAATGGAACTTTATCTCGGTAATAATTATCCTGAAAACGGCAGATATATTTTTGTAAGTGGTATCAAAAAATAAAAGAAAGGATTCTAAATTGATTCCCATTCAGAGACCATCAATAGGTATAGACGAGTTAGAAGAGGTGAAAAAGGTTTTCGAGTCCGGGTGGTTAGGGCTCGGATCTGTGGTATTTGAATTTGAGAAAAAGATAGAGGAGTTTCTTGGTGCAGGCCATGTAATAGCGGTGAATACAGGAACCTCGGCACTGCACATCGCCCTTGACGGCGCGGGCATAGGTGAAGGTGATGAGGTGATCGTGCCCTCCCTTACATTCTGTGCCAGTGTTGAGGCCATAACGGCAGTGGGCGCAACACCTGTATTCTGCGAGGTAAAACCGGAAAACCTTAATATGGATATAGATGATGCAATAAGGCGCATTAGACCTAAGACACGGGCTATAATGCCTGTCCATTACTGTGGAAACCCCTGTGACATGGATACCCTGCTTTCCATCGGTAAAGAGCATAACATCCTCATCATAGAGGATGCAGCCCATGCCTTTGGCTCATCCTATAAAGGGAAAAGGATAGGGAGTTTCGGAGATATCACCTGCTTCAGCTTTGATCCGATAAAGAACATTACCTGCGGTGAGGGGGGTGCTGTTGTTGTCCACGATGAAGAACTGGCAGAAACCATAAGAAAAAAGAGAAACTTGGGCATTGATAGGGAAGCCTGGAGCAGGTACAAAGAAAAGAGGTCATGGTACTATGAGGTAACCACCCAGGGGTACAGATACCACATGAGCAACATAAACGCAGCCATAGGTTTGCTACAGCTCAAAAAATTAGGACGTTTCATAGAGCGAAAAAGGCAGATAGTAAAAAGATACAACGAGGCCTTTGCCAGTATAGAAGGGATTGGTATTCTCTCATGGAATCTTGAAGAAACCGCACCGTTTTCATATATCATGAGGGTTACAAACGGAAAGAGGGACGAATTAATTGATTATCTTGCCTCGAAAGGTATAGGATCAGGTGTTCATTATATACCCAATCACCTTCAACCGCTATTCAAAGCATATTCCACTCTTCTACCTGTAACGGAGAGTCTTTTACGGGAAATAATAACATTGCCACTTTTTTTTGATATGACCGAAAAAGATGTCGAATATATCATTAATCATGTAAAAACATTTTTTACCACATAAGCTATATTGATTATGCCAAAAGTTAGTGTAATTATAAACTGTTATAATGGAGAGAGATACCTCAAAGAGGCGATTGATAGTGTTTATAGCCAGACTTACAAAGATTGGGAGATTATTTTTTGGGATGACGCATCTACTGATAATAGTGAGCAGATTGCAAGAAGTTATGACGAAAGATTAAGATATTTTAAGGGTAAAAAAGCGCTCTCATTGGGACAGGCGAGAAATTGGGCAATAAGACATGCTAAAGGGGAGCTTATTGCCATCCTTGATCAGGATGATATATGGATGCCAGAGAAATTAGAACTTCAGGTATCCTTATTTGAAAACAATCCATCCGTTGGACTGGTATTCAGCGATGCCATTGATTATTACCAAGATACAGGTAAATCAATATCACATTTTGTTAATCTTGGTTTACAGCCACCACGCGGAAAAATATTTAAATATCTTTTCACAATGGATAAATATCCAATCTCTATGCCAACTGCTATCTTTAGAAGATCTGCTCTGGAATCGCTGCCAGAATGGTTTGATGAAAGATTCAAATATGCAGAAGAATATGACCTGTTTCTCCGTATTGCTTATGAATGGGAGTGTGATTATATAAATAAACCACTGGCTATACATCGTATTCATGATTCCAGTAGTACAAAAATTTTCCACAAGGATATATCTGTTGAATTATCGTCAGTAATGGAAAAAATTCTTAGCGATCATCCAGAGCTACTCACATTGTTTAAAAAGGAAATAGCAAGAAACAGAAGTATTATTGCTTTGCAGTGCGGAAAGTCATTATGTCAAATGGGCGAAAAAAAAGAGGCTAGAAACATATTAATAAAACATATTAACCATTACAAATGCTTTCTATTTTTGCTGGGCACCTTTTTGCCAAAAAAATTTATTCTAAATCTCCTAAATTCATACAACAAGTTAGTTAGAGGAAGGTTTTTAAAAAGCAAAAAGAATCCAAATCCAAAAGCATTATGAAAGGAAAAGTAAGTGTCATAATCGCAGCATACAATAATGAAAAAACGATAACTAACGCTATAAAATCTATTTTAAATCAGACTTATGATAACTGGGAATGTATTATATGTGATGACGCGTCTACTGATAGGACATGGGATATAGTTTGTGAATTTAAGAATAAATATGCTGAAAAAATTATTGGAATAAAAAATGGATTTAATTATGGACCTGCCTATAGTCGCAATCGTTGTATAGACATTGCATGTGGTGAATATATAGCAATACAGGATGCTGATGATGAATCTTTTCATAATCGTCTGGAAAGACAGGTAAATTTTTTAAATTTAAATACAGATGTATCTGTAGTCGGTACTTATGCAAATTTGGTAGATAATAAAGGCAAAACATGGGGTATAAATCGTCCTTCCCTGGAGCCATTAAAAGAACATTGGATAAAAGGTAGCCAGGTCATTCACGCCTCTACTATGATAAGAAAGTCTCATATTGTAAATGTTGGAAACTATGATGAGCATTTAAGGTTTGGAGAAGATTATGACCTTTTTTTAAAACTTATTTCAAAAGGTTATAAAATTGTAACAATACCTGAAGTATTATATAAAATTCATATGGATAAGAAGGATTATAAGAAAAAAATACTCAGGGCACGATTGTTGGAGTTACGGGTAAAAAAAAGGGCATTGAAGAGTTTAAATATTCCAATTAAAAATTACATATTTTTATTAAAGCCATTATTTCTTGGAGTTGTTCCAAAGAGGCTACTTTTTTTTTACCATGCACATAAGTTTAAAAACCAAAATCTCGATTAATTGTTGCGAAATTTAAATAAATTTATATGTTATAGGGAGTATATGAAAATTTGGAAGGCCTCGAAGGTAAACATATATGCTTTGTCACCGCCATACCCATGACCGTGGAGGTCTTTCTCATCGATGTAATAAAAGGCCTCCATGAAAGAAACGATGTGACGGTGATAACAGGGACAGATGATCCATCCTTTCTGAAACGTTATGGTCTCGATGTAAGGGTATTACCAGTAAAGATAGAACGTAAAATAGCCCCCATTAAGGATATCGCCACCCTCTGGCACCTATTTCGATACTTTCGAAGCCTTCCTTTTGATCTTGTCCATTCGCTAACACCCAAGGCGGGGCTTTTATCCATGATGGCTGCCATGTGTGCCCGTATCCCCATCCGGATACATACCTTTACAGGTCAGGTATGGGCAACAAAAAATGGGGCAAAGAGGTACTTACTCAAATCTATGGACAGACTCATCGTATCCTGTGCGACCCATATCCTTGCAGATAGTCCTTCGCAGGCCGCCTTTCTTGTAAGTGAAGGCGTGGTTAAAGGGGAATCCATTCTGGTTCTGGGTAATGGCTCCATAAGCGGGGTGGACACCGGGCGATTCTCTATGGATTTAAAGGCAAGATATGATATAAGAGAAAGGCTTGGCATAAACGAGGAGGATACGGTATTTCTATTTTTGGGCAGGCTGAATCTTGAAAAGGGGCTTATTGACCTTGCCAATGCCTTTGTTAGGCTTACAGAGCGATATAGAGGAATCCACCTGATTGTGGCCGGACCAGATGAAGAGGATATGGGTAAAAGGATGTCCAGTATATGTAAGGAGAGGTTGCACATTATAGGTGTGACCTATGAGCCTGAAAGGTTCATGAGCGCATCGGATGTTTTCGTGCTTCCAAGCTACAGGGAAGGTTTCGGCCTTTCTATTATAGAGGCAGCGTCAGTTGGCATCCCTGCTATAGGCAGCAGAATCTATGGCATAACCGATGCCATTGTGGATGGTGAAACAGGCCTTCTCTTCGAATCCGGTAATGTATCAGACCTTGCCTCCCAGATGGAGCTAATGATCAAGAGTCCTGACTTAAGGGAGAAGATGGGAAGGGCAGCAAAAGAAAGGGTGAAAAGGGAATTTTCGAGAAAGATGATGATCGATGCATATATGGCGTTTTACATGGATCTTTTAAGACAATGCAACCTCCATGCTTAAACGGATATTTGACCTTTTTATAGGGATCCCGGCGCTTATAATATCCATACCCTTTATGGTCATCGTGGGCCTTATCATTCTTTTCACCATGGGAAGACCTGTACTTTTTAGACAGAGGCGACCAGGATTTCATGGAAAACCCTTTATGCTCTATAAATTCAGGACCATGACCGATAAAAGGGATGGATCGGGCAAGCTTCTGCCCGATGAAAAAAGGTTAACGAGAGCGGGTCGCTGGATAAGGAGGCTGAGCCTTGATGAACTACCACAACTTTTCAATGTAATAAGGGGGGATATGAGCATTGTGGGGCCCAGACCGCTTCTTATGGAATACCTGTCCCGTTATACACCTGAACAGGCGCGGCGCCATGAGGTAAAACCGGGTATTACAGGCTGGGCACAGATAAACGGTAGAAATGCCACCACATGGGAGGAGAGATTCAAACTCGATCTGTGGTATGTGGAACATCACAACCTATGGCTGGATATAAAGATTATCCTTTACACCCTTCTGAAGGTATTGAAAAGGGAAGGGATAAACCAGCCAGGATCTGCCACCATGGAGGAATTCAAGGGTCTTATGGGTAACCCATGAAAAAGAATGGAGTTGCCATTTACGGAGCGAGCGGTTTTGGAAGGGAAGTTGCATGGCTGGCAAAAAATGCCATCTCATCAAGAGTGGTTTTGTGTTTTATTGATGATGATAAAAAAAAATATGGACAGAAAATAAACGGGATCCCTGTTTTTGATCTGGAAAAGACAAAAAGACTGTATCCTGAAATAAAGGTGATTTTTGGAATCGGTAATCCCGGAACAAAAGAGATTCTGGCTACAAAAGTAAAAAAAGAAGGCCTGGATTTTGACCTACTTATACACAGAAGTGTAGATATGTCAGAATGGGTTGAGATAAAAGAAGGGTCTATTATCTGTTCTGGTTCTATATTAACCACGAATATTAAAATCGGTATGCATGTCCATATAAATTTGAATTGCACCATAGGCCATGATGTTGTTTTGGGTGATTACACCACATTGTCTCCAGGTGTCCATATATCCGGTTGTGTAGTCTGTGGCAAAAGGGTATTTGTAGGAAGTGGTGCGGTAGTGGCAAACGGTACCCAGATAAAGCCTGTTATTATTGGAGATGATGCCATAATAGGCGCAGGTTCTGTGGTGCTTGATGATGTCCCCGATGGTGCGCTAGTGGCAGGGGTTCCTGCAAGAATCATAAAAAGAAGGGCAGATAGATGAAGACCATCCCCCTTTCACGTCCTGAATTGACAGAGGCGGATATAGAGGCAGTTATTTCCGTCCTTAAAACCCCTAATTTGAGCCTGGGGCCAAAGATCGTGGAATTCGAAGAAGAGATAGCCAGATTTGTTGGGGCAAAATACGCCATAGCCGTGAATAGCGGGACATCAGGGCTGCACCTCTCCGTTATTGCTGCAGGTATAAAGGAAGGTGATGAGGTGATCACCACGCCCTTCAGTTTTATCGCCTCGGCAAACTGTATACTCTATGCAAAGGCAAGACCTCAATTCGTCGATATTGACCCCGTTACCCTTAATATGGATCCATGGAAGATAGAGGAGAGGATAACGAAGAGGACAAAGGCGATACTGCCTGTCCATGTATTTGGTGTCCCCTGCGAGATGGATATTATAGAGAACATAGCCAGAAGGCATAATCTTACCATTATAGAGGATGCCTGTGAGGCGATAGGGGCGAAATATAAAGGCAGAAAAGTTGGAACTATTGGGCTTACAGGTATATTTGCCTTCTATCCCAACAAGCAGATGACAACAGGAGAAGGCGGTGTTATTGTAACAAATAAGAAAAGCATTGCAGATGTTTTAAAAAGCTTACGCAATCAGGGAAGGTCTAAAAACGGTAGGTGGCTTTCCCATGAAAGGTTGGGTTATAACTATCGTCTGAGTGATATCCACGCAGCTCTCGGTATATCTCAGCTCAAAAGAATCGATGAGATTTTAAAAAAACGGGAAGAGGTTGCAAGGTATTATATAGAATGCTTAAAAGATATAAAAGAGATTGAATTGCCTTCAGTGCCAGAACATACAGAGGTTTCCTGGTTTGTATTTGTCATAAGGCTTAGAAATGGTTTTACTAAAAAACATCGTGATAGAATTATGCAACTACTTATGGAAAAAGGTATAGAATGTGGTAATTATTTCCCGCCTATACACCTTCAACCTTTTTGTAGAAGACTTTTTGGCTATAAAAAGGGCGATTACCCTGTATGTGAGGCTGTATCTGAAAGAACAATAGCATTACCTTTTTTTAATAACCTAAAAAAAGAACAGATAGAATACGTATCTGAAAGCCTTATTTCTTCTCTTAAAACCCTATAAATTTATGTCCAAGAAAAATCAATACCTCGTTCTATTGATGATATTTTTAATTGCCCTGTGTGCAAGATTATATTTAGCCCTTGCGCCGAATGTAATAACCCATGATGGGATTGTTTATATAGAAAACGCAAAACTCATCGCTTCAGGTGATTATAAAAAGATCAAGGAGATAAATTTTTTTAACTTATATCCCTTTGTAATGATTTTATTTCAGAAAATTTTTATTAACTGGGAACTATCCGGAAGGATGGCTTCAGTGCTATTCGGATCCCTTGGTGTTATACCCTTTTTTTGTATTACAAGGAAGTTAATATCCCAAAACATTGCTATTATGGCAACGCTTTTTTATGCTATAAATCCACATATTGTCGCATACTCATCAGATGTATTAAGGGAGGCCCTTTTCTGGTCTTTGTTCTTATTTGCCTTATGGACTGGCGTGGAAGGTATAATTTCAGAAAAAAAGAATAAATGGTTTTTTCTTTTTTTGTCAGCCCTTTTTACAAGTCTTTCTATATGGGTTAGATTAGAAGGAATTATTTCAATTTTTATATTATTTATATGGGGGGCATGGCTTTATAAAATAGGCGATATTAAAAGCAGAGTTTTTTCATTAAATTTATTGGCCTTCATAACGTTTATGCTTATAATATCATTACCTCCTTTATTTTTTTTGAAGGCAAGATTAGGCTGGTGGGAATTCGGTCTTTTGGGAGATAAAATTTTCCATATAATTACTCAGAATGAGGATTTAGAGACAATTGTAAAAAATAATATTCATATTATGAACAATGCACCGGCTACAGTGAAAGGCTTTCTTGATATTTCGATAAGGCATAGATATATATCTTATGCCTCTGAGTTAATATACAAATTTATTAAACCATTAAATATAGTGTTCTTTATACTGGCTTTGTTTGGGGTAGTAAAAAGAAAAAACCTCTCCTTTATTAAAGGAGAGGTTTTTTTTCTTATATGGTTTTTAATTGCATGCATTTCATGTTATCTTTATGTGGCAAAGATTCAATATTTAGGAACAAGACATGGGCTTTTAATGGGTATACCGGTTTTAATGTGGTCAGGTATTGGCTTTTTTGAATTATCTGAAAAGATAAAAAAGAGATCAAAAGCAATAAAAATCCTTTCGCAACGACTTACTTTTTCTACATTTTTTATTTTTTTATTTATTTTTTTATTTAATGTGGTTGTGATTTTGACATCTTTAAGGGAAGACAAAATTGAGCTTAAAAAGGCAGGGATTTATCTGAAAGAGGCAGGTTTGAAAGAAAAAAATATAGCCACTATTCCACAACTATCAAGAATAATATTTTATGCAGAGGCAATACCTGTTTTGATACACGAAGGCATGTCTGATGAGGAATTGAAAAGCGTGTTTTCAGAAAAAAAAATAGAATATATTTTAATAGATAAAGGGTTGTTTGAAAATTATTTCCATAGGGCAAACTCGATTTTTAACCCCAGTTATTTAAAAAAGATTGATATACCCGCATTCAATACATTTAAAGAGTATTCTTTAGAGCTGTATCAGTTAGTCTATACCAATAAAGGCTGAGTATATGCTATTAAAAGATGCATGGAAATTTTATGTAGTTATCGTTAGCGATATAATACTTACAATCCTTTCCTACTTGCTGTCCTATCTACTTAGATTTAACTTCACTGTCCCTGATATATACTGGAATGTATTTGTTCGCTCACTACCGGTATTGTTTGTAGTTAGGATTGTATGTTTTTATGTGTTTGGTCTTTATAAAGGCGTCTGGCGATATGCATCTGTTAATGACCTTTTAAGGATTTTAAAGGCCATAACCCTGAGCACTGTTATATTCAGTGCCTATATATTTTTTTATTTCAGAACGGAAAGTTTCCCCAGATCTACTGTAATTATAGATTGGTTTATCATTATAACATTTCTTGGGGGCTCAAGGTTTTTTTATCGTTTTTTTCGTGAATTTAAAAATATTTCGACTTTTAATGGTAAAAATGTGCTCATAATAGGTGCATCAGATGAAGGTGAGATGTTTTTAAGAGAGATCAAAAAAAATCCTAAAATGGGTTATAATCCGGTAGGTTTCATAGACAAGACAAAACAAAGACAGGGAAAAAGGATACACGATGTGCCTGTGCTTGGCTCTATGGAAGATTTGAGAAAAATTGTGGGCAGAAAAAAAATCGAAGAGGTGATAATAGCGGATTCAACTATAGCTGGCAGAGAACTACGAAACATAATAGCTTTATGTGATGAAATAAACGTTCAGTGTAAAACCATTCCTGCCATAAGTGATATTTTAAATGGTAAAATAAGTGTCAGCCACATTAGAAATATAAACATAGAAGATCTGTTAGGAAGAGAACATATAAAGTTAAATACAGAACAAATAAGGGCTTATCTTTCCAACAAAAGGGTTATGGTAACAGGCGCAGGAGGCTCAATAGGTAGCGAACTCTGTAGACAGATAATGAAAATAGGCCCAGAAAAGTTAATCCTTTTCGACAGAGTAGAAAACGAACTCTATAATATCGACATGGAGTTTTCGAATAAATACGATAAAAGGCTCTTTGTTTCTTTGCTTGGTGATGTATTGGATAAAAAAAGACTTAAAGATGTAATGGAGTCATACAAGCCTGAGGTGATATTTCATGCTGCAGCATACAAACACGTGCCTATTACAGAGATACACCCATATGAAGCAGTGAAAAACAATATAGAGGGCACACTTCGTGTTATAGAGGCCTCTCTTAAATACCAAGTAGAAAAGTTTGTTCTTATATCAACAGATAAAGCCGTTGACCCTGTAAATGTTATGGGAGCTACAAAGAGGGTTGCAGAACTCATCTGCCAGGGGATAAACGGAAAAGGGTTTACAAAATTTGTTGCTGTTCGTTTTGGAAATGTTTTAAACAGTGCCGGAAGTGTCATACCCCTTTTTAAAAAACAAATAGAAACAGGCGGGCCTGTAACCGTAACACATCCAGAGATGACCAGATATTTTATGAGTATCCCTGAAGCGGTTCAGTTGGTCATGCAGGCAGGTGCCATAGGTAAAGGTGGAGAGATCTTTGTCCTCGATATGGGAGAGCCTGTAAAGATCGTTGATCTGGCAAGGGATATGATAAGGCTCATGGGATTTAAACACGATGAAATAGAAATTGTATTTACCGGCTTGAGACCTGGGGAAAGGATTACTGAGACACTTATTGGAACGGGAGAAAAGGCTGAGAAAACAGAACATGAAAAGATTTCAATGATAAAGTCAAAACCATTTAACTGGCCGGAATTTAAAAGAAAACTGGATGAACTAATTTTCAATATTAACAGTCTTTCCGATGCAGAGATAAAGAAAAAACTCTTTGAAATAATAAAAAACTAAAATTTGAAGATTATACCTTTATAAGATGATACATTCTCTCACCAAGCCCCATCTTTTCTGCATGTTCGAGCTGTATCTGCCATTCAATTGTGGGATACAGTGCCTTCCATTTATCTTCACCTCTTTTAAGCATATTTTTTATTGCCGTATTAGGTAAAGATTCTTCATTATTTACAAGGTCACATGAAGCTGCATCTATAGAAACAGGATCAATTGAGGCAACTATGCCGATATCACGGACAATGGGTGAGTCATTATTGGGGTAGCAATCACAGGCAGGGCTAATCTGTGTAAGAAAGTTTATAAATATTGTCCTTTTTTCCTTTCCCTTTAATACACCGGCCGCATGCTCAACCATCTTTTTCTGAAACACATCCTGAGGTTCATTCCACTGGATTTCAATGGCCTTAAAAGGGCATATGATGATACACTCGCCGCAACCTATACATCTTTCAGGGTCAATAAAAGCCTTTTTTTCCATAATGGATATGGCACCGACAGAGCAATAACCTGTGCACAAACCACAACCCTTACAGTTTTCTCCGTTTACTTTTGGCGCCACATTACTGTGCTGGATGAGCTTTCCTTCCCTTGAAGCACATCCCATACCAATGTTTTTTAAAGCACCGCCAAAGCCTGAAAGCTCATGTCCTTTAAAATGGGTTACCACGACAAGACTGTCTGCATTTACAATATCCCCTGCAATACTCACATCTTTTAATATCTCTCCGTCAACAGAAACCTTAACGCTGTTTGAACCCCTTATCCCATCGGCAATGATTATGGGGCAACCCGTTGATGCGTAATCAAAACCATTATACACAGCAGTATTAATGTGATTAACAGAATCACTTCTTGAACCTGAATAAAGGGTATTTGTATCTGTAATAAAAGGTCTTGCCCCGAGCTTTTTTACGTAATCTGCTATCTTTCTAATAAAAACAGGTCTTATGTAAGCTATATTTCCCTTTTCTCCAAAATGTAGTTTTATGGCAGTAAGATCAGATTTTTTTATCCTTTCCTTTGTCTTAACCCTGTCAAGGAGGTCTTCAATTTTATCCAATAAACTCCTTTTCGGGTTTGTCCGTAAATCTGTGAAATATACCCTGGCCATTTGACACTCCTTTTTTATTTAATTTATGAAAAAATTATGTTAGAAGTTATGGAATTTGTCAATAAAAAGGAGGCACAAGCATGTTGAATTTATCAGAAAAGCACAATATGATACGCATGATAGCAGAAAAAATTGCAAAGGAAAGGGTTGCACCGCGGGCAAAAGAGATAGATGCAACAGGGGCATTTCCCTGGGACCTTGTGGATATATATAAAAAACACGGTTTTCTTTATTTAATGCTGCCAGAACGTTTTGGAGGCCTTGATGGGGATATAACCTCACTCTGTCTTGTTATCGAAGAGCTTGCCAAGGTATCAGGTGCATCATCCCTTATACCCCTTGCCCATAATGTAGGTTTAATGCCTGTTATGATAGCGGCAAACGAGGAACAGAAAGAATACATATACAGCAAGATTACAGAGCCTGATAAGCTCTATCTCTTTGCCTTTGCCTTAACAGAACCCGATGCAGGCTCAGATGCATCACATATGAGGACAACTGCCACAAAAGATGGTGAGTTTTATTATCTCAATGGTAAAAAATCCATGATAACAAATGGTGCAAATGCACAGTTTTACAGTGTATTTGCCACTACAAATCCGAAATTAAGAACGAAGGGTATATCTGCATTTTATGTTGAAAGAGATTATCCCGGTGTAATTATTGGAAAAAGTGAAGACAAGATGGGCATGAGGGGTTCAGACATCACAGAGATTATTTTTGATAATGTGAAGCTCACAAAAGAAAATCTTTTAGGCAAAGAAGGACAGGGGTGGGACATAGCCATGTCAACCCTAAATCTTTCAAGGCCTGCAGTTGGGGCTCAGGCAGTAGGTATTGCCCAGGGCGCCCTTGATTTTGCCGTGGAATACGCATGGAAGAGGGTGCAGTTCGGACAAAAGCTTGCAGATTTTGAAGGCATCCAGTTTATGGTGGCAGATATGGCAACAGGTGTTGAGGCTGCAAGGGCACTTGTTTACGATGCTGCCCATCTGCTCGATATGAAGGTTTATGAAAGGGATAAGATGAGCGCAATCGGTGTAGACAAGATGTCTGCCATGGCAAAGGTCTATTCTGCAGATGTAGCCATGAAGGTAACCACAGATGCGGTGCAGATATTAGGTGGCTATGGTTATACAAAAGAATATCCCGTTGAGAGGATGATGAGGGATGCAAAGGCTACACAGATCTATGAAGGAACAAATCAGATACAGAGGATTGTTATAGCAAGGGATATATTCAGAAAATTCATGCCATAACAAACCATATTTTAGGCCTTTGCTGGATTATGCAAAGGCCTATCTAAAAGATCTTTTAATCATATCTTTAATCATATCGCAGAATTCTCTTTGTGTTACAAGTTCTTCTAAGGTTATATGCATCCTGTATTTCCAGCGGTGATATGGATTAGCAGGGTTATTTATCTGTTCATCAAAAGGATTGCCCTTCCATTTGAGGTTATCATTCATGGCGAAAAGATCCTGAACAGGGAAAATGGCAAGCATAGAGGTTGAATTTAGATGCTGTAAAATAATTTCTTTCACAATCTCTCCATTACATTCTTCAGGCGGCTCCTCATTATGGTTTAAAACATGTCTATAAAAACGGGCAGTCTTTTCTCTGTCTTCCATCCACCAACCTCTCAATGTTGGCATATCATGGGTTGATGTCATACATACTGTTAGATAGGGATAACAGGATGGATCACCGAATTCTCTATCTGATTCTTTAGGCATCCTTTGAATGCGAAGTCCCAATATGCAGAGTTCCTCCATTACTGGCTGCACACAATCCGGTATCATCCCTAAATCTTCACCGCATATAAGCATATCCGAAGCCCTTTTTAAGATTGGCAATTTGGTCATTCCATTTTCCCGCCACAAAGAGTCCTGCCTTCGATAAAAGTAATCATTATACATTGCAATAAGTTTATCCTGTTGACCTTTTTCAAGGGATTTAAATGATAGGGTATGCATCATATTAAACCTGAAATGCAGTCTGTTTTTCTCGTCTTTTAAGAATATTCTATTTGAAATCAGTTTAAATAGGCCATCTCTTAAAAGGTTTTTATCAACAGGCATATGTTTTTCTTCAAGGGCATTTAAAAAAGTATCGATTTTTTCCTGATTTGAAAATTCGGGTTTTAATTGATAAGAGCCATTATCAGTTAAAACAAGAAAATTATCCTTTATATATTGCTGCCAATCCCCGAATATCTCTTTGATTATTGATTGAGTAATATAAGGTTCGCAAAGCCTGTCTATATCCTTTATACCCTCTCTTTTTAATTCTTCCTCTGTTAAAGGTATTGCAGGGTTGAACATGCCCAACATGCCTGAATACATGCCCCTGGGGATCTCCCAGATTCTAAAAAAACCGAGGATATGGTCAAGCCTTACCAGTTGAAAGAACTGTGAAATGTTTTCTAACCTCTTGCGCCACCATAAATACTGATCTTCTGCCATTTTGACCCAGTTATATGTTGGGAAACCCCAGTTTTGGCCGTGTTCTGAAAAGGCATCAGGCGGTGCCCCGGCCGATTTATCTACATGGAATAGTTCAGGATGAACCCATATTTCATGACTTTCAGGGTGTAGACCAATGGGTATATCACCCTTTAGGGCTATGCCCTTACTTTTTGCATATTGCGAGGCATCAAAGAGCTGGTGGTATAAATGATACTGGATGAAATAATAAAAACAGACATCCCTGTAATATTGCGATTCCCTTGAAACGAGTCTTTCCACTTCAGAAGTGCTTATGTTTTTGTATGCACCCCATTTTGTATAATTTCCTGTTTTATATCTGTCCCTGAGTGCACAGAACAGTGCATAAGGTTTTAGCCAGAATGCATTTTTCTGCAAGAAAATATGGAATGCCTCTGATTCTAAAAATTTCATATTATCGAGCTCGAATAACCTTCTGGCAAAATACATTTTAGCTGACATAACCATTTCATATTCAAGGTTGTCAAAACTGTTTAACTCATCCCGTTTTTTAAAAAACTCCTGCCTTAAATCTTCGGGCATATCACCTATTTCTTCGATGTTCAGATATAAAGGGTGTAGTGCAAATGCTGAGATACACGAATATGGAAAGGCATCGGTCCAGCTATGCTGTCTTGTCGTATCATTTACAGGTAAAATTTGTATCACTCTGAAACCCACATGAGATGCCCAATCTGCAAGGGGTTTCAAATCTGAAAATTCGCCTGTGCCTAATCCCTTTTTTGTCCTTATTGAAAATACGGGGATACATATGCCTGCGCCCCTCCATAAATCTCTATACCTGAATACACCATCGTTTATAATAACAAGATCACCTATGGAAACATCTACATGTCTGTTATTGCCTTGTTCCCATATAACATCGCTCTTTGTTTTGTCTTTTATTATGTATTTATAATCAAGATGAATCGTCTTATCTGTTATAGCCTCTAAATACCAGAGACCTTTTTCTTCTTGTTTCATCTCCCTTGATTTATGGATATCCCAGCAACCAAACTCTTCTAAATTACCTACTATGGCAATTTTACTGTCGAGATTTATCCAGGGTACATAGACCCTGAATTTAATAAGTCTTTCAGAGTTTTTAATGGATTCATTGCCCTGTTCATGTTTTTTTTCAACATTTTTTTGCACCCCTGCCAATATGTCTTTAAAAAAAGATGTGTAGTAAAGGCTCAGCGGGTCGCTTTGTTTAATCCAGCTGTCTTTTATAATTACTGTAAAATTTTCTTTTTTAGACATTGATGTGTATTCTCTATCAAGTGAAAAATTTCTCTTTCTGATGCCTTCTTTTGTTTTTGTATTATTTTCGTCTTTAATAAGATATGTATAATCAAACTGCAAATGTTCTGTATTTGAAATGGAAAATTCCTTTGTCCAGATAAAATTTTCCGTATAATCCATCTTTACTAATGTCTTTATGCTTTCAGGGCAATCATCTTCCTTTAAAGGGAAATAAATATAAACTTCCTGTCCCCAGATGGTTTCACAGTAAAGCTGAAAGATTATTTTCATAAGTTATAGTTATCCTCGATTTTTCCTTTTTAAATTTAAAAAACCCCTAAAATTTTTTTCGAAACGGATATATTCTAATATAGAAGGCAGTTTTTTTCAGCAGTTTTATATAAAAAACATTGACCAAAGCATCAAAATATGTGAAACTTCTTTATGATAAAAAGAATTATTTTTTATTTTGCATTATCTTTGGTTCTGGCAGGTTGTTGAATTCCATAACAATGTGGCAGTTGCCTTTTAACAGATAGTAAAAAAATTCACATGCTTTTCGCGTTAAATCAAAATCCTGCTTGACAAAAAAACAATGGAATTATATATTTAAATAAGTGATTATAAAATTTGTGCCCTTTTGAACAAAAAAAGGGCTTTTTTATATTATGGAGTAAGGGATGAGTATAAAAAATTATAGTGAAATTAAGCATCTAATAGACATGGGTTTGGAAAAAGGGTATCTAACACCTGACGAAATAAACGATGTGCTTCCACAACATATGTACTCTCCTGAGGACATTGAGGATATTTTTGATTATCTTTCTGAATCTAATATAGATATTGTAGAAACCATAAAAGAAAAGGTAGAGACAGTAGCAGAAGAGACAACGTCAGATTGGGCAGAAACGGAAAAATTTCAGGCAGAGAGAACAGACAATATTATATGGTCTTATCTTAAAGATATCGGCAAGGTGTCACTTCTTACATCAGAAGAAGAATATCAAATTGCAAAAAAGATAGAAGAGGGTGAAAGAAAGATAAGAAATCTGCTTTTTAGCTTGCCCCAGGCAGTAAAAGAACTCCAAGAAGTAGGCATCCAATTAAAAAAGGATAATATAAATATCATAGATGTTATCAAAAATATCGACGAGATGAACTACACAAAGAAGGATGAAGAAAAATATAAAAAGCGCACCATAACACTAATAAACACTGTTAAAAATTTGTTTGAGAAAAAGGAAGAGTTATTCAAAAGCCTCTCCATTGCCGATGCGACACAGAAAAAACAGATTGAAAAAAAATTAAAAAACTTTGAGGCAAAATTAGAGGAAACGCTTTTAAATTTAAGCCTTAATAAAAAGATTATAGAAGACATTATAAAAAGGGTATCTAATAAGGTGCAATTTCTTGACGAGGAAGAGGCCCTTGAGATACGTAAAAAATTAAGTGAAATCACAGAAATAGAGAATGAGCTAAAGACAGTAAAAAATAGACTTATACAGGCAAACCTGAGGCTTGTTATAAACATA
>Ga0308419_1000939_pt1 | contig 19783 bp, 18 predicted proteins | sample HotsprSampleMS50_FD_203674 | JGI IMG/M metagenome (GOLD analysis project Ga0308419, IMG submission 203674) | Hot spring phototrophic mat microbial communities from Mushroom Spring, Yellowstone National Park, Wyoming, United States - 20090730_MS50 ... | reverse complement strand
CACGCCGCCGAGGCGACGCCCGTGCCTTCCAGAAAAGTCCTGAGCGCGCTCCACAGGCCGTAGGCGTTCCGAGCGTGCAGGGTTTCCCACCACCACGGCATGGCCGTGCCCGCACAGCCGCTCAGCGCCGTGGACCAAACCGCTTGCCGCAGACCCCTGCGGTAGGGGTCCTTCTCCTCGCTCGGGCCGCGGAAGTCCACGCCGTACTCACCGACCAGGAGCGGCTTTCGGTGCAGAGCGAACCGGTCTTGGGCGAGCTTGGCGAACGCCGTGCCGGGCGACGATTGGCCATAGCTGTGCACCTGCTGGAGGCCGATGGAGGGAACACGCCACAGCTCGGGCCATGGACTCCAGGCGGTGCTGGTGCTCACGATGTGCCCGTAAGGGTCGATGCTTCGCAGAAACGACCCCATCTCGGCGTGCCAAGCCACCACCTGCGACGCGTCCAGCCAGCGGAGGTTGTTGTCGATCTCGTTCCAGAACTCCCAGACCGCCAAGTTGGGAAAGGCGGAGAACCGCGCCACGAGGTACCTCAGGCGATCCTGGTAGGCCTTCTTTGCCGCAGGTTCGGTGAAGAAGTCCCTCGGCTCGGCGCAGGGGCCGCCGTTGGCTCGGTTGTAGGGGTTCTGGGTCCAGAGATCGTTCGACCCCCAGTAGTCCTTCTCGATGTTCAGCACGCCGTGGTAGTCCAGGCAGAGCATCACATGGATGCCGAGCCGGTTGGCTTGGCTGAGCACGCGCTCCAGGGCCCAGAGCCCTCGCTGGTCGTATCGACCGAGCGTGCCGGGGTTGCACTCCACGCTGAAGGCCCACGGGCAGCTCCAGATCCGGACGAAGTTCACGCCCGCTTGGGCGAGCCGCGGGAGCCAGTCGTCGTAGTCGCGGGTGCCCCTCGCGCCGTGCCAGCAGAGGTTCCAGCCGACGGCCAGGAACGGCCTGCCCGAGCGATCTTGGAGCCACCGCTGGTTCTTGGGGTTCGGCCGGAGGAAGCCACAGGCGTCGCCCCGCGCCACGCGAACGACGGCGATGGGCTGGGGCGAGCGCTCCAACGCGAACGCGTACGTGCCCGGCTCCAGCGGGGTGAACCGCACCCGCCACTGGGGCTCCCCTACCGGCTCCAAGGCCTCCTTGCCTTCCTTGTCGGCGGCCCTTCGGAACTCCTGGTAGATGAAGGGAACCACCGGCCAAGATCGCCCCTTCGGATCCTTGACGGCGAGCCGCAGCGTGGGATGCAACTGGCTGGAGCCGTCGGGGGGCGACGTGCGGACGAGGCGTCCCACGATCGGGACGCCGGCCTTGGCCGGAGGCTCAACCCACTCGATGCCAGGCGCCGAAGTGGCGAGGACCGTCAGGAGGGCGAACATGGCCGATGTTAGCCCAATCGGGTAGTTTGGATTCCATGTCAAGGACGGCCAATCCCAAGGCGAGCGAGGCGGCTCGAGAGCTCTACCGCAGGTTGATCGAGCTTGGCGGGATCCGCATTCTCTCCGGCCAGCACAACTACCCGGGCTCCCTGTCGGCGCACACCCAGGAGACGGCGCGGCTAGCCGGCGCCGAGCCCGCGGTTTGGGGTCAGGACTTCGGCTTTTCGGCGGACGACCAGGACGGAATCCAGTTCCGCGATGCGATCGTGGCCGAGGCGATCCGCCAGCACCTCCGGGGCACCTTGGTGACGCTGATGTGGCACGCCGTGCCTCCGACCATGGACGAGCTGGTGACGTTCAAGGAAGGGGTTCAGACGAAGCTGACCGACGCGGAGTGGACGGAGCTGACGACGCCCGGCAGCCGCCTCCACCGGCGATGGGAAGACCAGGTCGACGTCGTCGCGCGCCTGCTGGTCCGGCTCCGGGACGAGGGCGTGCCCGTCGTGTGGCGCCCCTACCACGAGTCAAACGGGGCTTGGTTCTGGTGGGGAGGAAGGCCGGGTCCCGACGGCTCGGCCCGGCTCTACGGGATGCTCTTCGACAAGCTCACGTACGACTATGGCCTGGACAACCTGCTTTGGGTGTACAACCCGAACGCGCCCCGGCCGGGGGTCCGACCCCATGCGGAGATGTATCCGGGCGGGGACGTCGTGGACGCCCTGGCGACCGACATCTACGGCGGCACCTTTCCCGACGAGTTCCACGACGACCTGCTCTCGCTCGCCGACGGCAGGCCGATCGCCATCGGAGAGGTCGGCCAGCTGCCGACTCCCGACGTCCTGGAACGGCAGACCCGGTTCGTTTGGTTCATGCTGTGGGCGGGCATGGAGACGAAGTGGAACACGCCGGAGGGGCTCCGCGCGATCTTCCATCATCCGCGCACGATGAACCACGAGGAGTGGGCTCGGGGCTAGCCCGGTCCGAAGAGGGCCTCGGCGGCCAGCACGGTTCGCGTCAGGCCGTCGACCAAGCAGATCAGCGCTCCGTCGGGACCGACGCCGATGGCCGTGCCGAAGGTTCCGTCCGGGAGTCGGTAGGGCTTGCCGGGCGTGTCGTCGAAGACCTCCCAGATCGGCTCCAGATCGCGCCAATCGTCAGGCTCGGGAAGATCCTCGAGGCGAGCGAGGATCTTGCGCGCCAAGGCCTCTGGATCGAACGGGCCTCTGCGGTGCAGGGCCAGGCTGGTCGCCGTTTCGCGGATCTCCTCGGGGAACTCCGTCTGGGAGAGGTTCACCCCAACGCCGACGATGGGCACGTTCCGCCGGTTGCGGTCCCGCGCCATCTCCGTGAGGATGCCGCCCACCTTGCGGCGCTCGATGGTCAGATCGTTCGGCCACTGGATTTGGGTGTGCAGGGCGCCGGCTGCGGCGACGGCCACCGCCATGCCGATCAGCCATGGCTTGGGGTGGTCCGCGTAGGCTACGAAGACGAGGCTGAAGGTGAGCGAGGCGCCCCGCTCGCTGTGCCACGCCCGACCGAACCTACCGTGCCCCTCGGTCTGATGATGGGCGAAGACGACGCCGGCCGGAGCGTCGGAAAGGAGCGCCTGCTTGGCGTACGCCTGCGTGGAGCCAACCTCGTCCAGAACGATCCAAGGACCCGTCTCGAGCGGAGACCTCATAGAACCTCCAAATGGTAAGGAAGGGCGGGAGCGGAGTGGGTGAGCGCGCCCACAGAGATGTACGACACCCCGGTCTGGGCCACGCCGTGCACGGTTTCGAGGCTGATGCCGCCGCTCGCCTCGAAGGCCACCTGCTTGCCGAAACGGCGGACGGCCTCGCGCATCATGAAGGGATCCATGTTGTCCAGCAGAATCACGTCCGCCCCAGCCTGAGCGGCCTGCCGCACTTGGTCGAGGTCCTCGCATTCCACCTCGATCCGGGCGAGGTGCGAGGACACGGCTTTCACCCTTCGGACCGCCTCGGCGATGTCGCCGCACGCCTTGATGTGGTTGTCTTTGATCATGGCGGCGTCGTAAAGCCCCATGCGGTGGTTGAACCCGCCGCCGCACCGCACGGCGTATTTCTGGAGGGCGCGCAGGCCGGGGAGGGTTTTGCGAGTGTCCACGATGCGCGCCGAGGTGTCGCTCACCCTTTCGACGAACTGGCGCGTGAGGGTCGCGACGCCGCTCAGGTGCATCAGGAAGTTCAGGGCCGTACGCTCCAACGAGAGGACACGGCGGGCCAGCCCCTGACCCTTGAGCACGACCGTCCCCCTGCGCACTTCCGAGCCGTCCGTCACCATGGCCTTGACGTCCGAGGGATCGGAGTCGGAGTTGTAGGATCCGAAGATGTACTCGGCGATGCCGACGCCGCAAGCCACACCGTCGGCTTGGGCCTCGATGATCCACTCCAGCTCCTCGTCCTCGCCGAAGCAAACGGCGGTGAGGTCGCCGGTGCCGATGTCCTCCCTCAGGGCCTCGTCGACGACGTCCCACCAGTTCGCGGGTTCGGGACCCAGCCATGCGCTCACGATGGCTGGATGTTTACCCCACAGCGTGCCGAGAGCTCGTCCAGCAGAACGTGGTAGGGAACCTCCATGCCGTTGCGGATCCAGCCGACGGGAACGCGCAGGCGACCGACGACCAGGTGGGCGGGGGGACGAATCGTCATGGAGCGGCCGTTGTTCAGTACGATCTGGAACGCGTCGCCCTTCTGGCGGATCTCCGCCACGGCGTCGTAGCGGATGGACCGTAGGCGGCCCGCTTGGATCGCCTCGAAAGAGTTTTCCCCAAGGAGGTACTCTGTGCGCTCGGCCTGGAGCTTGGCCAGCTCGGCGAGCGCGCCCTTGCCGAGGTCCAGCGCAGCCTCCGCGGCTTGGCGGATGGTGTGGGAGACCGCGCTCCCATCGGGGCGTCGCAGGACCTCCGAGCTTCGGGCTCGAGCCTGCCGACGGAACTCCCCCGCTCCCAACTCGAGCCATTTGAGCACCTCGCCCGGGCGATACCGTACCAGCTCCATGTGAGCGTTCACGCTCCATCGGGCCGCGAGGTTGCACAAGGTCGGATGGGTCTGGATTCTTGCGAAAAAACTGGCATAGGAGGCAGACTAGGTCCAAAGGCCCGGAGAATTCTGCCACAGTAGGAGCAAAGGGGCAACGCAGATGGCGTTCTTGATCGACCTGACGAAATGCATCGGTTGCGAGGCCTGCACCCTCGCCTGCAAGCAGGAGAACGGGCTTCCCCCTGGCGCGACCGACAAGCTCTCCGCCGTGACCTGGACCGTGATCCAGCGGCATGGTGGCGTGAATGTCAAGCTGCAGTGCAACCACTGCGTGGATCCGGCTTGCGTGTCGGTCTGCCCCGTGGCGGCGCTCGAGAAGACCGACCTTGAGGCCGTGATCTACCACGAGGACCGTTGCATCGGCTGCCGCTACTGCATCATGGCCTGTCCGTTCTCTGTGCCGAAGTACGAGTGGTACAGCACACAGCCGCGGGTCCGCAAGTGCACCCACTGCTTCCCGAGGCTCGGGCGCGGGGAGGAGCCGGCCTGCACGGCCGCCTGCCCGACGGGAGCGGCGAAGTACGGCAAGCGGGAGGAGCTGATCGAGGAGGCCAAGAAGCGGATCGAGGACAACCCTGGGAGGTACGTCGACCACATCTACGGACTTACGGAGGCGGGCGGCACGTGCGCGCTGTATCTGTCCGCCGTGCCCTTCGCCGACCTTGGATTCGCGACGATCCGTACGGACACCACCTATCCGCACCTGACTTGGAACGTGCTGCGCCAGCTTCCGAGCGTGGTGTCGGTCGGGGGCGTCGGGCTAGCCGGACTGTGGTGGATCACTCACCGAAGGATGGAGCTCGCCGAGGAGAGGGCCCATCAGGCCGCAAAGAGGACTGAGAGCGAGGAGGAGAAGCCAAAGTGAAGAGGCTCGCTGAGATTCCCAGGTGGTGGGCGTTCACCGCGCTGATCCTGTTGGTCGGCGCCTACGCGATGTGGATCCGCTTCACGCAGGGATTGGGCGCCGCCAGCAACCTGCACGACGGCTTTCCGTGGGGCTTCTGGGTGGGCATGGACGTTCTGGTTGGCGTCGGCCTCGCCGCGGGGGGGTTCACGATCGCCGCGACGGTGTACGTGCTCAACCTGAAGAAGTACGAGCCAGTGAGCCGGCCGTCGCTGCTCACCGCCTTCTTGGGGTATCTGCTGGTCAGCGCGGCCCTGTTGGTGGACATCGGACGTCCTCTACGCCTGTACCACCCCTTGATCATGTGGAACCCGCGCTCGGTCATGTTCGAGGTCGCTTGGTGCGTGACGCTCTACACGACCGTTCTGGCGCTCGAGTTCAGCCCTCTGGTCTTTGAGAAGCTCGGCTGGCGGTGGCCGCTCAAGGCGATCCGAGCGATCTACCTTCCGCTGGTGATCGCCGGCGTGCTGCTCTCCACGCTCCACCAGTCCTCGCTGGGGACGCTCTTCCTGATCGTGCCGGAGAAGCTGCACGGCCTCTGGTATTCGCCCGTGCTTCCGGCCTTCTTCTTCGTGAGTGCGATCGCGGCCGGGCTTTCGATGACGATCGTGGAGTCGTTCGTCAGCTCGCGGGTGTTCTCCAGGCGCTTGGAGCACGACGTGCTGCTGGGCCTGGCGCGCGCGACGGTCGTCATTCTGGCCGTGTACGTGACTTGGCGCTTCACGGACTTGGCCACGCGGGGGAACCTGCACCTCGCCTTCCAATACTCGCAGCAGTCGGTGCTGTTCTGGGCGGAAATCGGTTTCGGAGCCGTCCTACCGCTGCTTCTGATGCTGGCCTCCGGGGACCGGATCAAGGAGCGCAACCTGTTCTTCTACGCGCTTCTGGTCGTCGCGGGGTTCGTGCTGAACCGCGTCAACGTCAGCATGACCGGGATGCGCAACATTGAGACGTACTTCCCGAAGTGGTCGGAGGTCGCGATCACTCTGTTCTTCGTCGTGGCCGGCGTGGTGCTGTTCGGTTTGGCCGTCCGCCAGTTCGACGTGTTCGCCAAATCGGAGTATGTGGAGCCGGGCACGACGCCCCGCATGGGCTGGTTCCCGAAGGGATCGTTGCTGGCCGTGGCCGCGTTCTTCGTGGCGCTGGTTCTGTTGGTGCGTGCGGCGCCTTCGAGGTCGGAGTTGGAGGCCAGGCTGAGGCCCGCCCCCTCGCAGCTCGCCATGCAGGTGGAACCGCTGGGCGACCCCACCGTAAACCTGCCTCGGGATCTGACGATCGAGGGCAGCGCCAACAGCCCGGGCAAGGTGGTCTTCAGCCACGCGAACCACATCGCGATGCAGGAGAAAGTTTCCTGCTTGGAGTGCCACGAGCGCACGTTCGGGATGGGCTTCGCGCACAGCCCACGCCTGCAGGGCGACCAGTGGCACCAAGCCTGCGGAACCTGCCACGACGGCAAGAAGGCGTCCACCTCGGTGAACGACGAGACCGGCGAGAGCTGCTCGACCTGCCACCAGAGCCAGTGACGTTCCGGCAGCGTCCGCCAGCCTCTACGATCCCGGCGGCCTAGCCGGGATCGGCTAGCCGCAAGCCGATCTCCTCCCACTGCTGGGCGTCGATCGGGCTGGGGGCGTCCATGAGCGGGTCGTAGCCGTTCCCGACCTTGGGGAAGGCGATCACCTCTCGGATGTTCTCGTCGTCCGTGAGGAACATGATCAGCCGGTCGATGCCGGGGGCGATGCCGCCGTGCGGAGGCGCGCCGTATTGGAACGCCTCGAGCATATGGCCGAAGCGCTCCTTCTGCGTCGCCTCGTCGATCCCTAGGAGCGAGAAGACCCTGGCCTGCACGTCCGGCCGGTGGATCCGGATGGAGCCGGAGGCCCACTCGACGCCGTTGCACACGATGTCGTAGCAGTCCGCACGGACGCGGGCAGGGTCCGATTCGAGGAACGCAAGATCCTCCGCCTTGGGGGAGGTGAAGGGGTGGTGCGTGGCGCTCCAACGGCCCGTCTCGTCGTCCCACTCGACCAGCGGAAAGTCCAGCACCCAGCAGAAGTTCAGCTCCCGGCGGTCGCGGAGGCCGCACCGGTCGCCGATCTCGTTGCGCAGGCGGTACAGGACGTTGTTGCCGGCCTCGTAGCGGTCGGCGACAAAGCAGAGGAGATCGCCCGGCTCGGCGGCCGCTTCCCGCAGAACCGCCTGGAGCTCGTCGGCGGTGAAGAACTTGGCGATAGACCCTTTGACGGCCAAGCCCCCGGCGGGCACCGCGTCCGGTACATCGGCGGGGACGACGGACAGCGTGGCGAGCCCCTTGGCACCGAACGTCTTGGCGAACGCCTCCAGCTGGGAAACGTCCTTCCGGCTGAGATGCGCGCCACCCGGGTACCGGAGGCCGCGGATGCGCCCGCCGGAGTCGATGGTGGAGCGGAAGACCCCGAACGAGCAGGCGGACAGAGCCCCTGTGACATCGAAGATGGGTAGCCCGAACCGCAGATCGGGCTTGTCGCACCCATAGAGGCGCATGGACTCGTCGTAGGAGATGCGGGCGAACGGACCCACGGGACGCTTGTCCAGGCCGAACTCCTCGATCAAGCCGTTCACGACCTGCCGGGTGAGGTCCTCCATCAGTTGGAGAACGTCCTCCTGGACCACGAAGGACATCTCGAGGTCGAGCTGGGTGAACTCGGGCTGGCGGTCGCTGCGCTGGCTTTCGTCCCGAAAGCACTTGGCGATCTGGTAGTACTTCTCGATGCCGGCCACCATCAGCAGCTGCTTGTACTGCTGCGGACTCTGTGGGAGCGCGTAGAACTTGCCCGGGTCCAAGCGATAGGGGACGAGGTAGTCGCGGGCGCCCTCGGGAGTGCTCTTGGTGATGATCGGCGTCTCGACCTCGAGGAAGCCGCGGGCGTCCAGATAGGCCCGGATGCGCCGCACGGCCGACGCGCGAATCTGCAACCGTCGCAGCATGGACGGTCTTCGAAGGTCGAGGTAGCGGTGCTTGATGCGCAACTCCTCGTTGACCTGAGCCATCTGCTCCTCGTCGCTCAGCGGAAAGGGAAGCGGCTTGGATGGTCCGAGAACTTGGTACTCGTCCACGAGCACCTCGACCTCGCCAGTGGGGATCTTGGGATTGACCGTCTTCGGCGAGCGCCGCTCCACCCGGCCGCGCACGGCTAGGCAAGTCTCCGGGCGAATCTCCTGGAGGTTCGCGAACCGCGAGGGGTCGAGGAACAGCTGGACGATGCCTGAGCGATCGCGAAGGTCCACGAAGAACAGGCCTCCCAGATCTCGAACCCGGTGGGCCCAGCCGTTCAGAACGACCTCGCGCCCTGCGGCGTCGGGGCGGAGGTCGCCGCATCCGATGGTCCGTTGGGGGAAGCTCATTTGGGAACTGCAGGATACCCGTCGCGGGGCGAGCCTGTCAGAGCTCGCTCGCGGCCTCGAGGTGCGCCAGCGCGCGTGCGACGGTCACGCCTTTCCGGGTCAGGCCGTAGGTGCGGCCTTGGTGCTCGACGTAGCCGGCCATCTCGAGGTCCCGAAGCCTGTCGCGAAGGAGCGTCGGGCTGATCACCAGCACGCGCAGGAGATCGTTGAAGCGGCAGACGCCGCGGTGGATCGCCCACAGGATGTGCAGGCTCCACTTGGCCTGAAAGTCATCAAGGACGCGAATCACCGGGTCCTGTCGGCCTGGATGCGTGTTGAACTCAAGCGTTTCGCCCGTCGACATGGCAAGATGGTTTCAGCGCTCCTCTGCGCGGGGCGCTCGTTCCCACTTTACCACCTCGTCCGGGCCTAGGAGTTCGAATAGGACAGTTCGACGATCCTCTTGGCCGCCTCGCGCATGGTGGTAGCAGGGACGAGGGGGCTTCCCTCCAGCAGCTTTCGGCCCTCCTCGGCCGCGGTTCCCTCGATCCGCGCCACGACCGGGACGCTCAGCTTCAGAGCCTCCAAGGCCTCGAGGATGCCCTTCGCGACCTCGTCGCACCGGGTGATGCCGCCGAAGATGTTGATCAGCAGCCCCTTGATGCCCGGGTCCATCATCACGAGCTCCGCGCAGCTCTTGACGCGCTCGGCCTTGGCTCCGCCGCCCACGTCGAGGAAGTTCGCGGGCCGACCGCCCGCCGCGGCGACCTCGTCAATGGAGCACATCACGAGGCCGGCGCCGTTGCCGATGATGGCGATATCGCCCTTCAGGCGGACGTAGGCGATGCCGCGCCGCGCCGCCTCCGCCTCGATCGGGTCTTCGGCGGAGGCCTGGGCAGTCCCTTGGTACTCGGGGTGCCGGAAGAGGGCGTTGTCGTCGATCGACACCTTGGCGTCTGCGGCGACGAGCTTGCCCTCGGTCGTCCAAGCGCAGGGGTTGATCTCGACCAGGTCCGCGTCGGAGTCGATGTAGGCTCGCGCGAGCTTCTTGATCATCGAGACCATCTGTTGTCGGGCGTGCTTGGGGATCGCGGCCTCCTCGAGGGCGTGGCGGATTTGGTAGTCGCAAAGTCCCCAAGCAGGGTCCACATGCAGGCGCGCGATGGCGCCGGGGTCGGTGGCTGCGACCTCCTCGATGTCCATGCCGCCCTTGGCCGACACCATCACCACGAGCTTCTGCACGTCGCGGTCGAGCAGCACCGAAAGGTAGTACTCCTCGGCGATGTCCACCTGCTCGGCTACCAGCACCCGCTCGACGACCATGCCCTGCGGGTTCTGGACGCTCACCAGCCGCTTGCCGATCAGCTCGCGCGCGAACTCGGCCGCGGAGTCGGCGTCGTCGAACAGCTTGACGCCGCCCGCCTTGCCACGGCCACCCATCAGGACCTGGGCCTTCACGACGACCTTGCCGCCGAGTTCGGCGGCGATGCGTCTGGCGTCCTCGGCGTTGTCGGCGACCTCTCCCCGCGGCACGGGAACGCCCGCCCGCGCCAACACGGCTTTGGACTGGTACTCATGGAGCTTCACGATCCCAGCATACCCATCGGCCGGGCGCAGCGGGCTCAGCGCTCGCGCTCTCTCCCGCGGAACTCCCAAGGTGGCTCCGGCTTGGCATCGCGCCACAGGCCGAGCTTGTTGGTCCGAGCCTGGTCTTGGGCCGCCTTCAGCACGGGATCGTTGGGAGCGTAGCGCTCGTACCACCAGGCGAATCCGCGTCGAACCATCTCGGCGTTGACATCCTTGCCGTCCACGAAGAGCCGGGCCACCGTGCGGCCGTAGCGGTCGGTGTCCACCTTCTCGATGCGCACGGTCTTGCCGAAGACGAGGGAGGAGAGCTCCTGCTTGGCGCGGCTTCCGAGCGCCTGCTTTCGCTCGGGGGCGTCGATGCCGTGGAGACGCACGCGGATCTCCCGCGGAGCCGGGTCCTTCACCAGCACGCGCACGGTGTCGCCGTCGGTGACTCCGACCACGACGCCCTCGTCGCGGGCCACCTTCGCGCAGGCCGCGAGCAACAAGGTGAGCGCCGCGACGATCGGAAGCAACCTTCGCATGGGGGCAGGTTACCCCTCCTGCGCGAAGGCCACAGCGGCGCGCTCTGGGCCAAAATGGGTCGTGTCCGACCTTCAGCAGCTTCCCCATCGGCGCTACAACCCGCTCACCGGCGAGTGGCTCCTGGTCTCGCCCCACCGCACGCAGAGGCCTTGGCAGGGCCAGCGCGAGGCGACCGCCCCGGACTCCCGTCCGGCCTACGACCCGAACTGCTACCTGTGCCCCGGGAACGTGCGGGCGAACGGCGAGCGGAACCCCGACTACCAGTCGACGTTCGCTTTCACCAACGACTTCGCGGCCCTGCTGCCCGACACGCCAGCGGGATCCTGCGGGGATGGGCTCTACCGGTGGGAGTCGGCCGTCGGTACCTGTCGCGTGATCTGCTTCTCGCCGCGCCACGACCTGACGCTCGCGCAGATGGACCTGGCCGCCATCCGCAGGGTCGTCGACCTGTGGGCCGAGCAGACCGCCGAGCTGGGCCGAACCTACGCTTGGGTGCAGGTGTTCGAGAACAAGGGTGCCGCGATGGGATGCAGCAACCCGCACCCTCATGGCCAGATCTGGGCCAGCCGCCACGTTCCGGAGATTCCGGCGCGGGAGGACGCGCGGCAGAGGGAGTGGCTCGAACAGAACGGAAGGCCGCTGCTGCTGGAGGTCGCGGACCGCGAGCGGGCGGACGGCTCGAGGGTCGTCGTGGAGACGGAGCACTGGCTGAGCGTCGTGCCTTTCTGGGCCGTGTGGCCGTTCGAGACGCTCCTGTTGCCCAAGTTCGCGGTCGCGCGGATGGAGGAGTTGGACGGGGGCCAGCGCGACGACCTGGCCCTCTGCCTGAAGAGGCTCCTGGTGCGCTATGACAACCTGTTCGAGACGAGCTTCCCCTATTCGTTCGGCTGGCACGGCGCGCCCTACGTGCCGGGGAACGCGACTCATTGGACGCTTCACGCGCACCTTTACCCGCCGCTTCTGCGATCCGCCACCGTTCGGAAGTTCATGGTGGGATACGAGATGCTCGGGGAGCCGCAGCGCGACATCACGCCCGAGACGGCCGCCAAGCGCCTTCGGGAGCTGCCCGAGGAGCACTACCTGGACCGGGTCCCGAGCGCCTGACGGCCACCGTGCCACAATAGGACGTTCACAGCGGAACCGCCACCCGACGCTGGGCGAGACAAACCCAAGTAGGAGGTGAGAGAATGCGGTTCGTCGCGTTCATCGAGGACCTGGTCGACCACTTGGTCAGGCTGACGGTCCGAACCGAGCTGGATGGATGATGCCAGCGAGGCCCACAGCGCCGTGGGCGATCAATCCCCCTTCAGAGCCTCCGCGATGGTTCTTCGCAGGGCCTGCGTCGCGGCCTCGAACAGCTGAGGCCCCGTGTAACCGCCGAACTTTCCCGCCACAGCCAAGTGCGGCTCGAGCGTGAGCGGCCCGTCCCAGCCCATCGTGGCCAGCCAACGCAAGGTCTCCACCATCTGGCCCTCCCCCTCGCCGGCCGGCACGACCCGTCCCTCGGCTTCGATCGCGTCCTTGATGTGCAGCGTGTCCAGGTGCGGCAGCAGCCACGGGAACCAGTGCTTGAGGGGACGAAAGCCGATGAGGACCGTGTTGGCGAAGTCGAACGCGGCGCGGAAGTGGTTCGAACCGAACTCCTCGAAGAGCCGGCGAGCACCCTCGGGAAAGGCGCCGTAGAACCGGGCGTCGTTCTCGTGCAGGAGCACGACGTCGCCGTCCTTGGCCATGGCGACCTGTTCGGCCATCCACTCGCGCACGGCGGGCCAGTCCTCCTCGCGGCACTGGTCGCCCACGGTCGGGGAGAAGATGCGGATGCGTCGGGTGCCGAGCACCCGGCAGAGTTCGATCGCGCGCCGCAGTTTGGCGTTCTCCTCCAGGCGGTGATCCGGGGTCAGAGGAACCTTGTTGACCGGGGAGCTGACGGACTGGATCGCGAGTCTAGCGGATTCCGTCATCTCGCGATAAGCCTTGGCCTCCTCGTCCGTGAGCTGCAGAACGTTCTTGCCGTCGACGGTGCGGACGTCGACGCCGCGCAGACCGAGCCGCCGGGCGATCTTGATCTGATCCGACGCGGCCGAGGAAGCCTCGTCGACGAAGCCGGTGATCCAGGAGAAACGGTCAGGGCCCATGGCGGCATTTTACCGATGGACCCCGACCTTGGGACGGATCAGTAGTGGAGCGCCTCCGTGTTCACCTTCCCGCGGAACACCCAGTAGATGGCCGAGGTGTAGGCGAGCACGAACGGCATGCCGAGGATCGCGATCGTCATCATGATCGTCAGCGATGCGTTCGAGGAAGACGCATTGCGGATCGTGAGGCTGTATTCGGGATTCGGGTTCGAGAGAACCAGGTTGGGATAAAGCCCGATGCCGAACAGCGCCATCAGCGTCGCCACGGCGACGCACGAGGATAGGAACGCCATCATCTCGTTGCGCCGGTAGATCTCCCGCGGGATGTTGAAGAGCGCCAGAACGTTCAGCATCGGCACGGCGAGCAGGATCGGCTGGGTTCGGAACTTCTCCGCCATGTGAGGGAAGAACAGCAGGGTCGCCATCGTGGTGAGCACGTAGCAGAGCGCGAAGAAGATGATCGAGCCGAACACCCATTTCCGCGCCTGCTCCTGCAGCTCGCCTTCCGTCTTGAGCACAGCGTAGATGGAGCCGTGCATGGTGAAGAGCGCGACCGTGGTGACGCCCACGAGCAGGGAGTACGGGTTGAGGAGGGTGAAGAACGTGCCCGTGTACTCCATCTCCTTGTTCAGCGGGACGCCGACGATCATGTTGCCGAGCGCCACTCCCGCCAGCAGGGCGATCAGCACCGAGGCCACGCTGAAGCTCACGTCCCAGGCGCTCCTCCAGCGCTGCGACTCGAGCTTGCTGCGGAACTCGATGGCCACGGCCCGGAAGATGAGGCCGAAGAGCAGCAGGATGAAGGGCAGGTAGAACCCGCTGAAGACCGTCGCGTAGACGTGCGGGAACGCCGCGAAGAGCGCACCCCCGCCCGTGATCAGCCAAACCTCGTTGCCGTCCCACACCGGTCCGATGGAGTTCAGCAGGATTCGGCGGTGGGTGTCGCCTTTGGCCAGAAGGTAGACGGTGCCGATTCCGAGGTCGAAACCATCCAGAATCGCGTACCCGGTCAAGAGGATTCCAACCAGGAGAAACCAGGCGGTTTGCAGATCAAACGGGTAGTTCATTCAGATCAGCCCCCTGTCGCTTCGCTTGGAAGCCATTTCGAGCGTCGGCCCCTCCTTGATCTTGCGGTCGAGGAGGAAGAGGAAAAGGGCGAACAGCAGAAGATAGATCAGGGTGAACAGGATCAGAGACGTGAGGACCATCGGCGCCGAGACGACCTTGGACAAGCCGTCGGATGTGCGCAGGAGTCCGTAGACGATCCACGGCTGGCGCCCCAGCTCAGCGGACATCCACCCCATCTGGTTGGCGATGTGGGGCAACGCCACCGACACTATCAGCGCCTTGAGGAGGAGCGTGCAGTCCGGCAGTTTCCCAGTTCGGAACCGGAAGGCCGCGAGGGCCGCCAGCAGGATCATCAGCATTCCCGTGCCGATCATGAGGTGGTAGGTCTGGAACACCCAGGTCACAGGCGGCCGGTCCTCTTTTGGGAATCGGTCAAGGCCCGTGACCGGCCTGCGAGCGTCCTGATACAGGAGCCAGCTCGCCATTCCTGGGATCCTGAGGCCGACGGTCTGCTGGGTGTCCGGGTTGGTCCAGCCGAACAGAACGAGGTCCATCGGCTTGCTGGAGTCGTAGTGGCCCTCGAACGCAGCCAACTTGGCGGGTTGGTTCTTCGCCACGCCCGCGACGCTGGAGTGGCCGGTGAGTGGCTGGAGCAGCGAGGCGACCAGCGCGAACGGGAGCGCGACGCGGAGCGACGCGTTCGCGACGTCCACGTGCTTCTTCTTCAGCAGGTAGAAGGCGCTCACGCTGAGCACGAAGAACGCGCCGGTAGCCCACGCACCGACGACGGTATGGACCAAGCGGTCCATCGACGACGGGTTGAAGACAAGGCCCCAGAAGTCCGTGATCTCGGCCCGGCGGAGGACGCCCTCGCCAACGATCTTGTATGCGGCCGGGGTCTGCTGCCAGCTGTTGGCGACCAAGATCCAGATCGCGCTGAAGTGCGACCCGAGCATCACCATGATGGTCGAAAGGAAGTGAACCTTCGGCGAAACCCGGTTCCACCCGAACACGAGCACCGCGAGGAAGCCGGATTCGAGGAAGAAGGCGAAGATTCCCTCGGCCGCGAGCGCGCTTCCGAAGATGTCGCCGACGAACCGGCTGTAAACCGACCAGTTCGTCCCGAACTGGAACTCCATCACGATGCCGGAGGCGACCCCGACGGCGAAGACGATCGCGAAGATCTTCACCCAGAATTTGGTCGCCAGCTCCCAAGTTCGGTCCTTCGTCCTGAGGTACATCCCCTCGAGCAGAACGAGGATCACGCCCAAGCCGATGCTGATCGGCGGAAAGATGTAGTGGAACGCTGCGGTGAGGCCGAACTGGATTCTGGCCAGGGTTTCCGTATCCATAGGTTTGGTTTCCCTCCTTGCGGGATGGGCGCCGCCGTGCGGCGAAGGCCGACGGTGCCCCTGCTCCCTATTCTGCGTAGAGTCCTTGGCTTCCTGTCTAGGGTTCGGGCCAAAGCGGCGGCCCCAAACTTCCTGCTGAGCGCTAGGAGCGGCGGGACGCACGCCGAGGGGTGCCACAATCCATGCGATGCGAAGGGTTCTGATCACAGGGGCGAGCAGGGGCATCGGGCGGGCCATCGCGATGCGGTTGGCGGCCGACGGCTGGTCGGTCGCGCTGCATCACCGGGGTTCGCCTACGGCGATCGCCGAGATCGCGGGGAACCTGGGTTCGGCGGTGTGCGGCGTCTACCGCGCCGATCTGTCGGTGCCCGGGGAGGCGGAGAGGCTGTGGGAGGAAGCCATCCGGGACGGCGAGCTTCACGCGCTGGTCAACAACGCCGGCGCGTACGTTCCGTGCTCGCTGCTGGAGTCCACGGACGACGAATGGATGCGCGTCTGGGAGGAAACCATGGCGCTGAATCTTCGGGCTCCGATGGTTCTGTCGCGCCTGGCATCCTTGCGCTTCGCGGGCAGAGGCGGGGGCAAGATCGTCAACGTGGCCAGCCGGGTCGGGTTCCGCGGCGAGGCCGGGGCCGCCGCCTACGCCGCCTCGAAGGCGGCTCTGATCAACCTGACGCGCTCGCTGGCGGTGGAGCTGGCACCCAAGGGGGTGCTGCTGTTCGGCATCGCGCCGGGATGGGTGGACACCGCGATGGCCCGCACCGGCATGCGGGAGCGCCTGCCCTCGATCCTGGAGACGATCCCGCTCGGCCGGATGGCCACCCCCGGGGACTGCGCGAACGTGGTCCGGTTCCTCCTGTCGGGCGAAGCCGACTACCTCTCGGGTCAGACCATCGACATCAACGGAGCGAGCTACTTCCACTGATGTTTTGGGTTCCAGTGCTCGTGGCGTGGCTCCAAGAGCCCGGAGGGGCCGTGTACGGATGGGAGGACCGGTCCGGCGCGAGGATTCAGGTACGTACGCTGGAGGGGGCGCAGGTCGCGGCGCTGCACCTCGTCGTCGGCACGGGGGGCTGGGCGGAGAGCAGGGAGAGGCACGGGTTTCGGCACCTGTTGGAGCACCTCGTGGCGCTGGGTCCGGAGCGCGATCTCGACCGCAAGCTGGAGGCGGTCGGGGGAGGCCTCACGGCGGACACCTACCGCGACGCCTCGCACTTTCGGATCTGGGGTCCGGCGAAGGCTATGGGGACGCTAGTGGCCGCTCTCGCCGAGCTGTTGCGGCCGCCGATGTTGAGCGAGGCGCTGATCCGTCGCGAGCTGGAGGTCCTGCGGGAGGAGGAGGAGCTGCGGGACTCGGAGAGCCTCGCGGGGGGATTGCTGTGGCAGATGGCTTTCGGCGAGGCGGGCCTGGATCCGTTCGGCGACTTGGAAACGATGGGCGGAGCGTCGCCGGAGCAGCTGCAGGGGCTTTGGTCGGCGCTGTTCGCGGGCCGAAACCTGGTTCTGGTCGCGTGCGTGCCCGACAGGCCGCAAGAGTGGGCGGATGAGATCCGGCGGAGGGTCTCGTGGCCGAGGGGCGATCGGCGGGCTTCCGTCCAGCGCCGGGAGGCCAGACCGTTCGCTTGGGCCAGGAGCGACCGCCTCGTCGGGGAGTACCGTGCCGCGCCGGTGCGCGGGCTGGATTCCGAGGAGACCGCCGAGGCGCTGGCCGCAGCTTTGCTGCTCTCGTCCAAGCTGGACGGCGGCCGGGTGCTGTACACGCCCAGCGATCGGCCGTCTCTTGTGATCGTCGGGGAGACGCGATCGAGTCGCCGCCTGGCCGAAGGGTGGCAGAAGGCGCTCGACGGCTGGCGTCCTGCGGACGGTGCGGCTGCGGCGCAATGGGCCGCCCGATGGCTGGAGAGTCAGCTCGAGGATCCTCTGCGGGCGGGGCTGTGGTACGGCGTGGCGACCGTGCAGGGCCGCGCCTCGGCTCCCGACGACCTGCTCCAGCGGCTGCGCGGCCTGAGTTCGGGCGCCGTGCGCCGAGGCCTGGAACGATTCGGCGCGGACAAGGCTTACCTGCTCACGGGGGAGGGGCGGTGATCGCGGCCTGGACTTTGTTCGTTCTCAGCACGGGGCTGCGCCTTGTGGAGTTGGCCGCGCCGGAGCAGAAGGCCGTCTGCGTGGCCGCGGCGGTTCGCCTCCCGGAGCTTTCGCCCAAGGGAGTGGCCGCGGCTCGGGCGCTGGTCGAGGCCCTGCGGGAAGGCTCCGCGGCCTACAGCCGGCAGAGGTGGCTGGGCGAGGGGGCGCTCGTCGGAGTCCTGCCGAAGGTGGAGCTCACGGACGACGCGTTGCTCATCCGGCTGGCAACGGCGCCGGGGCGCCACAAGGTGGTTGCCAGCTTCCTCGCAGACCTCCTGCGGTCTCCGGCGCTCTCAACGGAAGCGGTCGGTGGTGCGATCCAGAGGGCGAGGGAGGATCACCGGTCGCTGTGGGAGCGGGCGGTGGACCCGCGGGTCGCCCAGTGGGAATCGCTGACTCGGCGGGACGTCGCGAGGCTCGCCGCGTGGCTTCTTCGGCCGGACCGGGTCGGTGTGGCGATCAGCGGGCCGTTCCAGCCCGGAGAGGGGAGACGGGCGCTGGAGGTGCGGCTGGACGACTGGAAGACCTCGGCCCGTCCGGCGGAACCGCCCGGGTTGCTGGGTGCGGGCCGTTCGGAGCTACCGGTCGGTTCCTCGCGCTTCTTCCGGTGGACGGCTCCCTGGACCGACCTGTCCGATCGGGGGATGGGCCGAGTGTGGCTGGTTGCCTCGGCGCTGGGCGCGGGCAAAGGCGCGTCGTTGTTCCGAACCTGGAGGGTGGAGGATGGGTTCTCGTACCGCCAGGATTGCCGCTTGGAGGGCACGCAGGCCGGCGTGGCCCTGCGCGTGCTTTTGGGCAAGGCCCACGGATTGGAGTCGGTGCCGGATGGATGGCGGAGGTTGCTGGCGGCGGTCGGGGCATGGACCGAGGCGGACCGTCTCCGTGCCCTCGCGGTGATGGGGCGGCAGGGGCCGGTCCCATACCGCGACGGGGCTCTGGCGCTCACCGGCTTCGATCCGACGCTGCTGGAGCCCGTCGACCAAGCGGCGTTGGCGGCCTACTGGGCGCTCAAGACGGGAAGACCCCTGAGCGTGGAGGCCTGGCTGGCCGAGGCCCGAGCCACCCCCTTGGAGGAGATGAAGGCGCTGGCGCTGGACCTCCTGTCCAAGGCTCAGTCCGAAGACTCCACAAGCTCCTCGAACTCAGGGTGACGCCTGCACAGCGGAAGAAAGTCGCACTCCCTGCAGAGGGGCTTCCACAGCGGCACGAGGTTTTCGTAGTCGCGGGAGAGGATCTCGCGGCCGATGGCGACCAGGTCTTCGCGGAGCGTGCGGAGCTCCTCCTCCGTCAGCGAGGCCGTTCCGGTGGTTCCGGAGCGGAGGGCGAGGATCGTCGCGCGGACCGGTCGGTCGGGGTAGTGCTCGCGCACCAGAAGCTGATAGCAGCACATGGCCAGGTCGGCGGCCACCTCCTCGTCGGACGTCGCCTCGCGGCCCGACTTGTAGTCGACGATCTCCAGCGTTCCGTCGGGGTGTTCGTCCAGTCGGTCGATCCGGCCGATCAGGACGAACTCGCCGAGGTCGGCCCGCAGAAGCTTCTCGACCGCGATGGTGCGCGCTTCGCGGGCGCGCTCGATCTCCCGGCGCACGTGCTGCTCCACGATCTCCTTGCCTTCGGCGAAGGCCTGGGCCATGGCTTCGGGCGACTCGAAGCCGGCCTCGATCCAGCTCTCCTCGTAGGCGGCAAGAGCCTGCCCGACCGTCTGGACCCCGGCGTCCCGCGAGTCGTGGAACCTCTGCAGGACTTTGTGGAGCGTCGTGCCGAAGCTGAAGTAGCTCTTCGAGCGGATGTACCACCTGCCTCGTTCGTCGACGTAGGTCCATCGGTACTTGGAGGGACAGGCGAGGTACGTGGAGATCTTGGTGGGGCTGAGGGTCGGCTTGCGCGCCATGCGGCCCTATTATCCATCGCCCCTCGGGGCTGCAGGTAACCTTGGGGCATGAAGATCCGACTCGGCCACAGCCCCGACAGCGACGACGCGTTCATGTTCTGGGGGCTGGCCAGCGGCCAGGTCGAGACGCAGCTGGAGTTCGAGCACATCCTGCGCGACATCCAGACCCTCAACGAGTGGGCGATGGAGGGCAGGCTGGAGACCACGGCGGTCTCGGTGCACGCCTTCGCGCGGGTTGCCGATCGGTATGCCCTTCTTCGGCACGGGGGATCGTTCGGAGAGGGCTACGGCCCGATGGTGATCTCCCAGGAACCTCTCTCCTTGGAGGCCCTTGAGAGCCGGACGATCGCCGTGCCGGGCGAGCTGACGTCGGCGTTCCTGGTGCTGAACCTGCTGTGGAAGGAGCGGTTC
>Ga0308419_1000938_pt1 | contig 19792 bp, 15 predicted proteins | sample HotsprSampleMS50_FD_203674 | JGI IMG/M metagenome (GOLD analysis project Ga0308419, IMG submission 203674) | Hot spring phototrophic mat microbial communities from Mushroom Spring, Yellowstone National Park, Wyoming, United States - 20090730_MS50 ... | reverse complement strand
TATTGGGAAGCCGCGTTCCTGGCGCTGGTGGCGCTGGCGGTCGCTTGGCCGGTCGTGGTGGGTGTCGGGCCCTCCACTGACCACGACGCCACTCTTCCCTCTGAGACCCTTTGGAGTTCCGACGCCGCAGACAACCTGGGGCGAATGCCTTCTTCGGAACCCAACGGTGCGTCCAACGTCCCCCGTCAACCGTCCGAGTCGCCCACCTCTGCCACGCGCTAAGAGACAGCGGGCGTTCTAAGAGGACAGTCCACTGACTTCGACAGGTCGTGAAACGGTCGGGGTGTGGAGTCTGGCTCAACCGTGTTCCACGGCATGGAGGGCAATGTCGCTACGATAGCGACGGCCCTGAAAACGAATGAGCGCAGCTGCTTGGTAGGCGCGGTCGCGTGCTTGGGCAAGGGTGTCGCCCAGACCCACTACGTTGAGAACCCGACCGCCATCGGTGAGCACTCGGCCTTCGTGGTTGGTTTTGGTACCGGCGTGGAACACCAGCACGTCGGGTAGCCGCGCGGCTTCCTCCAAACCGGAAATTGCCTTGTCCTTCTCGAACGGACCAGGGTATCCCTCCGACACCAGGGTGACGCAGACCGACGCCCGCGTGTCCCACTGGAGTTCAACCTCCTCCAGACGTTCCTCAACCACTGCCTCTAGCAAGTCGTATAAGTCGCTTTTGAGACGCGGCAGCAACACCTGACATTCTGGGTCGCCGAACCGTACATTGAATTCGAGTACTTTCGGACCTTGCTCGGTGAGGATCAACCCGGCGTATAACACCCCTTGAAACGGCCGCCGTCGCTTTTTCATAAAGTGGACCGCCGGCACTAACACCTGTTCCTCGATCCGAGCCATCACCTCGGGCGTGATGAGTTTGGTGGTGGGGGAATACGCCCCCATGCCGCCCGTGTTGGGACCCTCATCATTGTCAAAGGCTCGTTTGAAGTCCTGAGCAATGTCGAAGGGAGCAATCGTGCGGCCGTCGGTTAGCGCCAAGACACTGGCCTCGGGTCCTTCTAACCGTTCTTCGATGAGAATTTTATCGCCGGCCTTGCCGAACTCGCGGCGCACCATGATGCGTTGGATCGCGTCCAGGGCGCTTCGGAAGTCGTCGCACACCTCAACCCCTTTGCCAGCCGCTAAGCCATCAGCCTTGACCACCAGACCCAGTGGTTGCCGCAACACGAACTCGCGGGCTTCAGGTCCCTTGCGAAACACCTGTTTTTGATTGCGGCCAATGATCTCGACCTCCAACGCGGGATTGGGATAATCGCGTGGGTCGAAAACGGCGTTGATCATCTCGAGACAGTCCGCGGCGGTGCGACACGAGCTAGCCTGGCGGATCGAGTGATGATTGCGTGGCCGAATCGTGAGCATCACTTCGCGAGACAATACGTAAGTTTCCGCATCCTTGGCGTTGTCGAACACCTTAGCCTCAGCGGTGGGGATACCCGCTTGCTTCATGAGGTCTTTGGCGAAGAGTTTGGAGCCCTCCAATTCGGCGGCTTCTGCTGAGGGACCAAAGACCTTGAGTCCCTGGTCACGAAGATGGTCGGCCAGTCCTTGACAAAGCGGCTCCTCGGGGCCAATCACGACCAGGTCGATCTCCTCGTGACGGGCAAAGCGGGCCAAGCCTTTGAAGTCGGATGGTTCCAACGCGACGTTGCGACCCAACTGGGCGGTCCCGGCGTTGCCCGGAGCGCAGAAGACGCGCTCCACTCTCGGCGAGCGGCTCAAGGCCCAGCACAGGGCGTGTTCCCGCCCTCCTTTACCGATCACCAGAACGCGCTTGGTTTTGCCGGTGGTCCGTTCGGCGTGGGGTTGTCCAACCTCAGTTCGCTTGACCTCGCTCACGTCACCGCCCCTCCCAAGACACACCTTCCGCGCCGAATGCGTCATCCACCCTCCCCGCGATGCCGGGCGGCGGTGATTCGGCACGTTTCAACTTCACCTGATTCGACCCGGGCCGAAACGGATTGTAGGGAGCGACCTCCGCTTAAGACAAGCCGCCCCGCGCGTTGGCCTGGTCGAGGGGGGGCCAGACCAACCAAACCCCGCTCACCCCTAGCAGGATCTCGACGCGCGGCGGCGGGCCAACAGTCGTCCAAAGCGGGTTAGATGCCGCGACTCGTTCCAAATCCCCCAACGGGCGCGGTGGCCGCGGCGTCCCAACGCCTTGCGCAGCGCGTCGTCGTGGCTCAGACACGTCAGAGCGTGAACGAGCGACGCCTCGTCGTCGAACACCAGACCACCCTGGCTGAGTTCCACGAGTTCCGGCGGCGCGCCCAGGTCGCGCACGATCACCGGAGTCGCTTCATGAAACGCCTCTAAAATCACGTAGCCGAAGGTCTCGGGAACCCGCGAGGGCACCACCACCGCCCGCGCGTGGCGAAACAGGTTGGCCACTCCGGAGGCGTTCAACGCTCCCTCAAAGTGAACATTGGTCAGACCAAGCCGGGCCACTAACCCCCGTAGCGTCTGCTCTTGGTCTCCGACCCCGGCGAGCCGAAGATCGAGCTTGGGGAGAAATCGCATGGCGCGAATCGCGTCGTCGAACCCTTTGTAATCGACCAAGCGGCCGGCGGCGGCCACATAGGGACGGCACCCCTTCCAACCTCCGCGTGACGACGGGGAGTCGGAACCGTCTTGATGGTCGTCGGGGAGAAAGTAGGGGAGGACATCGATTGGTCGGGTCACGCCCCGTTCGTGGTGGGCGCGTCGGGTGGCCTCGCTGGGCACGATGAGCGCGTCGAGGGTGTCCAGTCCCCGTCGAATCAAGCCATCCCCCGCGCGCCAGAGTTGGGGAGGGCGTTTGGCCCGAAGGGTACAGGAGACGCAGCGGGGACGCTCGCAAAGCCGCCGATCATGGGTCCAAAGAACCGACAGGGGACAAACTAGCCAATGCTCATGCGCGGTCATCACCCGCAGCGCATCAGGCACGACTTGGGCGGCTAGGTCGATCAGGCCGGGACCACCGATCAGTGAGAGATTATGAAAGTGAATCAAGTCGGGCCGGATCGTCCGCCAAAGCTGGCGGATTGGTTCGGTTTTCAGCATGGGACGCCCGGTCTGGTGGGTCAAGAGCGGCGAGAGCACGCCCAGACCGCTTTTCAATGGATGAAGCGTTACTCCCGGCGGCGGCTCGTAAGCGCGAGGCCCCACCCCTCCCCGCGTCGCCTCGAAAGCGTCCTGACAGTGGATCACATGAACCTCGTGTCCCCTGCGCGCGAGCGCACGCGCCAGGCGATCGACGAAGGCCGCGTCGCCGCCGAAGCTGTGCGAGCCGAAGAAGGTGGTCATCATGCAGACCACCCGCGGACGCTCCGCTAGCCAATCCTCTGGGACTACGGACGGTTCGCGCGAGCTTGTCGCGGCGGTCGGATCGGCGGAGGAAGACGAATGAGGGAACGGAACGCGGTTCACGCCGTCCTCCGCACGCGGGGGCCAAGAACCGGGTCGCGGGCAGCCCGCTCCAGAATGGCGATGAGGCTACGGGCGGTCTCGTCCCGCTGAAACGAGCGAGCGCGGACGAGCGCCCGTTGTTCCAAGTCGCTCCGAAGACCGGGATCTCCAACAATGGCCACGAGAGCGCGGGCGATGTCGGCCACGTCGTAGGGATCGAACAACAACCCCGCTCCACCGGCGACCTCGGGAAGCGACCCAGCGTTGCTGGCGGCGACCGCTCTGCCGCAGGCCATCGCCTCGGCCACCGGGAGGCCGAACCCCTCCATGAGCGAGGGGTGACAATACATCAACGCAGCGTTATACAGCCCCACCAGGTCGTCGTCGCCGACGAATCCGGGCAACACCAACCGATCTCCCAGGTTGGCCCGGACCCCAGCGGCGCGGATTTCGGGGATGTGGGTGGCGAACTTGTCGCGGTGGTCACCCACCAACACCAGTTGCAACCGATCGAAGTCAGCGGAAGGGGCGCGGGCCATCAATTCGAGACGCGCCAACCCAAACGCCTCGACCAGCCGAACGAGATTTTTATGCGGATTCAAGCCGCCGACATAGAGGACGAAGGCTGCCGAGGGATCGATCCCCAGACGGCTCAAAAGGCCGCGCCGATCGGCCACACGGGGGTCGTGGGCGTCGAGAGGCCGAAAGATCGGCTCGGGTCCTTCGGGAATGAGGTCAATCCGGTCCGCCGTCAGGCCAAACCAACGTATGAGGTCACGTTTGGCCGACTCCGCCCCAGTGACGACCCGATCGGCCCAAGCGGCGGCAAGACGCTCCTTACAAGTGTAGAACCAGCGTCGGCGGGCGTTGAGGAAGATTTTCTCGGGGAAATCCAACGCCAGGGTGTCGTGGATCATGACCACGACCGCCCCGACGTTCCAGACTGGAAAGAAGCTGTAGGAGGCGGGGAAGAACATCACGTCGAGCCGGGCGGAGGCCGCTGCCCAGCTCATGGTGAGGAGATCGCTCACCGAGCGCCGTCCCTGGGCGGAGGCTGCCTCGCTGGGAGCCTGACGAACTGGGGCGCAGACCACCTCGAACCGCGGCGGGACCGGCACTCGGTCGCGCGACGGTTCATCCAAAATGAGTACGAAGTCGTGTTGAGTTTCCCCACGCGCCTTGAGTTCCTCTAGCGCGTCGATGATGCGTCGGGCGAACCGACCAAACCCGCGGCGATTGGCGAGCGAACCGCCGTCAATGCCGATCCTCATAGCGTGGAATCCCTTCCGGTGTCATCGAAGCGCGTCCTTGCGAGTCGGGTCGCCAGTCTAGCCGATCAATCCTCAGTCGGGAAGGCAAGTCGGAGGGATCGAATCCCCATCAGGAGCCCGGCGAATCCGCGAGACAAGGCGAGACACCATGAGCTCAGCGATCGCAACCGCAACTCAATCGGCCAGATGGAAAACCCTCATGGCGAAGGTGATCGGCCTGAGTTGAAGGTTAAGGAATCGTAACGAGGCGTTGAGCGTCTGACCGATTCCCCAGGGGCTTGTCAAGTTGACCTCGACGAACGGATGGCCGTTAGGGGTAGTACCCGAACGATTCGCCAGCGCCACACCTACAGGCAGGTTCTCCAACGCGATGCGAACCCGCCCCGTCAGTGCGATCGAACCTTGGTTGACGATTTGGGCCGTGGTGAGATACTGACGCGAGGCGCGGTTGAAGAGAATCGCCGAACGACCGCGGTTGGTCACGGCGTTGATGTCGCGGGCGATTCGGGCCACTCCGTGAGCGGTGGCAGTGCGATTGGTGGGGGTGTGGGTGATCCTCACCGTCGGCTCGTAGCGTCCGCCCAGGTTGTAGGTGGACGCGCCTCGGACCGCCAGCTGGCCTCCGACCAAAGCCACCGTCGCCGGCTGGGGACCGTGGCCGTCCTTCCAGTCGATCGTGGCCGTGTACTCGGCGGGGTTGGGATTGGTCCCATCAGAAAATCGGGCCATCTCGGTTGGGGCCAACGCCGTCCCCGCCCAACCTTCGACGACCCCGGTTGAAACCACCGCAATCGCGCCAGGAGCCGGCGTGCTGGTCCCTCCCCATGCCGCCAGGTAGGCCGCCGGTGTCGTCGCGCTGGATTGAAGCGCCTGATGGGTGATCAGACTCCCACTGGTGTTTTGCAAGACCACTGCGTGAACGCCATTGGAGATCGCCGCGGCTGGGGCGTTGCCGTTGCCGCCCGTGGCTCCGCCGAAGACGGTGTAGACCTCGCGGGCGTTGAAGTTCGCTGAGGCCACCATCACGAACCCTTCGCCCCCGGTGTAGGGTCCGACGGTCGTTGCGGCGATCTGTTGAACATCCCGCGCCGCGATCCGAGCAAATGCCTGACCGCTGACAATCACCCGCCCAGTCTGGTCGGCGGCGATCGAACCGTTAGAGACTCCGATGGTGTTCTGACGACCCGAGCCATCGGCGGCCAACCGCGCGAGCAGGAATTGACCTCGAAGCGCCTCGCCGGTGGCCGGATTCAACCGGACGTAGTAGGCCAACCGGGAGGAACCCGAAAGTGCGATTGGGCGATTGTAGTTGTCGAAACCGACGTTACGCGATCCCATCGGAGTCGTGAGGTTTTGGGGATCGCGGGCAAACGGGTTGTTGCCGCCGTCGGTCGAGGCCAGCATGTAAAGGTTGTCATCCCTCCCCATCTGAACCCGATACGCCTCGGAATCGGCCATGAGGTTCTGGGCGGTCAGTTCAGCGTTGGTCCAGTCGTAGGCCCGCCACTTGAACGTGCCGTCGTAGGCGTAAGCCCGCACGAACGGAGTTTTGAGGATCGGAGAAACCTGTTGATACCCGCTGACGAACACCGATTGCGTCACCGAGTCAATCGCCACGTCGGTCACGCTGGTGTCGGTCAAAGTCCAACTGCCCACCGGAGCGCCGGTGGGCGTGAAGACCGAGATCGCCTTGCCGGCCAGGACCGCCACCTCGCCGTTGCGCGCGATCGAAACCCGGCTAGGATTGGCCGGCGTCGCCGAAGACCAGACCACCGACCCGCCGTCGGGCGCTAACACCGCCACCCCGAAATTACCCCCTACAGCGATTCGCCCATTGCTCGCGCTGACCTCCATGTCATTGACGGCGTTGCCGATCCGCGTGAGCGACTGCACCGTCTGGCCAGTGGCGTCCAAACGCACCACCACCGCGTCTCCACCACCCAATAAGTTGACCGGCGTGGTTCCCAGGTTCTCCCCGGCGAGAATTCCGGCGTACACAATCGTGTTATCCGGCGCGATGTCCACCGCCCGCGCCAGACTCCCGCCAGGTCCATGCAAATACGTAGCCGTTTTCACCGGTAAATTCGAGAGCAGTTGCCGGACCTCCAGCTCATTGCCTCCCCCGCCCGGTTTCCAAGAACGCCGCGGACGCTTCTCTAAACCCCCCCTCGCCTCCATCCGCGACGTTGTTGATTTCGCGCGTTCCGCCCACGAAGTTGTCTTGACCATCTCCTCGTCCTTCTTCCTTACTTCGATGAACCACTCACGTTAAAGGGAGTCTAAGCCAAAAATCGGGATAAAACCATGAAAAATGGGCGTTGTGTTTCTCAATCTCATCGAAATTTGGAAGCCTGGCCTCTTATTTTGAGACGGTGGAAAGACACCGAGTGGCGTTCTTTGCGTTTCGTCTTGGCCTCCGGGGGACGTCTTGATGCTTAGAACTTGCGACATATGCTTTCAAGAATGCCCTCAACGGGGATGGAGACATGAGGACCGTTTGGTTGAAACTTACGGTTGGGGAGCCGGAGCCAGCGTTGGGTTAGGGGCGGGAGGGACCGGGGAGGGGTTCGATTCGGCCCGTCCGAGCGCTTCGTTGAGCGGCGTCCACCAAGCGTTGCCCTTGCCAGGAGGTCACGACTGAGAGCGGACCTTCGATCGGGGCGTCGGTGTCAAGACAGTGGATGACATATTCAACCGGGTCGCGGTGAGGCGGTTCGATCGTCTCGACAGGGTGATTGTACCCCTCGGGATGGTCTCGGGTTTGAACCCGAAGAGTGGGCGCATAGTCGGGGCTGGAGATCGTGCCGTCGGTGCCGACCAGGGTGAAGCCACACATCGGTTGGGGCTGGTGGGTCCAGGGATCGGTGAAGGTTCCCCAGCGGGTTTGGAAGGTGGAAAGACCTAAAGGGGGGGCGTAGCGGGCGATGGTAACGCTCTGCTCGTCCACCTCCAGACCCTCGGGACGATCGGTCATGGCGACGACCTCCAATGGGTCGGCTCCGTTGAGGAACCACGCGCCCAAGGTCGCGCCGTAGCCAAGATAATCCAGCAACGAGCCGCCGCCGTGGTCGGCGCGATAAAACCAGCTCGTCGGCTTTTGGGCAGCGACGGTGGCCGCGTCGATCTCGGCCTTGCCGGCGGTGTGCCAGAGCGGGCCGCGGTTGCCATCGTAGTAGTGAACCTCGCGCAACGCCCCAATGACGCCTCGATCAATTAACCGTTTGGCGGTGATATGAGCGGGCACCCAGGCCAGAGGCCAGTTGATCGCCAGCCGCAACCCAGCGGCCTCAACAGCACGGACGATCCGGGCGGCCTGGTCGAGATTGGCGGCAAACGGCTTTTCGAGCAAGATCGCCCCACCGGGAGCCACCAGACCCGAGCCGGCGATCCGCTCGACCCACTCGGCATGGGCGGCGGTCGCGGGGCAGAGCAACACCAAGTCCGGCCGCGCTGCCTCCAAACAGGCCCGCCAGTCCTCGAAGCGAACCGACTCGGGCAGGTTGAGCTTCCTGCGGACCGGCTCGACCCGCTGGGGGTCGTGGTCCCAAAGGCCGATCACCTCGACCCGGGGATGCCGCGCGGCCATTGCTAGATTGTCTCCCATGTGCATATGATCGAAATTGATTCCAACGACACGGACGGGAGAACGTGGCGGGCTCATGCTCATGGCGATCTGACAAATGGGGTTCGACAAGAGGGGAAACGCCCGGTTTGGGCCATCGGCGCGGACCAAGCACCGTCCACGATATCCCCGTCAGCGTGCGGTCGCTAGGGTTGGCAAATTGTTCCTCCCAAGAAACACGGCTTGGCACGCTGGGAACGGCATAGCCGATCGCGTACACTGACCGACTCAGGTCGGACCCGAGGAGATCGGATCCAAGCACGGCGTGCTCGTTTCCATGTCGTCCGCCGCGCCGGTTTGATCCCCACGCCTCTCTCTCGATTCGACCGTGCAAATGCGCGTTCTGTTTCCAATCAATCAATCAACCTTCTCGACTTCCATGAGCAACGACATGGCGACCAAAGGAAGACTGTTCGCGGGCTGCACCGTGGCGCTGGCCACTCCATTTCGTGATGGTCAAGTGGATTACGACGCGCTCAAGCGTTTGGTGGAATGGCAGATCGCGCGGGGCACCGCAGTGCTGAGTCCCTGCGGAACCACAGGGGAGTCGCCCACGCTCTCGCACGAGGAACACGAGAAGGTCATCGCGGTGGTGGTCGAGACGACCGCAGGTCGGGCCAAGGTGCTGGCGGGGACTGGCTCCAACGCCACCTCCGAGGCAATCTCGTTGACCAAATTCGCCCAGCGGGTCGGGGCCGACGGCACGCTCCAGGTCACTCCTTACTACAATCGTCCAACTCAGGAGGGAATGTACGCCCATTTTGCCCGAATCGCCGAAGTGTGCGACCTGCCGATGATGCTGTACAATATCCCGTCGCGTTGTGGGCGGAACCTTGAGCCCGAAACGGTCGCGCGACTCGCCGAACTCCCTCAGGTGGTGGCGATCAAAGAGGCATCCGGCTCACTCGATCAAGTGTCCGAGCTTGTGCGTTTCACCAACCTGACGGTCGTTTCCGGCGACGATTCCCTAACTTTGCCGATGCTGGCCGTCGGTGGCGAGGGGGTTGTCTCGGTGGTGGCCAACCTCGCGCCTCAGCGTGTGCAGGCGATGATCGACGCCTTCCAGCAAGGCCAGCTGGCCGAAGCCCGCGCCATCCATCAGGAACTCTTCACGTTAAGTCGCAACCTACTGGGACTGTCGGTCAACCCAGTCCCCGTCAAGGCGGCGTTGGAGGAACTGGGACTCTGCTCGTCCGAGGTGCGACTCCCTCTGACCGGCCTCACCCCCCCGCAACGCGACCAACTCCGCAAAGCGTTGGCCGAAGCCCGCATCCAGGCTTAGCCAAATCTTCGTCCGCCGTTACGGCAAAATCACGATCAAGAAAGGCCAGTGAGCTCGGGAATCAAGGTGGCTGGTGCAAGTGCTTAGTTCCATTGAGTCCGCGGACACCTCGTCAACCTCGCTTGGCCGGGACGCTGTCGCATCCGCGCGTCCCGTCAAGACCGGATTGGGTTGAGACGTTTGCAATCGCTCTTGGATTGGTCGATGGGGAGGCGTGTTTCACAGCGCGACCGAACACCATAGCGATCAGCGCGCCGGTCACGACGGTTATTCCGGTTCCTCCGACAATTGTCCACCAGGGATGGAGTGGGTTGCGGGTTCCTGGTGGCATCCAGTCCTGGGAGGGGGAGAGGGTCATCCAGGCGATCACGCTCACTCCCGCCAATGCGGCGAATACCGCGCCTCCGCGTTGCGGCCGAACCCATTTCGGCAACCGTCCAAGCAGGAAGAGTCCCAAAGTACCGCCCCCAAAGACTCCAGCCCAGGTCCACCACCAATCCAATGCCGAGGCCACGCGAGTCATCGCCAAGGCCGCTAACGTGGCGGTCAGTCCCCAAGCGACCACCGCGCCGCGCAACCAGATCAATTCCCGTCGATCCGTCGTCGCTCCCAACGTGGTAGATCGACCGGATCCCTCCTCGTGAGGGGCGCGGAGGGATCGCAACGCCAATCCCCACCCCAGTCCGGTCCTCAAATCGCTGGCGGTAAGGGTCGCCAGCGCGTGCAGACTGGAACTGATCGTGCTCATGGCCGCCGCGAAGACCGCAGCAATGACGAGTCCCCCCAAGCCGGTCGGCAGTTGGGTCGCAAGAAACCAAGGGAGGACCTCATCGGGGCGCGACAAGGGATCAAGTCCCTCGGGCAAACGACCAGGTTGGTCATGAATGAGGACGAACAGACCCGTGCCCATCAAAAGAAACAGCGCCGAGACCGGCACGTAAACCCAAACGCCCAACCAGATCGAACGTCGCGCTGCCTTGTCGTCGCGGGCGGTGAGATAACGTTGAACGAAATTCTGATCAATCCCGAAGTTTTGAAGATTGATGCAAAGACCGTAGGCCATCGTGGTCCAGATGGTGGCCTCGGTCCAATTCCAGGACCATCCCCCCAGACTGAACTTGTCAAAGGCGACCGCCACGCTCCACCAACGTTCCGGTCCACCCAGCGCCGCGGCCAGAGCCCCTAGGCAGATGAGGGGTCCGGTAACGAGAATCAGACTTTGGGCCGCGTCGGTCCAGATGACCGCCTCGATGCCGCCGACCCATGTGGAAACCACCACGGTCAACCCGATGACTAGGATGATCCACTCCACCGGCAGGGTCAGCAACGGAGCCGTCACCAGGGCGACCAAGTAGAGAATCGTGGCCACTCGACCCAGCTGAATGAGAAGAAAACAGATCACTGTATAAAATTGCGCCCATGAGCCGAAACGATCGCCGAGATGGGCGAACGCCGAGATCGACCCTGAAGCGCGGTACCACGGCATGAACCAACGCGAGGCGATCCAGGCGGCGGGGATCAAGGTTAAGCTAAAGACGAATGGGTTCCAATTGGATGCCAACGCTTTGCTGGGCAAGGCGAGAAAACTGATGCTGCTGACAAAGGTGCCAAAGATCGACAGACCCACCAGAACCGGTCCCAACTGCCCTCCCGCAATCAAGTATCGCGCGGGATCGCGCGTCTTGCGGCCCGCCCACAATCCTAACACCACGGTCCCCACCAAATACGCCACCAGAATCGCCACGTCCACCCAAGCCAGTGCATGTGGTTTCATCTGAAGCAACTCTTGTTCAGAAATTTTGACATCAATCAATGATTGAAATTGGATTTACTCTGGTTTGTCAATCGTTGACCGACGCGATCCAGCGCCGCGAGAACCGCGGCGACGACGGCTTCGGGGTTTGTTCGAGGACCGACCAGCTCAATTGCTTCGGTCACTGCCTGGGAGAGCATAAGATTGATTGTTGGCATCTTTTGGCCGGGCAGCGCGTCGCCCCCAGCTCGGAAGTCGGTGCGAACCGCCACAATGGGGCGTCCCAAGGCGTAAGCCACCCCGCACTCGAAGCAGGTCCCGCTGTCGGGGTCGGCACCATCCAGCACTGCCACCAACGCCTCGGCCGCTCGGACGCCGTCCAGGTCCAGTTCAAAGATCGTTGCGGCCTCGAGGGACTCCAACTCGGCGATCGCCTCCTGGGGAAGAAACACCTCGTGGCCCGCAAGGCGCAATCCTTGGACGATGGTGTGATTCCACAACCGTTCGGCCTGGGTGAATAACGGTCCGGCGAAGTAGAGACGCATGGGCAAACCAATCCGCTTGGGTGGGTTCAAGCTGGCCAAAGCTGCGCCCAACGCTGTCGAAACGCATGGACGACCAAGTGATTGAAGCGTGGGACGCGGTCGAAGCGATTGCAACCAACTCGCCGGATTTTTGCAAGGTGGCGGTGGATTCGCGCCGATGGATTGGAGTGGGACGCCGGTTCACTCGAACCGATCGTCTCGTCATGTCGTGGATCAGGCAACGTTCCGTCGCGCGGGGACGCGACACGACGGAACGCCCGCCAGAGTGGAGTGGTCATGCCCGCGCGACGCGGGGAAGGAGTCCTGGTCGATGAGTCCCCAGCCCGGCGGGAGTGGCTCCCGCATGTTCGCCTCGGTGGCCTTGACGCTGACGGCGACCCTCCATGTTGTGTTTGTGACGCCCGAGGCGCAGGCACAATCCGCCCGCGCGGTCCATCCCACGCCTTCCGATCCCTCAATGATGCGAGGATCCGCCCCCTCCGCGTCGGCTTCGAGCGCGAGCCGGTTTTATCCAGGTCTGGTCAACCCGCCTCGTCTGGATCAAACAGGGATGGGAATTGCCCAGATCGGCGCGCCGATTCCAACTCCGGTTCCTTACGCCGAAGCTCCGATGCCGCCGACGACGCCGGGCGGACCCATGCCGATTGGACGGATGGAAAACGTCAATCGAATCAATCCCACGCTCCCGGTTGCTCCCACCCAGCGCGGGATTGCTGCTCCCGTCCCCATGTCCCCGTCAATGGGTTCGCTCCCTTCGGCGAATCCCGCAATGCTGCCGCCTTCCGCGCCGGCTGGCTCCAGGCCGATGGCGGCGACGACTCCTCAGCCCTACGTCCCCATGATGATTCCCGAGGCACCGGTGTACATCAGCCGTGATTCGGGTGGTCCGCGAATTCTCCGCGCCCTGTTGGGTCTGCCCTCGTGGCCCAGCCGTCAGGCCCGGCAGCGTCAAGCCGAGTTGGAAGCTCGCCGCATGGAGGTCATCCGCCGCAACGCGCTGAGGGATCCCTCCTTCGCTCCAGCCTCGATGGTTTACGGCGACCGTTTTTGAGTTGAGTTGAGTTGACTTGACTTGATCAGACTTGCTCAAAGTCAACGTCAAATTCATTCATACCGCCCACCGCCATTGACCCAGCCCCATCTCCGCCTGCGCCCCGCAACAAATCCGCTTGAGACCCCAACAACCCAAGGATGGGTCTTCGGGACGTTTCGGGGCGGGGTGGTCCTTTTCCTCCAGTCCCTCCCCCTTTTGGGCCGAAAGGATGGGTGTGTGTCAAGGGGAGGTCGCCCGAGTCAGGACGAAGCGGGACTCACCCCCCCCACCACGATCGATCGACGCGAGTCGAGGATGACTCCAGGAGGGAGCGGCCACGACGAAGGAACTCGTTGTGAAGGGAGTCACCCATGCGAACTTTTCGCATGAGGCGGCTGGCTCGGAAATTGAGCCTGGCCGGTTTTTCGATGGCGGTGTGCATGTTGACCTCGACCGCTTTTGCGGCGAATCCTCATGAGGACAAGGGCAAAATCATTCCTAACCGGATTGATGGCCTGTATTACAAAGGTGGCCACTTCTGGTATGATGATGGCTCGTCGCATGTCTACCACGGCGGCAAGCTCGGCAAGGCGGTGAGCCAGGCTAAAGCACACAGCCACAGTCTACTTGGCGCGTTGTCTCCATTCCATTTCGGGCATGGATATGGTCACGGATATGGATTGGGACATGGCGGCCACGGCCTGGGTCTGAATCATCACGGCATCGGTCTGGACGGTAACGCCACGCACAGCTTAGATTTTGGACCTGGCGGCGCGGTGGTTGACCACGGTTATGCTGGTCATGGCGGTGTAATTCACACCGGCGTGGTCACTCAGCCAGGCTACAGCAAGCACTGTCCCGTCCCTGTCGGGACACCGATTGGTTGCGGTTTTCCCGGTCCGGGCCAAATCCACTCCGGAATGTCTGGTCATCCCGGCGTCGTGATGGGCCATCCTGGCATGGGACATAGCGGCCACGGTCTGGGCATGGGACATGGCGGCCACGGTCTGGGCATGGGACATGGCGGCCACGGTCTGGGCATGGGACATGGCGGCCACGGTCTGGGCATGGGACATGGCGGCCACGGTCTGGGTTTGGTTCACAGGCTCAAGGCCGGATTGCTGGGCCACAGCACAAAAGACGCGGTCTTCGTGGGTCCGGGTGGTCCCGTTCCGCTGGCCCCAGGAGCCTCCAACGGCTACATCAACCCACTCAAGTCGCCGCGCGACTTTCTGGCCTATCCGCCATTCGCCACTAACGTCCCTTGAGATGACTCAACCACGTTTCGAATTCGTGGTCAGGTCGGTCGCATCGTTCCAGCCCTTTGAACAGCTTGGGACGACAGCCTGAAACGGATTTGCACTCCGGTTTCGGTGAACCAACCGATCAACTCGAACTTGCAACTTAGGGAAAAGGGTTGAGCTTCCATATCGCCACATGCCGCCAATCCCTTGCCGGATGCCCCTTCGAGTCATCGAGGGTTGCCGGCAGGGGTCTTCCTTCTGCGCCATCCTTAATACCGGAGGTTGGATCATCATGACGACGCACTGGACCAAACGTGGGGGAATCGCTACCCTCAGCGTCATCAGTTGCTGCCTGGCGGGACTTGGCGGCAAATCTGCGACGGCTCAAACAAGAGGAGCCGTCTCATCCTACGACACCTACCCTGGCGTTTCGGCTCGGGAAGGTGCGGGGTCGATCAACGGAATGGGAACTGATCCAGCCTTCAGCGCAATATTAGGCGAAGGGATGGAGATGACGTCCAACGGGTTGGGAGGACGTGGCCCCTCAGGTATGGAACTCCCCACCCCGATCAACCCAAGCCTCGCGGTCCGCGGCGGAGGCTACGCCCGTAGCGGTTTGATCGCGCGGTTTACCCAACCACCTCGGCCGTTGCCTCCCGATCGAGATCGCGACGTTTTCACGGGCACCAAGTACGTCGATCGCAATGTTCGCCCTCCCCTCCATCCCAACCTTCCTTGGCGGGGTGGCCTTTACGGTGAGCTGCTACCGACCGAATGCGCCCAGTGCTACGACGGTTACTTCCGAGGCGATCCCGGCTCCAGCTTCGGAACCCAACCGCCCTGCCGAACCAGCCGCCCGCTGACTCGGATGTATCACTCGATTTTCAAACCATTCAAGCCGGTTGGGTATTATTACGCGGGAGGCTGCCACGTCCCCATCTATGACCTCGACGCTTGGACCATCGGGCCAGGGACCTTTCCCTATCCCTACAAATTCGACCATCTTCGAGGTGGTTAACCTCCCCCGGCCAGAGTTGTCCCTTGCCGACATTGCCGACTTGGGAACCCCCACGTTCCCAGGATCGGCATTGTGTCCATTTCGTTGCCGCCTCTTTGGTGAAACACATTTGACCTCATGATGATGCTCACGTTTTTCCTATTCGTATCCTCTACTATTTGTCTGTATATTTTCGACGATGCCCCGATTCAACGCGCGGGCATGGTCGAATACGTGGGACGCCAGGCGTCGATTCTGGAAACCGGTCGCGCCGAGGGGGTTTTTAACTTAAGTCGCCTAAAGGGGCGGCCCAACCTTTTCGGCGTCGGCGCGGTTGAAGGGTTAGATGGGGAAATCACGATTTGGGACTCTCGACTTTTGGTGACTCGTGTTCGTGAGCAACGTCTGGAACCGGCCGAGGGGTGGAACCATCGGGCGATCTTTCTGGTCTGGGCGGAGGTGGCCAGATGGGTCGATCAACCGATTCCCGACGAGATACGAACCCAGGGGCAGCTTCAGCAGTTGGTGCGAGCCAAGGCGACCGAGGCGGGAATTGATCCCGACGACCCGTTTCCCTTTCGTGTGACAGGTCGTGTCGCCTCGCTCGAATGGCATGTGAATGTCGATCGAACCGATGGCCAACCAATTGATCAGCGGCGCTTTGAACGCTCTAAGGAACGGTTTCAGGAAACGGATCTCATGGTGGAAATCCTGGGTTTTCACTCGACGGCCCACGCCGGCGTGTTCATTAAGAACAGCTCAACTGACGCGAACCAACCGCCCGACGCGCTTCACCTGCATGTGCGTCCCCAAAACCGTCCGGGGGTGACGGGTCACGTGGATCGGTTGACCTTAGGCAAAGGGATGACGTTGAGCCTTCCCGCGATCAATCAGTAAATTTTTTCACGATCAAGCATGCGTTGTGTCCACCAAAACCAAAGCTGTTGGTCAATACCACGCGTGGGCGGATCGCGCGGGCGACAAGGGGAACGAAGTCGAGGTCGCAGCGTGGGTCGGGGTTGTCGAGGTTGATGGTGGGAGGGATCACTCCGTGTTGGATCGCCTGGACGCAAGCGATCAACTCCACTCCGCCCGAGGCACCCAAGAGGTGTCCCAGATGACTCTTGGTCGAGGAGACTGGGATCGAGCCGATCGCCGGGCCAAACACTGCTTTGAGGGCGCGGGTCTCGACCACGTCGCCCAACACGGTGCCGGTGCCGTGGGCATTGATGTAGTCGATGGCGTCGGCGGGAAGTTCTGCGTCCGCAAGGCATTGCCGCATGGCTTGAGCCGGTCCTTGGCCCTGTTCCTGGGGAACCAGAAAGCCGAAGGCGTCGGAAGAGGTACCGTAACCGACCAGTTCAGCCAGAATGGTCGCGCGACGGTTGCGAGCATGGTCGAGCTCTTCGAGGACCAGCAGACCGGCTCCTTCGGACAACACGAAGCCGTCGCGGTCGCGGTCAAAGGGACGCGAGGCCCGGGTCGGCTCGTCGTTGCGAAACGACAACGTCCAGAGCGAAGCAAAACAGGCCAGCCCTAATGGAGAGAGCGCAGTTTCCGTCCCACCTGTGAGGATCACGTCGGCCGTGCCGGCTTGAATTTGACGGGTTGCTTCTCCAATCGCGTTGGTGGCTGAGGCGCACGCGGTGCAGATCGTCAAGCAAGGGCCGTGCCATCCCCACTCGATCGCTAACTGGCTGGCGGTAGACCCGGCGAACGAACGAGCGAACGCCCAAGGACTCACCCGATCTGGTCCGGTATGCCGCAGAAATGTCAGCTGGGTTTCCAGTTCGGCCATTCCCCCCACGCCCGTACCGATAACGACTCCTAAACGATTGGGGTTGATCCGTCCAGGCTCGAGCCCAGCTTGCCGAACCGCAGCACGGGCGGCCACCACGGCAAATTGAGCGTTGCGATGAAGTTGGTTGAGCCGATCCTGCTCGAAATGGTCGTGGGGATCGAATTGGGTTACTTCGCCGCCGAAGGTGACCGAGTGGTCTTGGGTCGCAAATCGAGTGATCGGACCCACACCGCTTCGGCCTTCTACCAAACTGTCCCAATACGAATCCAGAGTCTGACCCAACGCGGTCACCACCCCCATTCCCGTAATCACCACCCGCCGTCTCATGACCAAATACCTCAAAACCGATGATCGGACACTCATTGGGGAACATGGCCGATCGCGGAGAGGAAACGACTTCGGCGCAGGGAGGGAGGGATGCGAGAAACGCCGTACTCGGACAACGCGAACCGATGTTGGACAAATCGGGTCTCAGCCTTTGAATTTCCGAGCGATCAGACAGGCGTTATGACCGCCGAATCCAAACGAGTTGGAGAGCGCGACCTCGACTTTGGCCTCGCGGGCGGTGTGAGGGACGTGGAGCAAGTCCATGCAGTCGGGGTCGGGGTTGTCGAGGTTGATGGTCGGGGGGATGACTCCGTGTTGGATCGCCTGGACGCAAGCAATCAACTCCACTCCGCCCGAGGCACCCAAGAGGTGCCCTAGGTGGCTCTTGGTCGAGGAGACTGGGATCGAGCCGATCGCCGGGCCAAACACCGCTTTGATGGCGCGGGTCTCCGCCACGTCCCCCAGGCCGGTGCTGGTGCCGTGGGCGTTGATGTAGTCGATGGCATCGATCGGCAGTCGCGCGTCCTCCAGACAGGACCTCATCGCCTGAGCCGCGCCGCGGCCGTGTTCGTCGGGCGCGGTGATGTGATGGGCATCGGAGGACATGCCGTAACCAACCAGCTCGGCCAAGATGGTCGCGCCGCGTTTGCGGGCGTGGTCGAGCTCTTCGAGGACCAGCAGACCGGCTCCTTCGGACAACACGAAGCCGTCGCGGTCGCGGTCGAAGGGACGCGAGGCCCGGGTTGGCTCGTCGTTGCGGGTGGACAGAGCCCTCATGGCGGCGAAACAAGCCAGACCCAGTGGAGTCAACGCCGCCTCGGTGCCGCCGGTGAGCATCACGTCGGCCCGACCAGATTGAATCAGTCGATAGGATTCCCCAATCGCGTTGGCAGCCGAGGCGCACGCGGTGGCGATCGCGGTCGAAGGCCCTTTGAAACCAAACTCGATCGAAATATGACCCGCTGCCGCGTTGACGATGAGCTTGGGAATGGCAAAGGGACTGATCCGGGAGGGACCCTTCTGCAGGAAAATCGTTTGTTGAGCTTCAAGCTCAGCCAGGCCGCCGATGCCCGACCCGATGATGACTCCCGCTCGCTCTGGATTGACCCGAGTAGGTTCCAAACCTGAGTGCGCCACAGCAGCGCGGGCGGCGACTTGAGCGAACTGCGCGTTACGATCCAGTCGACGCGACTCCTTAGGACCAAGGTGCGCCTCAGCGTCGAAGTCGCGGATCTCGCCGCCGAAATGGACCCGACAACCCTCGGTGGAAAACGCTGTTAGGGTGGAAACGCCGCTGCGTCCCTCCACCAGACCGTTCCAGTACGAGTCCAGGGTTTGACCCAACGCGGTCACCACCCCCATTCCGGTAATCGCCACTCGTCGCGTCATGGCCGCCTCGTTGCCAACCGGCTCACCTCTCCTCGGCTCGTCGCGTGGATCCGTTCTGCTTCCCTCGAACCGTCCCGCCGGACTCGACGAAACGCGAGTCGGCGGGCCGGGTTGGAACGAATCAGGCGGCGCGTTGCAGGGAGCGATCCGAGCGTGAGTCTGGATTAGATCACTTCTTCTTGTGTTCTTCGATGTAGTCAATCGCTTGACCGACCGTCTTGATCTTCTCTGCCGCGTCGTCGGGGATTTGAATCCCGAACTCCTCTTCAAATTGCATTACCAACTCGACCGTATCCAGCGAGTCGGCCCCGAGGTCGGCAACAAATGAGGTGTCGCGGGTGATCTGCTCTTTGGATTGAGCGAGCTTCTCGCCGACGATGGTGATAACCCTTTCTTCAACCGATGCCACGATCGAGTCTCCTGAAAAATCCGGGGCAGCGTCCCCTCGTCTCCATAAGACAGGGACGCGACATCTGACCAACTGGTTGCCGAACTTCCAAGCCCAATTCCACCACCGATCCCGGATCGACTTCACAACGCCGCGCGTCATAAAACGACTGAGGCGGTCTCATCAAGGGAGTGACGGTGACGAACCAACGGCATGCGGGAGTCGCGCTGGATGGCAAAGCGTAGCAACCCTTCACGCGGAAGTCCATCCGAACCCGCTGTGACGATCCGAGTCGCCAGGTTTGGCCAACTCCGCCCCGTCTCCTACCGCGACCTTCGCCACCACGTCCCGCAGGATCACTTGCTCCGACTCGGACAAGCCATGCGGGTTAAGCCAAAGACGCCCCCGCCGCACCCGTCCCAGCACCGCGGGGGTGCCGCGCCTTAATGCCTGAGCTAGAGCCTCGACTTCGCTGCTGGACGACCGCTCTCGCGCAATGACCACCGACCAAGAGGGAAGTTCCCATCCCGGCAGGCTACCACCGCCGACCTGGACCCGATCCGGTTCGACTGTCACCACCCATCCGGGATGCGCGGCCCAAGCATGAGCCAGCGCTTCGGCGCTTCGCTTTATGAGGGACGGCTCGACGCTCAGAAATCGCCACAAGGGAATCGGAGCCGACGGTCCCCAAAGCGCGATAAGGTCCAGGGTCGCCTCCAAAGCGGCCAGGGTGAGCTTGTC
>Ga0308419_1000931_pt1 | contig 19949 bp, 11 predicted proteins | sample HotsprSampleMS50_FD_203674 | JGI IMG/M metagenome (GOLD analysis project Ga0308419, IMG submission 203674) | Hot spring phototrophic mat microbial communities from Mushroom Spring, Yellowstone National Park, Wyoming, United States - 20090730_MS50 ... | reverse complement strand
GCAGTCGCTACAATTCGTGGGACATCGGGACTTATCGAGGTTTTAGATGATGGTTCAACATTATTGCTATTACAAACTGGAAGCATTGAATTAGAATCTTTAGGTTTAAACAGACAAACATCAGTAGTTGAAGCAGGAACAAGTTCTTTGATAAACCCAGACGGAAATATTATTACAAATGAATTAACCGAGCAACAAAAACAAAGTCTATCTAATGCCTATAAGACTAATGAAAAAACTATTAAAGTTCAAACAAATAGAGGCAATTTTAAAATTTACTATTTAGATTCGGAATAATCATTTTTTTTTATTAAAATAAATAACTTAATTTTGCTCCATCGATTAATAAGGTCTATTCTGATGAGCAAAACTCTACTATTTTTTTTATTTTTTTTTAATCAATTGTTATTTGGACAGTTTGAAAATTTTGATTATAAAACAAACCCGCCTGAAGTATTTGAGAATCAAAACTTTTCATTAATAATAGAACTGCTTGAATTTGAGAATGTAAATCAAGCAGTTCTTTTTTTTAGAGGATTTGGTGAAGGTGATTTCATCTCTAAAGAGATGATTATTCAGGGTAATAGTTTAATAGTTGAAATTGATGGTAGAGATGTTAAACCTCCTTTCATTGATTGTTATGTGAAAGGACTAACTGAAAATGGGGTTGAATTTACTTATCCTCAAAAAGCATTTGAAACAAAAAATTTTATTAGAATTGATATTAAAAATAAAACCGAGCAATCTGGTGAACTGATTCTACTTAATCCAGTTCAAGATGATATATTAATTAAAGAGGAATTCTTTATCGCATTTTCAATTTTAAGAGTAAAAGAATCATTAGATTTAACTAAAATTAGGATAATGTTAAATGAATTAGATATTAGTCGATTAATTCAAATTTCGGATGACCTTGTATATATTCCTCAAGGCAGTCAATTTGAATTGAAAACAGGTGTAAACAGTTTAAAAATTTTTTTATATGATAAATCAGGGAAATTATTAAAAGAATTATCGGTTTTATTCCAAATAATTAGTGAGATACAAAAAAAAGAGTTTGAAAAAATAAAATTTGTTCTTAATGGTTCGGCTGAATTAAATTTATCTAATGAAAACTTGCGTTATGGTTCGAATAATTTTAATAGGCTGAATTTATTAGTTAATAGTAATTATGGTAGCATTTTTTCAAACGCTAATGTTTTCATTACAAATGAAGAAAAATCTTTTCTACAACCACAAAACCGATTTAGTTTCCTGTTGTACAATAATTGGTTTAAGTTAAATATCGGGGATCACTTCCCATCTTTTCCTTCACTAATTTTGAGTGGGAAAAGAGTAAGAGGCTTTGGCACTGATATAAAACTTGGATTTATAAATTTTCAAGCTACCTATGGTGAAATTACAAGAAAAATTGAAGGTAATTTGCTAACTTTAATCAAAAGGGATACTATTGTTCTTGACCCTAATTTAATTAAAATCGACTCAATTAAATATGGGCAACCTTTTGGATTAGTTAGATTCGGTAATTTTAGTAGAAAAATATTTGCAGTTAGACCTTATTTCGGAAGTGGTGAAAATTTTCAACTCGGTTTTACTTATTTACATTCTCGAGATGATGAAAATTCAATAGAATTTGGTTCAAAACCTCGAGAAAATTTAGTTATAGGTTCTGATTTATTTCTAGGTTTTGATAATAAAAGAATTCAATTCAATTTTCAAGGTGCATTTAGTTTTTTGAATAATGATATAAGTTTAGGAAATATTTCAGACTCTACTTTAGATTCATTAAAAAATAATAATAATTTAGGTATTGATGCAGATTTATTGCGAAAAATAAGAGACTTACTCGGAAATTTTATAACCGTTAATCAGCATATTTCTCCTTTGAACCCTCATAAATTACCTACATTAGCTTTAGAAACTGGATTAAGTTTGAATTATCTGGGAAATTATTTTAAAGGAAATTATACTTATATAGGAAATGATTATTCTTCATTCGGACAAAATTTCATAAGGACAGATATAAAAGGCTTTCAAATCTTAGATAGAATTAGTCTATTTGAAAATAGAGTTTTTCTTTCTTTAACTTATGAACGGCTCAACGATAATCTTCAAAAAACTAAAATTACAACAACTACATTTAATAATTATGAAACAGCGCTCTCTTTATACCTCAGAAACAATTTCCCCATAATCAATTTTTCTTTCTCAAATTTTGATACAAAAAATGACATAGATCAATTTACTAATGATTCTCTTTCATTGATGAATATGATTAATGATAACATTAAAGTGTTTAATTTTTCTTCATCATATGATTTGAAATATTTTATCAAGCATAAACTTTCTTTCAATTTTATTAATTCATCAAAAACAGATCTTACACCAAAAGACTTTTCATCAAAATTTAACTCATTTAATTTTTCAATACAAAATATCTGGAAAAAGGATTTAAATACTTTCATAAAAACAACCTTTAGTAATTCAAAAATTAAAAATACAGATTTCGATTATTTCTCAATAACACTTGGTGGAAGATTATCTTTATTTGAAAATAAGCTCACAAATTCTGCTTCTTTAAGTGTTTTTTCTGGAGATTTGAAAAGAAGTGTACTTGATTTATCAGCAAGATACTCGTTTATGAAAAATTTATATTCAAATTTTAACTTAAGATATATCTTCAATAGTTCTAATATTAAAAATGAGAGTATCATTAATTTCTCTTTAAGATATGAATTATATTAGGTCAGATTATGACCGATAAAACAAAGTCCAAACTTATCATTCCTATCTTAATTTCATTAGTAACCATTTTTTTTGCTTCAAATTTGATTATAGAGAATTACTTTATTAGTTCAATAGATAACAAACTTATAGATTTCCATTTTAATAGAAGAGGTCAAGTTAAGAGCAAAGAAAATTTTGATGTTGTAATAGTTGGAATATCAAATGAAACACTTAAAGAACTACCTCCTCCAGATAATCAATGGCCTATTTCTCGAAAATTATTTGCTAAAGCTTTTAGTAACTTAAACGAAGCTGGAGCAAGAGTAATTGGAGTTGATATTTTATTTAGTGAAGCTGATAGATATGATAAAATAAATGATTCTTTGTTACTATATGAGATAGAAAAATTTAATAATGTAGTTCTTGCAGCAAAATTAGATGTCCTTGACCAACGATATATTTCACTTGAAAAGTCTAATCTAAATATCTACAACAATTATTTTTACAAAGGTGACGACAATCTAATAGGATTAGTTAATGTTATCCCTGATTTTGATGGAGTAATTAGAAGATATTATCCGAGATTTTATGATGTTAACAACGATAAATATCTTTTTTCGCTTGCATTTAGTATTTTTAATAAATATTTAGAAACAATAAAATCATCTGATAAAAATTTTGGGGAAAAAAATAAATTATTTTTAGATACATCATATTTTCAAGAACCTTCATTCATTATAAACTACAATGGACCCTCTGGAACTTTCACTATAATTGAACTTATAAATATTCTTGATGATAAAAATTTTAAAACAAAAACAGAGTTAGAATTAGGGGAAGATATCAACACTTGGGACGATAGTCTCTCGGGATTAAAATATTCAGATATTTTTAAAGACAAAATCGTATTATTTGGCTCTATTGAACCTGAGGATAAAGATATTTATCCTTCGCCAATTACTGGTGAAAGTAGTATGCAATTTGGTAATTTAATCTATGGTGTTGAGATTCACGCTAATGTAATTCAAATGTTAATTGATGGTTCTAAAATTCACAAAGTTTCGAACTGGATTTTAATTTTTATGATTTTATTCTTTTCTTTTTTGTCGAGTTATTTGTTTGACTTTATAAAAAAATTAAAATTGATTTCAGTTGCTTTCTCTGAATTTATCAATTTGATATTACTCATATTAATTCTTTTTTCTTTATATGAATTATCATTTAGATTATTTCATTCAAATTATTTTTTAACCATCTCGAGTTTATTCATATCAACTTTTTCTGTTTACCTAAGTAGTTTGATCTTACATTATCTCAGTGAAAGAAAACAAAAATTGATGATTAAAAATATGTTCAGTCATTATGTAAGTAGTAAAATTGTTGAAGACTTAATTGAAAATCCTCAAAAATTAAAATTAGGTGGTGAACGTAAGAAACTATCGATTCTTTTTAGTGATATTGCAAATTTTACCTCTTTATCAGAATCAATTGAACCCGAAATTTTAGTAGACTTTATGAATGATTATTTTGAAAATATGACTGAAATAATATTTAAATTTAATGGAACACTTGACAAGTTTGAAGGGGATGCTGTAATGGCATTCTGGAACGCTCCACTTAGTGACCCTCATCATGCTGAAAATTCATTAAATACCGCACTTGAGATGAAAGCAAAAACTAAAGAATTAAATGAAAAATGGTTTCCAATTCTTAATTTTGAGATTAAAACACGAATCGGAGTTAACACTGGTGAAGTTATTGTAGGAAATATGGGTTCTAATAAAAAGTTTGATTTTACCGTAATGGGTGATAATGTAAATATTGCAGCTCGATTAGAGGCTTTAAACAAATTCTATGGCACTACTATTATTGCTTCAGAGAATACAATTTCTCTAATAAGGGATAAATTTATTCTCAGAGAATTAGATAATCTGAGAGTTAAAGGTAAAATTAAACCTATAAAAATTTTTGAGGTAATTTCGACTAATAATGAAGAAATTAAAATAGATTGGAAAACTATTATTTCTGAATTCGAACAAGGCTTATATTATTATAGAAGAAAGGATTTTATTGAAGCCAAAAAGTATTTTAATAATGTTTTATCTATTAAAGCAAATGATCTCCCTTCTATATTATATTTAAATCGATGTGATGATTATATTATAAATCCTCCAGATGCAAATTGGGAGGGAATCTCAGAGGTTTTGATTAAGTAATTGTCAAATTTTTATAAGATTTTATTCCATTTCTTAGTTAATTCTATTTAATAAAATTTATTGTATCTTTAATAAAGTAAAAAATAACATAACTTGTGAGGTATAGAAAATTGATTAAAATAATTTACTTGGTAACTTTTTTAACTTTTATTTCTTGTAACGAACCCATATCTTCAGAATCATACATTAGATTAAATCAATTAGGATTTAAACCTGATGATATTAAAACTGCAATTTTAATTTCCGACTCACCAATAAATGCACAAAAATTTTTAATAAAGAATAAAGAAAACAAAACTGTATATGAAAATAATTTGTTATACGATACTCTTTCAATTAATAAGAAATTTAGATTTTCAGCAAGAATAAATTTTAGTGACTTCAACAGCACAGGAGAATATTATATTCAGATTAACAACATTCGTTCAGTTACTTTTAAGATCAGGAATAATTTATTTAATTCAGTAAGAGATTCTTTAATAACATTTTTTAAAGTGCAAAGATGTGGACCAACAAAGCCTTTATTACATGAACCCTGTCATTTACAAGATGCAACTGAAGTAATTGGCTACAAAAAAAACAAACCAGTTGACCTCACTGGCGGCTGGCACGATGCCGGTGATTATACTAAATTTCTTTTTACAACTGCATTCACTACTTATATGCTACTCTTCAGTTACGAGTTTGAACCTAAAAAATTCGAGTTTGATTTAGATAAAAATGGCGTACCTGATATATTGGAAGAAGCAAGAGTTGGCTTAGATTTTTTATTAAGGTGTGATTTTGCAGAGGATGCTTTTATTACGCAAGTGCAAGATGACCGTGATCATTCTGTTGGCTGGAGAATGCCAGAAAATGATACTCTAACTTTTAATCGACCCGCATTCGTTAAAATGAATAAAAGCCAGATTGGAATATATGCAGCTACAATGGCTTTAGCTTTCAGAATATGGAAAAACAGATTTTATGATGAACAATTTTCCCAAAAATTATTAAAATCTGGAATTAAGATCTTTGAGTTTAGAGATAAAATCAATAATTATAAAGACTTAGGGAAATATTATTATGATACTAATTATGTCGGTAAACTTGCTTTAGGAGCAATTGAGTTATATAATTCAACTAAAAATCAAAAATATCTAAATTTAGCATTGAATTATGGCCAGAAAACACAGCCAGATTACTGGTGGAGCTGGGGCGATTTTAACTCTTTAGCTTTTTACAAATTATCTTACATAAATAAAAATTTTATAGACTCCTTAAGAAAAAACCTCCAAGAATTTGAAAGAAATTCGAATAAAAATCTTTTCAATGAGCCTTTACCTTATAGCTGGGGGACTACCACAACATTTTTAGGTGTAGCAATTCAATCTATACTTTACAATAAATTAACAAATGACAATAGATTTAATTATTTAACCTTTTACTGTAGAGATTATGTTCTTGGTAGAAATCCGTGGGGTATAAGTTTTATTTATGGAATTGGCGTTAAATATCCTCAAAAAATTCATTCACAAATTGCATTCTTTAAAGGTGGATACTTACCGGGGGCAATGGTTGGAGGTCCTTCACCAAAAATTCTTTTTCATAATAAAAATTTTAGTAGTAATAATCACTTTAAAAAGTTTGATTTAGATGAAGTAACATATTTCGATAGTTTTGACAATTACATAAATAATGAACCAACTATTTCAGGAAATGCAACTGCTTTATTTGTATATGGTTATTTCAGTTCATTTGAAAAATAAATTTTATTTTAAAAAAATACATTTTTATTATATTTGTATCAAAATGAATCATAATATAATATCAATTGAGTGATTTTTATCAAAAAAACAAGTTTTACTTGGTATAAAAGTTGGATTAGTTGAAAAAAAAATGGAATTTTTATGAAAAGGTCAGTAAGACTCATAAATTCAGGAATTCAATTAGTTGACAATACTTGGGGAGGGTTTTATAAAGGCGGCACATATCTTCTGGTTGGTGAGCGAAAAACAGGGAAAACTCTCATAAGTATACAATATGCCTTCGAGGCTGTAAAACAAAAAGGAGTTTGTTTATTTTTTACTAATTCACGCCCAAAAGATGTTATTATTCAGGCAGCTTCCATTGATATTGATTTAGAGGATTATGTAAATCAAAATAAAATAATCATTGTCCGCGTTGCTCCACCTAATGATTTTTATGGCTTTAGTAGCAGAGATGACCTATTAACTGAATATCTTGTCGATATTGAAAATTTAGTAATTCAATACAATCCAACTAGATTAGTATTCGATGAAATTACTCCATATGTTGATTATGAAGATATTGGCAAATTAAAAAGTGTTTTCACATCCACTTTTGAACGAATTGAAGATAGAGGTTTAACAAGCTTGCTCGTTTTGAGAGAGCCCGCTTCAATGGAAGCCCAAATAATCTTTAATGTTTTGGGTTCTTTTGCTACAGGGGTAATTCAGCTTTATAAATCAACTGATGAAGGTGGTATTTCTAACGGTGGAATTATGGATATTCAACCTAATGTTGGACATAGTGAAGGAAGATTTAAAGCTAACTACACTATTGAACCTTATAAAGGAGTTATTACTCATTTCAAGCTACCAAAAAGTAAAGAAACAGAAAAAGAACAATTTTCAAATATTAAAAAAAGTAATGGTTTTTCAAGCCTTTCTGAAATTGAAATTAAGACATTTAATGAGGACCTATCAAATATATATAATTTAGAAGAATTTAAGTTATTGGTTAATAATCACATAGCTATGTTCAGAACTACTGGTCAGCTCTTTTCAATCTTTTCATTCAAATTAGTTGATAATGAACTTAAACAATCCTCTTTGACCTTAAATCAATTAAAAAATATAATTAAAATTTCAATTGATAAAAAAGATAAGTTATGTAGCTTTGAAAATAATATCCTAGTTCTATTCTTAAAAGAAGATTTGAAGTTATTAAACAATTTGCTAGCTAAAATAAAATCAAATTTACCTTCGGATGATCCAGAAGAAAGATCAAATATGGCCAAAGATGTTGTTTTTAGGGTAATTACAGTGAATAATTCATTCAAAGACGCAGATGATATGCTTTTAGATGTAACCTCAAATGAAGAGACTTTCAAAAGCTTAATAAATAAAAACTAATAATAAACTTCTGAGATGGCTGAGGGATTAAAAGAAATAAAAAAAGAAATCAGGGTTTTCCCTTTTCCTAAAAGTGAATACGAAGAATTAGACCCTGACAAAAAATATCTGCGTAGAATAATAATAAGTGGCATTTTATCAATTATCCTAATTCTTGTAATATATTATACCCTTCCACTAACAGTATTAAGTTTTAGCTCACTTGTTGAATATTCTGTTATTGTATCTTTAATGATGTTTATGCTCATTCTTCTAGTGAGGTATTTTTCTTTGTTAATTCTTTCATACTTAAATAATAACGAATATACATTTAACACAGCACCAGAAATTAATCCTTTCGTGTCAATAATTGTTCCAATATATAATGAAGATAAAGTTCTTAAGGATTCTATTGAGTCGCTATTAAACTTAGAATACAACAATTACGAAATAATAATGGTCAATGATGGTTCTACCGATAATACAAAAGAAGTTGCTGAAACTCTTGTAGGTATTCAAAAAGGTAAATATTCAAATGTAAAAGTCACTTTAGTTAATAAACCGAATGGTGGAAAAGCTATTGCTTTGAATACAGGCATTGCAGTTTCAAAAGCGGAATTCTTACTGTGCATGGATGCTGATTCAAAATTGTCTCCAAATACTTTGAAAGTAGTTATGAGACATTTTAGTAATCCACAAATCGGTGCAGTTGCTGGAAATGTTAAAGTTCTAAACCGCAAAAAATTTTTAACTGACCTTCAAGCATTAGAATATATAGAAGGTTTGAACATGGCAAGAGCTGCTCAAAGCTATATAAGGCTTGTAAATATAATTCCAGGACCTATAGGTGTATTTCGAAGAAAAGCTTTAGAAGATGCTGGATTTTATTCGGACGATACTTTTGCTGAAGATGCTGATATTACATTAAAAATCTTAGCAGCTGGTTGGAAAATTTATTATGAACCATTGGCAATTTCATATACACAAGCTCCTATTACCCTTCAACAATTGATAAAACAAAGATATAGATGGACACGTGGTATTCTACAATCAATTCGTAAACACAAAAGTTCTATTTTTACAGCTAAAAGTCCATCAATAGGATACACTTTCATCATACTTTTTATGATATATGAAGCATTATTGTGGCCAGTTATGAATATTGCAACTAATGCTTTTTTCATTTTCGCAGCTTTATATTTTGGAATATCAAGCCTATTGTTTTATTGGTGGGCTGGTCTGGCAATTTTAGACTTAGCTGCTGCTTTATATTGTATAACCGCTGAAAAAGAAGAATTTAGATTAATCTGGTATGCTATTATTTATAGAATGGTTTTTATTTTAATAATTGATATAAGTAAAGCTATGTCAACAATTGAGGAGTTTTTGGGAATAAAAATGACCTGGGGAAAATTAGAAAGACAGGCAAATTTAACAGCTTAAAAGGAGCAAATATGGAACTAATACCAATCCTATCAATGATAATACTTGTTTCAACTATTTCAACTTTTATACTTGCTATAGGTTCTTACGTTTTGTATAAAGTTAGAGAAAGAAAAGCTCAAACAGCAAAAGCGCAAAGACCTGCAGTATATCAAGCTGAAGTGGTAACCCCAATAGGTGTATCAGAAGAATTGCACCCAGAGCAATATCAACCTTATTCAGAGGCTAGACCCGTATATGCACAAGAAACTTACTCTCCAGCTCAAGGAGAAGTTCAATATGGACACGAGCCAGCACCTGCAAGTTATAATCCTCAACCTCGTCCATATACTGGCTCAAGAGAACTAAAACAAAGAAGTCGTGCAACTGACGAAAACAAATTCCTTAAATATACTTCTGAAGGCTATATGCCTCCATCGTCGGATAAAAAATCTAGCACTGCAAAATGGAAATAATTGAGAATAAATACGGAGTTAGAGTTAATTTTCTACTATTAATTTTAGGCGGATTAGTAATACTAATTGCATCATTGCTTGTCTTTCTTTTAATAATTCGTGGTATTTACGGCGCTTATGAATTAGAAGATATAATTCCTGCGAAAGATTTTCTATTCTCTAAAAACAAATCAAGAATTGCAATTCTTAACTCTAAATATACTCAAAATATGTTACCAAAGGGTAATACCTGGATTATTGATAATATAACAACTTGGGGTAAATATTTAACAAATCTTAAATTATCTTACGAAATTATTAGTGATCTAGATATTGAAATGGGGAAACATTTCGATTATAAATTATTAATTTTACCAGGTTCAAAAGCATTAAGTGAAAAAGAAATAATTCAAATCAAAAAATTTTTAGAACGAGGGGGTTCTGTATTTGCAACAAGTGGTGTTGGGTCTTTTTCTGATGACGGAAAATGGAAAGGGTGGGAATTTATAAATGAAACTTTCGGGATAAGATTTACTAAAGAATTAAGTAGAGATGAATCATATCTGGTTCACACTTTAAGAGGTTCTTTACCTATTACTGCAAATATTCCTTCGGGGTTCACTCTTAAAGTTGCTACCTGGGACAGACCTGTAGCAGTTGAAGTATTAGACCCACGAACTACTCAAGTTAGTTACTGGTACGATATAAAAAAAGAAAGAGGGTTAGTTAGACAGGAAATTAAAGAAACTGCGGGTATTGTCTATGGAACTTATGGTAAGGGGAAATTCATTTGGTATGGTTTTGAAATAAATTCTATTATCGGTATAAATCAAGAATATCTATATTTTGAAAGGCTTTTTAATAATAGCATCAGCTGGTTATTATCTTTACCAATTTCTATAAGTAATTTATGGCAATCCAACTTTAAAGCAGGTTCTATTTTTACTATCACTATTAATGAAAAATTAGACAAAATAGAAAATATCATTCCTATCATTCAAAAAAATAATATCCCTTTTACTTTTATTATTGACCCCGACATTGCTATTGCTGATAGCTCAAAAATAAAAAACATATCAAATTATGGAGAATTAGCAATACTGGTTGATATTGGTTATATAAGTTCTTGGGATGACACTGAAAATAAATTATTTGAGCAAGATGTTCAATCTGAAAAAATTCGTCAAGCAAAAAGTATTGTAGAAAAAATTACTGGTAAAAAAGTTTTTGGAATGATGCCCAAATTCGGACTTTTCGATCAAAACACCATATTCGCTGCACTAAAAAATGATTTAAGATATATTATTGCTGATTCCTTAACCGATAGATCAGTGCCAAATGTTGTTATTAAAGGTAAAGAAAAAATTGTAATCTTTACCCGAACTGCTAGAGATGATTATGAAATTATTAGAGATTATGGTTTAGATGAGCCTGTTTTCCAATTTTATACTTATCAAGAGGACATTGATAGACTTTTATTTGAAAATGGACTCATACTATTTAATTTTCATCCTGAATACCAACTTCAGTCAAAAAATATTAATGTAATTGAACAAATTTATAACGATCTTATTAAAAAAGAATTCTGGATAAATTATCCATCTGCTTTTGTAGATTGGTTTCAAAAAAGAGAACAAATCGAAGTAAAAGCTGAAATAAGAGGCAAGTATAGAATTTCATTAAAAATTTCAAATCCTGGCAAAAAACCAATAGAAAATTATACCTTAGATCTTGACCTAAATAAAAGAGTAAAAAATATTATTATTGGTTCTGAAATAATTGGTACTAAACCAATTAAATATAAATTTCAATCAAGCGATAACAAAATTTCTTTTACAATAGATAAACTGAAAGCAGGAGAATCAAGAGTCTATTATTTAGATTTTGAAGAGGTAGTTATCTAATTTTTTTTGAGGGCAAAATTTTTTATGAACAAAAAAATTTTCATCAGCATATTCGCTTTGTCATTATTACTTTTGTTAAACAATTGTGTTGAAAATTTAGCTGATGCTGGCAACACAACTCAACAGATGAGAGTAACTATCACTTCTCCCAAAGATTCAAGTACTATCTCCCCTGGAACAACTGAGGTAATTTACTCAGTTCAAGGCTCGTTATCACCAAAATTTGTTGAACTTTATGTTAATAATGTTTTTATAAAAAATTTTACTGCAAGCGGTTCAGCACTCCCCAAAGTTTTTCTAGAAATTGATACTTCAAACATCGGAAAGAAAATTAGTCTTCATATAATATATTATGATAATAATGGTACTTCTGCTAAAAGTAATGTAGTAAGAGAAGTTTTAATAAAACGTGGAGCAAGGGCACCATTTGCACCTTATAATCTAAATATAGTAAAAATTGGTGACGGAAGCGCTATAAATTTAAGTTGGAATGATTCATCAGAATCGGTTACTAATTATGAAATTTTTAGAAAAATTGGATTTAAGGGGACATATTTACTCTATAAATTAGTTCCTGGCGACGCTAGAAATATAAATGACTTGGGATTGAATAAAGATTCTACTTACTATTACAGAATTAGAGGTGTAAATTCAATAGGTGTATCACCTTTTAGTAATGAAGTAAATTCAGATAATTTATTCAGCAGTGGTACTTTAGAACCACCTACAAATTTGGTTGCTCAAGCAAGAGGAACCCGTTTAGTTATATTAACCTGGAAAGACAATAGTCAAGATGAGAACTTTTTCGCTATCGAAAGAAAAGGAGAATGGGGTGATTTTAACAGAATTGCTACTGTACTGAAAAATGTAACTTATTTTAGAGATACTACAACAGGTCTCTTCCCTGGTGGAAATTTTTCATATAGAATCAAAGCTTTTAGTAGTAAAGATTCTGCTCATTCAAATGTCTCTACAACTACCACTTATTCCTTTGACTTACCCGCTCCATCTAATTTAACTGGTAATTATGATAGAGTTCAAAGAAAAGTTAACCTTAGTTGGAACAACAATGATAATCAGGGACTTATAAGATTTTTTGATATAGAAAGAAGTATTGATAATAAAAATAATTACATAAGCATTGGCAGAGTTTCCGTTAGTCAGACTTCATTTGTAGATTCAACAATTCAATCCAATAAAGTTTATTATTATAGAGTTGCAGGTGTAAATAATAATAATCAATATTCTGAATATTCGAATGAAATTGCTATTAGCACTTACTAATTATGTTAAAAAATCTATTTTCAAATAAGCCAGATATTGAATTTAAGATAATTGAGCATTTGCAGTTTCCCTCTGCAATTATTGATAAAAAATTCAACATATTATATGCCAACAACCTTTGGCAATCACTTTTCAACGAACCCTCAAGCAATTTAAGAGATTTAATCAAAGAAAATCATTTTCAAAAATTAGAGTCGTTTATAAAAAATTCAATATTTAAAAAAGATACTCTAGTAGATGATAAAGCAATTATTAAAAATTCTTTGAGTAATAAGATTTATTATTCTTTATTTATTCATTACTACCCTATTTCAAATAATGAATATTTTATAATTTCTTTGAAATCGGATTCATCTCATTCTGAATATGTTAATAAAGAACAATTCGTTGGTGTAAATATCATTGAAAATGAAGATGACATTGATAAATTCATTTCATTTGACTTAATAGAGATTTTCCAAACCGTATCTGACTTACTTCCCCTTTCACTGGTCAATAAGAACAAAATAAAAATCTTATTAGATGAACGAGAAGAAATTATTTGGTTTAAAGACAATAATGAAAATATTCTTCTAACTAACCAAAAATATTTTGATCTTACTGGATCAGAAAACAAAGAGAGCACAAATAATCCTGAAGAACATCTTTTTTTCAGTTATCAAAAGGATTTATTGAAAAATTTGACTGAATACTCTAAAGTTATTCGCAAACCTATTGTAGTAAATGGAATCAAATACTCTTTCCCTGATATTAAAGGATACTCTTTAATAGTTTATCCGATATTCGATAAATATGGCAGAAACTATTCTTTTTTTAATGTTGTTTCAAAACCAATTAGCCAAAGATATAAGTACTCTGATGAACTTAATATTTTTGATAAATTGAATCTTTCATTCATCAGAGTTAACTCATTTGGAAATATTTTACTAGCTAATAAAAGATTTTTGAATAATATTTCTAGAGATTTTGTATCAGGTCAGAAAATTAACTCTATTTTCAAGCAAGATTTAATTGAATACTTAGAAGATTTTATTAGTTCCGATATTAGAGATAAATCCATTTATATTGATAAGAACCTATCTATTACTAATATTGAAAATTGTGAGTACATATTAAAATTAACAAAAACAAAGTCTGGTGAAGTTGATTTTTTATTTTATCCTTTTAGTGAATTCCAGGAAATAAAATTTATTTTTAGTCAAAGAGGAAAAATGTTAGATTATTATATAAAAAATAGTCCTGAACCTATTTTTGTTTTCGATAAAAAAAGTCTGAAATTTTTAGAGATAAATCAGCCTGCTCTTGAATTATACGGATATCAACGCAACGAAATGCTTAAGCTTGATTTAACCGATTTATACTCCCCAGAGGATTTTCAATCTCTAATGCAAACTTTGAAAGATACTAACAATCAAAAAGTAACACCAATTTTCAAGCAAAAAACTAAGGATGGTAGGGATATTTACGTTCAACTGACTTATAATGACTTTAAATATAACGACTTAGATACTTATTTTGTTATAATAAAAGACTTAACAAAAATTTTACAACTCGAAAAAGAAAATCAAATATATGAGAAAATTTTGGAAAATAGTTCGGACATTATCTTGGAGTGTGATACATTTGGCTTCATAAAATCATTCAACAATTCAGCTGTCAAACTTCTTGGATATAAATCAAGTGATTTAATAGATACTTCGTTTAGTTCTTTAGTTAGAGATGAGGATAGAGCTTTAATCAGCACCAGATTATTCAATAAAGAATCAACGAAAAATAATGTCTTAAGCTTGCCTATAAAAAAATCTGATGGAAATTTTATTGAAACTACTATAATCTCTATTCCAATTCAAAATTTAAATGAAGAAATAAATTCTTTTAGATTGATAATTACTTCAAATGAATTAATAATTAAACCCGTCCCAGAAATAAAAGAGGTTGTTAAAGAAGTCTATATAGAAAAACAAGCTGAAGTTTTTGCTTCAACTAATCAGAATTATATTAACACTGATTTTTTATCCAATGTTTTTCACGATATATTAACTCCTCTAAATGTAATTTTTGGATTCTCTCAAGAGATAATTGAAGGATTAGAAAATCCTACTCAAGAACAAAAGGAAGCTGCTGATATAATTAGTCAGAATAGAATTAAATTACTTGATACAATGAATTCTGTGATAGAGTATTCAGAATTGATATCTAATAAAATTAAACCAAATATTCAGGAATTTTATTTAGTTGATATAATAGAAAAAGTTGAAAAATCAGCTAAAGATATTGCTAATACTTTTGGAATTCAGTTTAATATTGGTAAAATATCTTCATCTTTAAGGATTACAAGTGATGCAGATAAATTAGAAAGAGTAATTGTCGGTTTAATAAAAATTGTATGCAGACTTACACAAGAAAGGAAGGTTTATCTCTCTGCATTTCCGTTGGATCAAAATGTCTTCATAATCTCAGTTACTGATAAATACAATACCTCTACAGATTATTTAGTTAACTCATTAAATAAAATTTTTAACCTTCAGGTTGAACCTAAAGATGTAGGAGCCCCTAGACTTACAGTTAATCTTGTTCGTTTTTTTATGGCTGAGTTGAAAATGAAATTTGTTGATAAAATTAAAATAAATGATAAAGAAGAAGCTGGTTTCTTGATTCCAATGAAACTTACCCTTAAAGAAGAAATTGAAACTCCTTTGATAAATGAAGAAATTAAAGAAAAACAATTTTTTATCTCTGAAACTTTAGAACAACAAACTGAAGAAGAACCTAAATATAAATCAGATGAAAATACTTTAACAAAAATTGAAAAAGAATTACCAGAAAAACCAAAAATTAATCTTTCTAATATGAGTTGTTTATACATTGAAGATCAAGTTGATTCACAAGTATTGTTTAAATTGCAATTAAAAGAACTTAAAGAAATAGTTTTTGCTCCAAGTTTTGAAGAAGCCCTCCCGCATCTTGAAAGCCGTAAATTTGATTTTATTGTGATTGACATTAATATTGAAGGTGAATATAATGGTTTGGATGCTTTGAAAATGATTAGAAAAATTCCAGGTTATGAAATTATCCCTGTTTTTGCTTCTACAGCTTACATCCTTCCCGGCAATAAAGAAAGATTTATTGTAGCTGGTTTTAATGACTTTATTGATAAACCTATTCTTAAGGAAAGAATTGTTGAATCATTATCCAAATTCTACATAAACTAAATATTTAAAGTTTATATTTTGCTTGAATTCCTCTCAACTTAACTTGACTTTAAAATAAACATCATTTAATATTGTCATACAAATGTATGGTTGTACATTTTTTAAATGATTGTTTTATGTATCATAAAAAATTTCCAATAAATAAAAATTTATTGAGTTAAATGAAAAAAGAGTTAACAATAATTCAAAAGAGGATTTTTGATTATCTAACATCACAGAAAGTTAATCGAGGTATAACACCCACTTTAGCAGAAATTGCTTTACATTTTGGATATAAAAATCGTGCTACTGTTCATCAACATCTCAGAGCTATTGAAAAAAAAGGATATATTAAAAGAACTCCTAAACTTTCTCGATCAATTGAAATCACTATTGAAGATAAACTTTTTATTTCAAAGACTATTTTAGGAGAAGTAGCTGCTGGCAATCCTCTAACTATATACCCTGATACAATTGATACAGTAGAACTTCCTTCTATGGCAAAGATCCCACAGAATTCTTTTCTATTAAAAGTAAAGGGCGATAGTTTGAAAGATGCATATATTTTTAATGGCGATATTATAATTGTTAACCCAAATCTTGAGCCACAAAACGGAAAAATTGTAGTTGCAATTCTTGATGATTCTGCTGTAGTTAAGAGATTTTATAAAAGGAAAAACGAAATTGAACTTGTTTCTGAAAATCCTGAATACAAAACAATCAAAATTGATAAGAATTATTCATCATTTAAAATAGTGGGCATTGTTGTTGGAGTTTACAGAAATATGGATAAAATAGCTGGTTGATTTAAGGAAAAAAATAATTTAGAACTACTCTAAAGCTATAATATTCTTTAATTGAAAAAATAAGAGAGTGATATTTTTTAAAACTATCGAAAAAATATTTTAATTTACATCAAGCTGAGTTTTCTACCTTATCTGATTAAAATCATTTTTTTTGTTTCAGAATAATTACCAACTCTTAATTGATAAAAGTAGATACCAGATGGTAGTGAGGAATTTACTATGTATAATTTGGAATGTTTGCCAGCACCATAATACCCATCAACTATTGTTTCAATCTCTCTTCCTAATGTGTCAAATAATTTTATAGTTTGTATATCGCTTACTGGAGATTGCCAACTGATTATAGTATTAGGGTTAAAAGGATTTGGATAATTTTGATTTAGCTTAAATTCAAGCGGAGACAAAAATCCATCATTGTTATCGGTCAGAATTAGAACGAAATTAAAAATATTACTTTCTGTATAAGTTGAATCTGAACTATATGCAATAACTTTCCAATAAAAATGCCCTGAATTTTCAAATTGATGTATATATGATGTAGTTGTCAAGCTATCTTTAATAAAATACAAATTACTGAAAGATGAATCCCTACTAATAAGTAATTTATATCGAATATTATCATTTAGATTTAATGAATAGGTTGAATTCCAATTAAAAGATATATTTCTATTTATTAAAATGGTTGTATCATTAGGAGATATTAGTCTAAATGATTTTGGTCTAAGAGGTTTAAGTTCATATTGAAGAATTATTGAGGTGTCATTTTGTGCAAAAGAGCCAAAAGCATATTTGAAATAAACAGTATCCTCCTTTAAAAATAAATTGTAAATACTAGTTAAATACCTTCGAGTTAATCTTAATTGTTCAGCTGGAGTCAAGTATCCACGAGGGTCAGTCCAATCCCATATTCTTGTATCCATAAACTTCGTATGATTAGCTCCTTTAAGAATTGGAATTACTTTTACTGGTAAAGCATTATTGTACATTGGGAGTTGATTTGTAGAGGGTGGAGTTATTCCGTCATTTTGTGCAGTAATCAAATATACTACAGCTTTTATTTTGTTCATTTGTGAAATAGCAGATGGATTAGTTTCTGCGGCTGCCAAAGGAGCAACCACATCAATAGTTGAATCAATAGCTGAGGCAAGTAAACTGGCTCCACCACCCATAGAATGTCCTGATAAACCAACTTTTGTAGTATCTACTAATCTGTAAAATATTGAAGATGTATTAATATTTTGCAATTTTATGTAATTAACACAAAATAATAAATCATTCGCAAGTTGAATATGAGAAACATCTGGAAATTGTGGTGCAATAACGATGTAACCATAACTTGATAAATGCTTAAATAGAGAAATATAATAGTTATTTTGCATTGCAAACCCATGTCCAAATGCAATAATTGGGTATGGCGCGTTTGTAGTATCTATTTGTGCACCACTTCCTTCGATATAAGAAGGATAGTAAATAATTGTATTAATAATTCTTCCATCTCTATTTAGTGATGAACTTGTCCAGCCCGCTTTGTGTGGACCGGGATTCTCTGGCAAGGAAAAAATCATTTTGGAGATAATAACGGAAATAATAAGTAGCTTCATAAATTTCTCAACCTTTTGAATTAATAAAATTGTTTAAATTTTTAATCTAATTATTTTTAATTAAAAAATTAATGAAAAAGTTCCTTAAAATTATCTTCTTTTAGGAAAATATATTTTAAGAGTTAATATTACCGTAGTTTCATAATATTTAATCAAAAATATTTAATAAAAACCTATTTATCACATTGAGTTTAATATTTTTTAGAGGTACAATCATTATTAAGTCGATGGTCAATAAAAAATAATTTTAGCCACAATGACACCAAGGCACAAAGTTGTACGAAGAAATTTTTAGAAAGACTCTAAAGTGAAATACTAAAAAAACTTATTATTTTATCAACATTCCCTACAACAAAGAAATAACTCTTCTTACTTTTTGATTTTGAGTAAAATATTTTTTCAGTGAGTTATTAAAATTAAATTGACATTTAAATTCTGAATTTTTATGTGATTTACGTATAAATAACCAAGTATGTATTTTACTATTTACAATAAAAGTTTCTTTGTTGGTTTTTGAATTTATTTTTTGAAAGTAAACTTAATGAGTTTTGTTTTAGTTTTTAGGTGGGTCAATTTTCAGTGGGAAGAGTGGTTTATTTTTCAGTACCAATTTTCACTTTTTTCAAAACATCCTACTGCATTAGTTCTTCTTCTAACTTTTCTAAAGTTTCTATCGATAGGAGTCGTATTAATAATCCAATGATACATCTAAAGAGACTTTGTTTTAATAAACGTATCATTATAGAAAACTTTTATAGTTTCTAGTTAAATGTTTTTGTATTTGTTTATGAATTTTTTTTCTTTGTAAATATTGTTCATAATCAATTGACTTATACATCTTAGAAGAATCTCTGAGAATTCTTTTTCTAATTTGTTATCCCGAATTATGCAATAGAGATAGCTAGGGGCGAAGATAAATTTAATTCATCCTTTAATCCAAACCTTCAAAAACAATGCTGATATTAATCTTAATACTCTCTATGAACTTACTTGTTTATCTGTAAACTCATACTCTAACTAAACAACTTATTTGGTTATTTCTTTCATTCTTGTAACCTATTATTTTTATTAAAATTACAAAAAATAAAATTTTTATATTATATAATTTAGTTTTAATTGATATCACTCACTATTTATCTAACTAATAGAACTATTTTAACAATCGAATTTTTTTCGTTACTCTAAAATCTGAGTTGTATTTTTGTATAATAATTATTCAAGATTATG
>Ga0308419_1000929_pt1 | contig 19972 bp, 22 predicted proteins | sample HotsprSampleMS50_FD_203674 | JGI IMG/M metagenome (GOLD analysis project Ga0308419, IMG submission 203674) | Hot spring phototrophic mat microbial communities from Mushroom Spring, Yellowstone National Park, Wyoming, United States - 20090730_MS50 ... | reverse complement strand
CCTTTTCAGTCGGGAGGCTTTGCCTCGACCTTCGGTGGCGGCGGCTTTGGCCTGCAGGGATTCTCCTCGTTTGGACGTTTCGATGCTTGCCAGACGATTGCGATGTGCGGGGAGGGGCAACGGATGCCGGTTTCGATGACCTACGACGCATCGCGGAACTGGGCAACCAACGTCTTCTTCGCCCCCACGTCAGGATCCTTTGAGGCTGGCCGGCAGCAGCTGGCGGCCCGCCAGGCGGCGGGTGTCTGGGCGGCGCATGATGGACTGGCGATGGCCATCACGGCGCGCCAGCAAATCGCACGCTCGGCGGAGCGGCAGGCCGCGCTTGAGCAGGCGGTCGCCGGGGCGACCGACCTGCGAGGCGATATCCAGGGCGCAACGGCGGTCGCCACGGCCCTCTACCAGCAGGAGCTGGAGCGGACGGCAATGCTGACCGCCCTGCTCCAGCTTTCCGCAGCACGTCAGATCGCCAGTGACGTCCGTCTCTCTACCCCGCAGGGCGCCCAGGGTGTCCCTGCCCGCTGAGGAGCTTCAGGATGGGCAAGATGATCCCTCTCTCCCGCCTCCTGCTGGCCGGTATTGCGGTCGTTGCTCTCGGCGCCTCCCCCGCCCGCGCGCAGATCCCAACCACGGACGCCTCGGTCATCCCGCAGATAGCCCAGACGGTGCAGACGCTGTCACAGCAGCTCGCCCAGGTCCAGGCCTTCCAGGGCCAGGTGCAAGCCACGATCCGTACCCTCGGCGGTCTCGGATCACTGCCGCAGCAGCTGCTCGGGCAGCTGATGGCCCAACTGAACCCGATGTCGTTGCTTTCTGGTTGGAGCACGCCGGAACAGGCGTGCCCGCTCGACACCTGCGGCGACCTCCTGAAGGAGAGCACCTTTGTCCCGCGGCCTGGCGTGCCGCAGATACCTTCGTCTCCAGACTTCGGCGCCCAGCGCGAATACGTCGAAAGCCGCTTCTTCAGCCCCAATGATCTCGATGTCCAAGGACGCCATCAGATCCTCGAGGAGCGCCAGCGCGCGGCGCGGGCGGCAGCTCGGGACGGCTACGCGATGGCGCTGGCGGCGCGCGCGCGGGTCGCCCGGGCGTCGGAAGACGCACAGCGTGTCATACAGGTAGGCAGCTCGGGCACGACGATGCGTGAGGACATCCAGCGTCTCTCTGCAGTCATGATGGCGATCTACCAGGAGCGTCAGCAACAGCTCGCCCTCTACGCCGCTCTCCTTGAGGTCGAGGGGATGGGGGCGATTTCGGCGGATCCGAACGTTGTCTCCCCCCGAGCCCGGGTGCAGGGTCAGGCCCAGCGCGCGGACGCGGGCGGCTTCGTCCCGGGCCAGGCAACGGGAGCGGCAATGCCTGCTCGGCTCAGCGGACTGCCGAGAGACACCAGGGTCGATAGGCCGCAGAACATCGCTCCTTGAGGCGGGCTAACCGACAGGTGATTCGACCATGTCCTCCCCCGATCTCTTCCGCCTCCTCATCGCGACGGTCCTTGCTGCCTCGGTTCTCTGGCCAGCCTCCGAGACCGAGGCGCGCCGCCGCTGCGTGCCAACGCTCTACAACTGCAACTGCACCTTCGCCCGCCCCTGCCCCATCAGCGACGCAATGAAGACAAGCCAGACCTCGCTGGCGGTGGCCCAGGAGCAGCTCCTGCTCGAGACAATAGGCGTGATCCAGCCTGGGATCGACGCGCTGCACACAGCGGTGCCGCCCGAGGCGGTCGGGCTGATGCAGCGCATCCCCGCGCAGCAGTTGCTGACAGCGACGGTGCGTGGCACCAACCCAGCCAACATGCTTGGTGCCGCCGCGCCGCTGGCGGGTCTGGCCTTCGGTGCCTCTCCCATCGCTGGACAGGGCCTGGCGCTCGCCGGACAGGCTCTACAGATCAGCCAGATGGTTGCCAACGGCCAGGTCATCGGTGCCATCATGTCGGGCGGAAACGTGGTGGGCATGCTCTCCCCCGAGTCCGTGCAGGCCATGGAGATGCTCCGCCAGGGGCAGGCGGTGCTGAGCCAGGGGATGCAGATCGGCCAGATGGTGGCGACCGGTCAGATCGTCGGTGCTCTGCCCGGCGTCGCTCAGCTTGCTGTCCCAGCCCTGGGGTTGATGGGGGCAGCGGACGCGCTCGGCGGTGTCAGCGTTGTCCAGCAGGGATTCCAGGTCGCCCAAGGCCTCGGGGCGCTTAGCCAACAGGCGATGGCGCTGCGAGGGGCGTTGATGCAGCAGGTCTTTCTGTCTCTCCCAGGTCTCGGGGCAGCCTCCTACGCCTCCCCTGCAATCGCAACCCACGCGGCAGCCTGGCTGCCTCCCGAGGCACCTGCGCCTTCGGGCGGCGACTTCGCGGCAGTACGCCAAGCGGTGGTCGAAGGTTACAGCGGGCGTGACGACCTGGTGGCCGCGCGCCGGCGCGCGGACATCGCTACGGCGGCGGTAGCCTCCGACGCTCAGGCCAAAGCGCTACAGATCCGCCACGCCCTGCGCCGCCACGCCGACATTAGCTCTCGCCTGGAGGCCAGTATCCAGGCGGCACGGACCGTGGGCGACGACTGGCGCGCCAACGCGGCGGTGCAGATGGCGCTCTCGGCCATCGACGACGAGATTCGGGAGGCGGAGGCCACGCTGCTGGCGCTACGATCCTCATACGCGGCGGCCCGCTGGGTCGGTCAGCAGGGACTACAGGCGACAACCGCGGGCGGCGCAAACTCCCATCAAAGGCGCTAGCAGAGCCGGCACTCCGGCCGCTGACAGGGCGGTCGATGGTCGCGCCGACCGCGATGCTTACGCCAATGGGATCCTGCGCCTCGAGAACCGCCCTGGAGATCCAGGCTTCGCTCATCCGAACTCGACGGCGATGGGCGACCGGTCATTCCTCCGGGACGTCGGATACGACGACATCCGGGCCAACGCAGACCGCTTGACTGGTACGAGCTCCGAGGGGACACCGGCGCAGCCGCGTGCGTGGATCCGATGGAGATCCAGCGCGCGATCGCCTGGTATACGGACCGCAACGGCCAGGCATTCTCGCGCACAAGATGGGGTAGCGGTTCCAGGGAAAGGCGGCGATCCTTGTCGATCTCTCGCGCGCGGTCGGTGGACGACGGGTCCGGGCTACGCGGATCTCAGGCCTGTAGGCCCGCCATCCGGGCCTCGACCTCGGCCAGTGGCCGGGCGTAGGGCAAGGCCGCGCGCGCGGCACCGAGGAGAGTCGCGATCCGCGGCGTCGCTGTCCCCACGGGCTCCACCGCCACCCGGCGTGTGGCCAGCAGCGCGGCCAGGCGTCGGCGCAGCCACGGCGGCAGGTCGGACGCCGGCAGGTCGACCAGCGCTGCCGCCAAGCAAGGAGAAGGGGTCGTCAGATGCACCCGCGCCCCCGCCGGCAGGCGCGCCAGGGCGGAGGCTGTTGCCAGCGCCTCCGGTGCCGCCGGCCAGGCCTCAAGGTCAGACGCGGCCAGCGACTCTGAGACCTCCACCACCGGCACCCCTCCCGCGTAGCCGAAGGCCGCCACCGCCGCCGCGCCGCGCCCGACATCAGGCCGAAGGCCTGCGACCAGCATCTCCCACACAAGCCGATCCGTTGGCACGCCCATCGGAGTGCCAGACGGCAAAGGATCAGACAGCGGACATGGGACTGGGCGCATACCATTCGATTTCGCCCTTCTCGCGGCTTGCCGCAAGGCCTTGCGCCCGCTCCGCGAAGGCGACAATCTCTCAAAGTATGACCGATGCCCAGCTCTCTACCGCCGCCTTCGGCGCCCGTTTGGCCGTCCGCCTCGGGCTCGACAGCCTCGCCCTCGCCTACCAAGGACACGTGCAGCCCGAGACCGGCTGGATCTGTCACGTCGAAGCTCTCCTGCGCCCCGTCCGCGCTGGTGAGCTTCAGCGGTCCGACCTGGTGGTCGAGGATGCCGCGCGCCGCGGCCTCAGCGCCGCCCTCGCCTACTGGACGGCGCTGCAAGCCACCGAGGATGCCCACCGTCCCTTTCTCAACCGCCGCGGCCGTGTACGCCTCAACCTCCAGGAGCCCCAGATCTCGGATCCCGCCTTCATCGACCGGATGTAGCGGCGTTGGGGTCTGCAAGGCGCGCGCAATCCCGGGGTCGACGTCAAGATTGTCGAGACCGCCCGTGTTGAGCCCGATCGTCTCCCTCGCGCTCGAGAGCGGCCTGCGACGTCTGTGCCAGTCCGGTGCCCACCTCCTTCTCGATGACTGGATCAGATCCGAAGAAAACCACGTCCGCCTCACCATCATCCACCGTTTTGCCCAAGCCACAGTGAAACTCGACAAGTTCTAGTCCCCCCTCCCAACTGCCCCGAACATCTAGCCTACGAAATTGACGTGTTGTGCCGCGCCGGTGTGCGCCTCATCGCCGAGGGAGCCGATGGGCGCGCCGTCGCTGGACTCAAGCGCCTGCGCCCCGCTCAAGGCCGCGCCGATGCTCATCCAGGGATTCGAGCACTATCTCCCACAGGCTGCTGATTTCGTGGCCGAGCGCCTCGCCGCCGAACGCGGCCAGCGGCAGGCTGCGATGGTGGCGAGTCGCTCACTCCTGCGGCAGATGGACGGGCACAATCGCGCCTAGACACGCCCGCGCGCCGGACATAGGGTAAATCTGCAACCGGGCGATCCCTTGGAGAGTGCTCCATATGAATCGTATCCTCGTCGCTACCGTCGTCGTTGCCACAGCTCTTTCCCTTGCCTGTCCGGCCGTCGCCCAGCAGCCCCCCCCGCCCGCCGTACGTCAGGCCGATCCGGCCGCTGCCCAGCCTCGGACTGGGCGCCCGACGCAGCGTACGGCACAGCCGGAAGCGATCGAGCGGATGACGGAGCTCCCTGGTCGCCCGCCCCTCCGGATGGAGGTCGCCCCGCCCCCATCCCCCGCTGCTCCCGCGCCCGCCGTTCCAACCCAGCCCGCCCAGGGCGTTCTCGTCAACCCACAACCCATGCCGCTTGTTGGCGGTCAGGCTGTTCCTCTCGTACTCGCGCCGCCGCCTACCCCGCACTCCCCCGCGCCGGCCGCCCAGTCGGACCTCCGCCCTCCCACCCCCGCGCTGGGGCCCGCCCCACAGGCCCATGTCGACCGCCGCGCCAGCCCCGTCATCACGGAGCGCGCCGGCAATGCCTCCCGCGACCGCCCTGCGAGTGCCAATGCCGAGGCCGCTCAACGCCTGGCCGCCGGCGCCCAGGCGACCCGCGCGGATGGTGTTTGGGTCGCCCGCCAGGGCCAGACGCTACGCGCCACCCTCGAGGCCTGGGCCCGCGAAGCCGGCTGGCGTGTTGCCTGGCGCGCCGACCACGAGTACACGCTGATGGCATCCGCCGAGTTTCATGGATCTTTCGAGGATGCCGCGGGCACCCTCATCGAAGCCTTCGCCAACGCCAGTCCGCCTATCTTTGGTCGCCTCTACAAGGGCAATCGCGTGCTCGTCATTACGATCCCGCAGGATGCCGATCTGAACTGATCTCCACACCGAGATCCCACGGAGACCGCGCCCCATGCGCTACCCCGCTCTGCTTGCCGCCGCTACCCTCGCCGGGCTCGCCGCCGCCGGCTGCACCCAGACCCGCCAGACGGCGGACGCCGCCTTCGCCCGCAGTGTTGCCCAGGGCGACCGCGATCTTGCGGTCCGTCAGGGCCTTGAGGCCTACCGCGGCCCCGTCAATGTCCGTATGTCCGACGGCGTCTGGCTCGGCGAGGTCGGCCAACGCAATCCCATGGGCGAGCCCATCCCGGGCCGCCTTGAGACCCCCACGGGCGTCACCATCACTACCGAGCGTGCTCTTTCGCTCGACCAGATCGCTCAGCGCCTCTCCGAGGTAACCGGAATCCGTCACACCGTCGACGGCGTTGCCGCATGGCAGTCATCTCAGCCAGGTGGCGGCGATCCCGCCTCTCAGCTGCCCGGCGGGATCGGAGGCCCTGCCTTCGATATCCCTGGACCGGTGCTCGCCACTGTCGGCGGAATGCGCCCCAGTCCCATGGCAGTGCGCTACAGCGGCCCCCTCTCGGGCCTGCTGAACCAGGTCGCTGCCCATTTCGAGGTCGACTGGGAGTATCGCGACGGCGCTGTGCGCTTTATGGGCGTTCAAACCCGACAGTTCACCCTCCAGGCCTTGCCAAACGAGGTCGAGCTCGAAAACCGCATCCAAGGCGTCGTTTCCGGTACCACTGGCGCCCAAGGCGGCGTTGGTGGCCAGGGCCAGGGCGGACAGCAGTCTTCCCAGCAAACCTCCACCAACCGCGTCCGCCTGAACTACTGGGCGGCCGTTGAGGACACCATCAAGTCGATGCTCCCCGAGGGCACCCCCTTGTCCATCAACCGGGACGCGGGCACGATCTCGATCACTGCTCGCCCCAGCATCCTTCGCCAGGTCGAGCAGTATATCCGCGCGGAAAACCGTCGCCTTGCCCGCCAGGTCGCCGTCGAGGTCAAGGTCCTTGCGATTCAGTCGCGCGATAACGACAATTACAACCTCAACCTCGGGATTCTCTTTAGCGACATTGCCAACGCCATCAACCTCGGCTTCTCCTCGGTTCCTCCCGTCGGCAACATCGCCAACAGTGCCCTCATCTCAGCCGGCATCGTCCAGAATGCTCGGCAAAACTGGGTAAACCAGTCCTTCCAGGGCTCCCAGGCCTTCATCCGCGCCCTCTCCGAACGGACCAACGCGTCATTGGTCACCAGCACCTCGGTCACGGCCCTCAACAACCAGGTCGCTCCGGTCTCAATCCTCAACACCCGCGCCTACCTGGCCCGCGTCACCTCGACTCGGGTCGAGGGCGCCTCAACACCTACCACCAGCCTCGAGCCTGGCTCCGTCTCCACTGGCTTCTCGATGAGCATCCTACCGCGCATCTTTTCCAACGGTGAGATCATGCTGAACTACAATATCTCCCTTTCGGAGCTCGTCGGCGACACCTTCGAAACCTTCTCATCAGGCGACAACACCATTCAGCTGCCCAACATCAACTCCCGCGCCCTCACCCAGAGCGTCCGCATGCGCTCCGGCGACAGTCTTGTCCTCGGCGGCTTCGAGCGGGTACGCAACTCCGCCACCGACCGCGGCATCGGACGGCCCACCTTTCGCCTCTTCGGCGGCGGCATGGAAAGCTCCAACCTTCGCGAGATCCTCGTCGTCGTCATCACCCCTGTGATCCTGGAGTCAAGCAGACAGCTACAGGCCGACCAGCGCTGAGGTGCCGGAGCTGCTGGCGCACGCAAGCGGCCTCTCCCATATCACTCAAACGGTTCCAAACGTTCCCAGCCAAGGCCATTCCAGATGGATCCGTCTCCGATCGGCACTCCGAAGATCCTGAAGATCGGCTCGCGCAAGTATGCGGTTGGCCTCCGCTGGGTTCTCGCGGACACAGCCAACCAGAACCTGCGTGCCCAAGCCCTCCAGGAGATCCGCGATACTGGTGGCAACGCGGATCTCTACGTTCTACGCGATGCCCAACCCGGGCGCGAGGTCCGTCAGTTCGGCCTCGGCGCTCGCGCTGACGGCCTTGTCTCGGGCGCGGTTGCCGCCGCCGCCGCTGCCGCCAACAACCTTCCCGGCACCTGGCTCGGCGCCTTTGCCACCGACGGCGGATGGTGGATCGTCCAGGTCCGAGACGACGCCATCGTTGCAGACGGTGACGCCTTTTACGAGCACGAGCGCGAGGCCATCGAGCGCTTTGACCGCGAGCGTCGTCTGGACTGGACCGCCATCTACGCCCCCTCCGCCTGGAACATTGAGGGCGCGCGCGAGCTCAGCATCATCGACCTCCTCCAGGACCAGCGCGAGCCCCGCTTGCGGCTGGCCAACCTGTCGGGCACCTACCTCAAGGTCGGCCTCCTCCTCGGCCTCATCGCCGTAGGCAGCGGCCTCGGATATACCTTCTGGCTCGACTATCAGGACCGCCTCGCCCAGGAGGCCGCCGAGCGCGAGCGCCTTGAGCGCGAGGCGCGCCTGCGCGCCGCCCTCCTTGCCCGCCAGCAGGCTCAGCCTATCGTCATCACAGCCCCCTGGATCGAACAGCCCCAGCACCGCCTCTGGTTCGAGCATTGCCAGGCCGCCCTCGCCACCATTCCCTTCCAAATCCCCGGCTATCAAGCCGCTGGACGGCGATGCGAGTCCCGCTCTGCCCACGCCACCTTCCGCCGCGCCGACGGCATCATCGGGTGGGCCGAGCGCTACCTCGAGGGTCGTCTCACCCGGGGCCAGCGTCTGACCTTCTCCGTCGATCAGACCAGTGTCGAGATCGTCACCCCCCTTCCGCCGCGCCCTGCGCGCGGTGAGGAGGGCATCCACGACGACGCGACTGTGCGCCGCTTCCTCATCGAACATGCCCATTTCTCCGGCGCTCGCCTCCAGATCACCCAGACCCGCGTCGACCCGCCGCCCCGCCCGCCCGGCGTCCCTGAGTACCGCCCCGACGGCACGCCTTTCGAAATGCCGCTCCCGCCCTGGGGCGCATTCCAGATCACCCTAAATGTCGATCGCCTCGGCAACTGGCCCACCCTCCTCGCTAACTTGCCCGGCTTCGTACCTGCCCACATGTCCGAGACCCCCGAGGGGCGGTGGATAATTCAGGGAGATGTCTATGTCCGTCGCTAAGCTCATCCTCCTCGCCGGCGTCGCCCTCGTCGCCGCCCCCACCGTCCAAGCCCAAGCGCCCAGTCCGTTGGATCGCCTCCTCAGCGGCCCGGCCGCGCCCCCGCCAGCCCCCCAGCCTGCGCCCCAGGCGCAGCCTGCTCCCATCCCGGCGCCTCCCACGGCCGTCCAGGCCGCCCAGCCTGCGCCCCAGGCGCAGCCTGCTCCTATCCTGGCACCTCCCACGGCCGTCCAGGCCACCCAGCCTGCGCCCCAGGCGCAGCCTGCTCCCATCCTGGCGCCTCCCACGGCTGCACAGCCCCCCCAGCCTACGCCCCTTGCCCCGCCCGCGACACCCCAGACGCCCGGCATGCCCGCCATGGGGGCTGGTCCTCTTCCGGCCACAGGACCGAACGTTCAGTTCCAGGCTCCTCCGCCCGCCCGCGTTCCCCTCGAGCGGCCGCCCACCCCGTCCGCATCTGAGCTCGACGAGATCACACGGCTACAGACCGACATTGCCCGTCTCCGCCTCGAGCTGGAGAAGGTTCGCCTTGAGCGGGAGATTACTCAGCAGCGCCAGCCTGTACCCTCCCAGCAGCGTTCATCCGAATCCTCCCAGCAACCCACCAGTGATTCACAAGCTACCCCCGCACGGCCGGCAGCGGTCCCACAGCTGCCGCCGCCGCCCGCTGCCATCACGCCGCCCGCTGCCATCACCAGCCCCGACCTGGCGGCCGCAGATCGCCGCGCCCTACCGCAGGTCATCGAGATCCGCGGCGCGGCCGGCAACTTCGTCGCCGTTGTTCAAAGCGCCGTCGGCCAGCGCTTGACACTGCGCGCAGGCGATCCGCTCCCGAACGCGCCGCTCAAGGTGCACAGCATCGAACCGCGCCAGGTCAACTTCGTCTCCCAGGAAGGCAACCGCGGTCCCTACCCTGTGACCGTCTCTCCCGCCGCCGCTGCCCCCGCGCCGACCGTTCCGCCCCGCCCAGTTGCCCGCCCCCTCCCCGACACTGGCCTCGCCACGCCAATCGCCCGCTGATCCGGTGCGCGCTGAAAAGGAGGAAGGGCAGCGCTCCTCGCGTCTGGCCTGTGGCGGCCCTATCTCTACCGGGCCTATCTCCCTCGTCCTCTCGCCCCAATGATCAAGCAGATCTTCGGAATCGCAAACTCCACCTCTCCGGAGCCACCCCCTCCTACCCCCCTCCCGATGACCGAGGAGACTCCCTCCTTTGAGGTCGAGAACCCTGCCGGCGGCCCTCCCATCGTCGTCCGCGGCAAGGTTATCTCCGGTCCAGGCAGCGAGTTCGCCGCCACCACCGACGCCCAGCGCTACTGCGTGCTAACCGACGTCGGGCAGTTCCTCGTCTCCGCCTCTCACCTCAACGACCCGCAGGTCATTTCCTACCGCTCGCGCATGCTGGCGCGCCGCCGCCCCGTACTTGATCCGACGCCGGTCGATCTCCGCGCAATCCGGATGATCTACGATGCCGCTCAGCGTCGGGAAAGCCCGATAACCGGCGCGGATTTGGCCACTACCAACCGCCAGCGCTCCTTCCTCAGCCTCATCAGTCGCGCCGTTCAGGCCGGCGCATCCGACGTCCATATCATCGTGCGCCAGGAAGGGGCACAGATCCGCATACGTGTCGACGGGATCATGATTCCCTTCGGCCAGATCGAGACCAGCGAGGCCTTCGCCATGCTCGCAGCCTCGCACGCCCTTGCCGACAGCGCTGACAGCTCCTACCAGCCCCTTGAGTTCCAAGCCGCGCGCATCTCGTCGCGTCCCGGCGTTCCGCTACCGCGCGGCGTCGACAGCCTCCGCATGAACTGGAACCCGCTCGTCTCGGGCGGCCGCTTCCTCGTCTGCCGAATCCTCTACGATGCCCGCCGCATGCGTCAGGACATTGACGCGCTCGGTTACTCCACCGGACAGCTCCGCCTCATCAAACGCCTGCGCGCCATGCCGACGGGCATCAACATCATCTCCGGCCCCACGGGATCAGGCAAAAGCACCACCCTTAAGACCGCGCTTGAAGCTCTGCGGCGCGAGAAGAACGACGAAATCAACATCCTCACCGTCGAGGACCCGCCCGAATACGTCATCGAGGGCGTCCAGCAGATGCCCGTTACCAACGCCCGCACCCCCCAGGAGCGCCAGAGCAAGTTCCAGGCCGCCATCCTCAATGCGCTCCGCGACGACCCCGACGTCATCATGATCGGCGAGATACGCGACGCCGAGAGTGCCAAGCTTGCCTTCGAGGCCTCCATGACCGGCCACCAGGTCTGGACGACACTGCACACCAACTCTGCGCTTGGTAACGTCGATCGCCTCCGCGACATGGGTGTCGAAGGTTACAAGCTCTTCGACCATACCATTATGACCGGCCTCATCGGCCAGCGCCTCGTCCCGATCCTCTGCCCGCACTGCCGTCGCACCCTCGACGAGGCCGAGCGCGAGGGCATTGTCGACGACGACCTTGTTGAGCGCGCTCGTCTGCTCTGTGCCCGCCTCGGCCGCTCCGAGACCCTCTACCACCGTGGCCCCGGCTGCAAGCACTGCAAGAACGGCTATATCGGACGTCAGGTCGTGGCCGAGGTGGTCCTCACCGACGGACGTCTCATTGACCTGCTCCGCAAAGACGACAAGGAAGGCGCGCGCTCTTACTGGCTCAACGAGCGCCAGGGCGCCACCATGCTCGCTCACAGTGTCGCCAAGATGCTGCTCGGCAAGATCGGCCCCGCCGACATCGAGCGCACCGTCGGTCTTCTCGAATTCGAGCCCTGGATGGAGCGCCTCTTCCCCTCCGACGGCGCCTTTGATCCGATGGTCCTCTGACGTCCCCATGACACGGGCGGAAGCCATGGCTCTCCTTGGTCTTCCTCCCGACGCCGGACGCGCGGAGGCGGATCGCCGCTTCCGTGAGCTCGCCAAGCGCTACCACCCCGACGTCGCCTTGGGAGACCCGGGCGCTGCTGCTCGATTCGCTCGCCTCGTTGAGGCTCGTGATCGCCTTCGCAATCCCACCCCTGATCCGAGCCCGATCTCGAACCCAGGCCGACCGCCGGCGGATTCTTCGCCCAAGCCTACCGCCCCAGGGCGGACGCCGACAGGGCCCGTCGCCGTCGTGCTCCGGGTGCCGCCCAAAATCCTGGTTGGCGGCGGCGATACCGAGATTGAGGCAAGCATCCCATGTCCCGCCTGCGGCGGCACCGGATGGCGTCGGATCCGCATCCTCCTTACCCTGCCTCTCCCCTGCCCGGTCTGCGAAGGCCGCGGCGAGACGCGGCGCCGCCTACGCCTGACCGTCCCCAAAGGCCTCCCGCCAGGGATCCTCGTCGAGACACCCGCCGGTGTCTTCTCGATCCTCCCCGACTTGTCCAAAGAAATCTCCCTCGATGGCGCCGACCTTGTCGCTGAGCGGATCCTCAAGCCCGATGCTTTCCGTCGTGGGACGTACATCACCGCAGAGACCCCCGAGGGACGCATCCGGATTCGTATCCCCCCGGGCACCACCCCCGGCACCGTGCTGCGGATCCGCGGACGCGGCCTTCCCGACGGACGCGGTGGCCGAGGCGATCTGCGTCTGCGCCTCCGGATTTCTGCCTGATTCCAGAGGACTAGCGGCCTGGTTCCGAGCCCACAACCAGAGGCCGGAAGTGCACGTCAGTGGCAGAGCCGTCAGCAATCTCCTTCTCGAACACGTTCCCGCCCGAGCGACTGCTGGCCCGCGCCGTCGTTATCGGCCTGCGTACCATCCCGATAAGCCTCCAGCATGGTATCGTCACAACGGTTCTGTCTCGCGAAGGGGCTCTCGATTTTGCCAACCTGCGCGCAGGTGCTTCCGGCGCTTCCCGCGCCACCACACCCACCTCGGTACCGGATGGGCTGATGACGCCGCCCCGCACGACCTCCTTATCCATCCCGTATGACCTCGCCGAGGTCGGCGGCCATTGTCGGGAGACAACGCTGCGAAGGCATGGGTGCTGTTGGCAGATGGGGAGGGGGGCATTGCAGGGCGTTCGGCGGAGGTTCGGGAGGGCGGGGACGAGAGCTGGATCGACAGGAGGCACAGAAACGGTCGAGTGGGCCATACGCACGGTGTCAATGAGGGCGACGGGGCAGGCAAGGTCGGAGAGCGGAGGTTCGGTAAACCATTCGATGTGTAGGAACACCCCCTTGGAGGCACGGATCCGGCACCGGGAGGGGTCGTGAAAAAAGGATGGTCTCGAAAGGGTTCGGCTTGCCGAACCCAGACGGCATGAGTGACGACGAGCGCGTGGGCGGGCAATGGCGTTGGCGGCGCGTCGTTCCAGCGACACGGCGGCGACGGGCCTGGCCATGGCCGAGAGTCCAGGAAGGGACAAAGAGAAAAGGGGGGAGAAGATCGTGGACGAGGGAGGGCGCCGAGGACGGGGCAGTGGTGCATGGACGGCGATGGGTTCCGCTCAGGATCAGCCGGAGGTCGACGAGGAGGAGACCGGCCTCGCGCCATCCGATGCGCCGGTCCGTGTGGGCGAAGAGGACGAGCATGAGGACGACGGCGGAGGATGGCATAAGCGTCGGTCGGGAAGAGGGCGGGATCAACAGGGAGGAAGACAATGAGGGAGGCAGTGCCAAGGATCCCGAGGGCGTTGAAAATATTGGAGCCGACAATGTTGCCGAGCGGCACGTCACCTTGGCGTTTCCAGGCGTCGGTGAGGTCGGTAGCGAACTTGGGCAGGGAGGTGCCGACGGCGACGATGGCGAGGCTGACGACGATCCTGAAGATGTGGAGATTGCGCGCGATCTCGATGGCGGATTTGACGAGACGATCAGCGCCGACAGAGATGAGGGTAATGCCGGCGACGGGGATAGTGATGTCGTCTCCCCGGAGGCCGATGCCTCTGAGCGGTCAAGACGACTTGGGTGATGCGGAGATTGGCCTTCGTCTGAGAGGCGGCGCCGGTCCGCTCAGTGCCGTAGGTCCAGAGGACGTAGGCAGCAAGGAGGCCAAGAAGAAGGAGGCTTGCGGCGTGACCGATGACGTCAAGGTGGGTGAAGGTACCGAGGAGAGCGACAGTACCGAAGGGAATGGAGCTTTTGCAAGCAGGGGACCTTCGGCGCGTCAAAGACGAGGAAGACGAGGATTGGCGATGTTGGAGCCGACGACGTCGCCAATTGCGATGCCCGGGGTTTCCGAGAGAGCAGCGTCGATGCGGGTGGTGAGCTCGGGTGTGGGGCGCCGAAACCAACGATAACGAGGCCGGCGGAGGGGAAAGACGCCGAGGCGGTTGGCGCTGCGAACGGCGCCATGCACGAGGAGACTGTTGTCGAAGACGAAACTGACAAGACCGAAATCGAACCAAAGGAGGGTGGTCGTGTCCATGGATTCCTGGGGGCCTGACGCCTCAGGCAAGGAGGGCGGGGACGCTGACAGCGGTGATCCAGGACGCTTGGCCTGTGTGACATGTCGAAATCAATGGTCGCCAAGCTATGTAAGGACGCTCGACGAGCATGTTGGCGCCCGCTTCGACCAACCGCTGTCTAACAAGCGGTCCTCCTCTGGCTCGATGCTACCTGCTCCCGTCAGGGCAGGAGCGGGCTTGATGGGTCAAAGGCCTCTTTAAAGAGGAAAGCTTGATCCAATGGGGGATGTGGCAGTGAGAGTGCTATGACGTCCTGAGATTGGCTTCTAGCCAGGGAATCCCGGGGGTACGGCGAGGGTGGCAGAAATATCGAACACGTTGCTGGAACATCGGCCCGCGAGGCCGATCTCCGCCCGCTTAATCTTCTGCTGGAGGCATTATCCCGGAAACGTTCGCGTCATGTAAACGCCGAAGCTGTTAACGCCGGACGGGATGGATGTTCTCCATCGGGCCGACCTCAGAGAGGGCTTGCGAAACGACGGCGATGTGGTTCCAGCCAGAGACGATGATCATCGCGCCACCCAAGACGCAGGCATGGTTCGGCTTCGGCGATTCAGGCGAGGGTAAAGGCGGGGTGGTTGCTACGGTTGACATCGACGCAGCCCTTGAGGGCAAGGCGCTCGTCGTGGTTGTGGTGGATGTTAACCTCACCGTCGTCGATATCGTCGGGCGGATCGACCAGGATGCGGTCGGCGGAGCCGTCGGGCGCACCTGCGCGCATCCCCGCGATGAAGCCGCTGTTCTAGAGACGGAGCATAGGAAGCCCGATCGCTTGCACGGGATTGAAAATGGGATCATCGGGGCGAAAGACTCGGATCAGGTCCCTGCACGCCCTAGGTAGGGGGCATGGAGATCCGTTTCCGCCCCCTGGATGTCGACTACGGCCCCCTGCCTGTGGAGGAGGAGCTTGTGGTCCTGCGCCCGAGCTGGATTCTGGCCTTTGACGGTTGGCTTCTCGCCTTCATCGGGAGTGGAATGCTGCTGGCCTTCGTACCCCAGCTGTTGATGTTGGGCGAGATCCTCCTCGGTCCGAAGGCCTGGCTGAACACCCTGGCCGACTGGTTTTGGGTCCCGGCCCTTCTTCCCTTCCTCTGGGCGGCGTGGCGGCATCTGGAGCACCGCTGCACCTCCTGGACCATTACGTCCCAGCGCTTGATTCACCGCACGGGGGTGTTGAACGTGGTGCAGGAGGAACTGGAGTTGGTGCGGATCCGGGACTTCCAGGTGCGCAAGCCGCTGTGGTTGCGGGTGATGGGCCTGGGCAACCTGATTGTGACCTCGCGCGATCCAAACACCCCGACAATGACTATTGAGGCACAGCCCCGAATTGAAGCCCTGCGCAACCTGCTGCGCAACCAGGTCCTGAAGCGCCAAGCGGAACTTGGCTACCGCGAGTTCGACAGTGGCTCCATCTGAGGACCGTCAGGGTCGCGTCCGGACCCTTGGGAGGGGGCGGCAATTCTTTTCCCTTCCCGTCTCCCAGCTTCTGCCCCTCTCCCGACCTCCCGCCTGTTCTCCACGAGGTCGATGCTTCAGCGGTTGAGGCCGTACCTGATGGCGCCCTCGGCGGCGGCGCGGGAAAGGACTCGGCGTGTCGTCATATGATCTGGCCGAGGGCGCGCTCGAAGCGCTGGGCGGCGGTCTGGGCAAAAGTGGCCTCCTCGGTCGAGGCAGGGTCGAGAGAGAGAGGGCGGCGACATCTGTTCGCACGAGACGTTGCGAGGCAGGAATGTCGTCCATGGTCTAGAAGCTCTGATGATAGGGGTGAGGTGGAGACGGGGCGGTGGCTCGGGATCGAGTGCGGCCGTCCAGAGGACGTCTGGGATACCCAGGGTGGCCCGTAGGAGGATGCCTTCAGGCAGGCGATCAGGGTCGTCGGCGATGAAGGTGCGGCAGCCTCTCGTCGAGGCTGGCGCCGAGATTGCGGAGCGTGGCTTTTGGGATAAGATGAACATCAAAGATGTTGGGGAATAAAAAGGATGTGGGATTGGCTACGCCGCATGCTTGGGCTTCCGGAGCGGGCCTTCGACGTGCCACCGGGAGGCGCGCGGGTCCAGGACGGGGATTCGCTGATGGTGGGAGATCGTCGAATCCGCCTGTCTGGGATTGACGCGCCGGAGATCGGGCAGCCAATCCGCGGGCCAAGAGGAGAGGACGCGGGACGACTGGCGGCATCGGCGCTGCGTGAGATGATCCGGGGTCGGGCGCTGCGAGTGCGGCCCGAGGGACGAGACGCCTACGGACGCATCGTGGCCTCGGTCTCGGCGGAAGGAGTCGGAGATCTCTCGATAGCGATGTTGGCAGGTGGATGGGGGGTGGCACTGCCGAGCGCCGGACGGTCGGGCCGTCGGGCGCAGATGACAGCAGAGCGGTTGGGTCTTGGGGTGTGGGGTCGAGGGGGGATCGTGGAGCCCCGGATCTGGCGAGCACAGATGCGTTCAGCCAGGATTGTGCAGGCCTCGATTGACCGACGTTCGGTTTGGGAGCGCTAGGGCTCGTTCGTCGTTGGGCCGACCGACGACGTTGGCGATGATGGGGCCCGCGGCAGCGCTGGCGACCGGCAGGTCGACGTCGGCGTCGCCACCCTGCCGCGTCTTCAAGCGTGTCCATCCATGCTCGACGGCGTGGCGGCGCCGGTCGGCGGTCCGGTCGTTACCGACCGGCGGATGGATCGGCTGGGCTGAAATCGCAGATTTCCTCTCCAGATCTTAAAGCCATCGACGATGCCAGCCGGCGCGAAACGCGCGGTCTGCCATGATCGGCCCAGAAGCCGACGACCACGCCAGCACCGCGGGCCGAGGGCCGAGCCGATCGATTGCCGGACTCGGTAGAAGCCCCATCGCGCAGCGTGCGGCCGGTGTCGTCGGCAATGGCGCAGGTCTTGGTGCCCAGACCATCGTGGGACCGGCCGATGTACTGCCTGTCGTCGCCGTTCTTGGACGGGCCCGAACGATCGGGCGGTCAAAAAGACCTCCGCCCGATCGGGGGCTCGACGCGCATCGAGCACAGCATGGTGCAGCATCGCCACGACGCCGAGATGCGTCCCGCGACGACGGAGCGTCCAAGTCAGCCTCCAGGGGCTGCCGCGTGCCGGCCGCTCGCGCCAAGGAATCCCGGTCCGAAGCTGACATACGACCCCTGGCAACGGTCTGCTGGACGTTGTGGAACACCCGGCTGGACGTCAGCTGCTTCCGCTCAAGCGCGCCCGCAAGGGTTTCCATGACGCGCTCATCAGATCCCGCGCGCCCCCAACCAGCGATGCGGATGGGTCCAGGTGATGGGCGGATGAATTGACACCTCCAGTCGAGGCGGATCTGGTGCAGACGGTCACTGCGTCGGCATCGCCAGGCCTTGGCGTTGAGAAGCAGGAAAAGACGCCATCGGGGCCCGCCAGAGCCAGAAGCGGGCGGGCATGATCACGGGTGACGAGATGGCGGCCTCGTGGGCGCCGACGCAGTCGGCGATATGGAGGAGGGAGCGAGGCGCCAGGAGAACATGATATGTCGATTATCATCACACGAGCCTTGGCAGCTGGCCTTAGGCATCGCGGCTCATCTGGCAGATCAGGCAACCGAGGACCTCAGCGCGTGCGCGAATCATCTGGGGTCGGATAACCTCCTGGAGACGCAGCGGAATGAGGTGCGGGACGCGCCTTGGAGGGGCAGACCATCGACCGCCCCGGTCCTCGCGCGCTGCCGCGCCGCGAGGGATCGTGGCGTAACGTGAGGAGACTTCCGAGGATTTCGATCGTGGCGCTGAGGCGATGCGGTATCAGGGGCGATAGAGGGACGAGGCGGGCAACGGCCCAGACAGCGTGATGTCTTGCGACATCGAAGACGAGCGCCGCCCGTGTTCTCGACGGGGCGCAGAGCTCGGCGATGTCATCGGCAGAATCGATCCGCGGTGCGAGGCGCCACGCTCGCGGGGCGAACTCCGAGGCTGAACGGAGGGAGACAGCTATCCATCACCGGAGGAGATGGCAGCGGAGGGGACGACGGTCGTGAGAGAGGGCGGGTCAGGGCCCCCGCCGGGGTTGTGCGGCGTCCTCGAGAGCGCGAGCGATGCGGTCAAGGCGGCCGAGGAGGGCAGCACCGAATCCTGCGGCGATGCTAAGACCGAGCACGGAGAGGCTGCCAGCAAAAACCTCTGCGACGCGCTTGGGGTGGTTGAGGGTGTGGTGGCTTTCGCCGAAGGGGAAGGCATCGATGACGACGGCCAAGCCGAGAGCGAGGCCGGCCATGCCGATGACGGCAAGGAGGGAAGCGAGAATGGTAAGGATTGTGCGCATGGGAGTAATGTAGGTCTCCCATTTGGACGTTGCGCCTCTTGGACGGCTTGTCGCGAGGAAAGTGACTTTCTCAGCCTAGGGGCAGGTGACAGAAGACGGCCCATGATGGCCGTCCCGACAATGACGGACGACGCGGTAGTGCTGCTTTGGCATTTCAGCTAGGAGCCGGGGCGCCGGGCCTCGGCGCATGTACTGGCGGCGTCCTTTGGGTTGTCGAATCCGACGGCAGCGCAAGATCTTGAAGCGCCTGCCGCGCGGGCAGGCGGTACGCTCGATCGAAAGTGCGTGTAAGGGGTCGCGAGCCTCCAAGCTGCCATTCCAAGCCCCGGTGCTGCGAGTAGTCGAGGCGATGGACAGGCCGGTGTGCTTTGACGGATGGCGACAGAGATCCGCCGTCCTGACATCATTTGGGACGCTGGACGCCGATTGAGGAGGCGTTGCAGGCGGCGATGGTCCGCACGACGGCACCCCAAGTCGCGACCGATCAGGAGCAGTGATCGGAATCCGGCGGACTCGCAGCTTGGACGGATGCGCAGATTCCGCGACGCTAGTGAACACCTTGAGTATTCGAGCTCGGTCCCATTGGTCGAGATCAGCAGTGTTGTGGTTGGTGCGGGCGGCAGGTGGGTCTGGGTACGGGTGGTGCTGGTCTGCTGTGATGCGGGTTTGCCGGTGACGCTGCGCCTTACTAAGCCCGGCATCTGGCGCCTGACCGAGAAGCATCAGGTGTGGGTGTTGGAGGGGTGACGGCGTGGTCTCCTGCGGGGGTTCTGGCGTCGGATGCAGCAGAGATCATTGGCGCCGCGGCGGTTCGGCGCCGTCTTGGAATGCGGTTGCGCTGAGGTCGTCACGTCGTGCCGGGAGAAGATGGTGCTGGGCGCTTTGGAGGTACGCAGTGCTCCAATTGAGCGTCAGGTTTGGGGGCGCTCTACTGCTTCTCCAGGTCGCGCATCTTGATCCTGGCGGATCAAGCGTCCGACGTTCCCGCAGGCCCCGCATCAAGGTGTGTCGGCAGGTCGGCGCGGCGGACGCGCAAAGGGTCCATCCCACCAAGCAAGGGGAACCATGGCCTGAGATTGGCCTTTGGACCAGAAATCACCGAGGTAGTTCCAAAATGACAGAGATGCCGACCTCTGCGCCGGGCGATCGGCCTGCGAGACCGATCTCCGCCCGCTCAATCTTCGGTTGGGTTATCATCCAGCCTCTATTCCCCCGCCTGTCAGCAGGGGGGGGTTGACGACCAGACACATCCCCTTATCTTGACAGGCATCCACCTCTCCTTCCTGCCAAGGACCAATCCGATGCCGATCCGTTCTCTTCTCGCTCTCCTCCTGCTCGCCAGTGCGGCGATGCCCTCGGCCGTCTTTCTCTCCACCCCCGCCATGGCTTGGGACAGCGGCGGCGACGGCTGCAGTGGCAGCAGCAGCAGCAGCAGCAGCAGCGGCGGCGGCGGTGATAGCGGCGGCTATAACGACGGCGGCGGATTCGGCGGCAACAACACCTGCCCCAACAACGATGGCAACTACAACGATGGAAGCTGCGGCGGCGGCTGCGGCGGCGGCGGTGTTTCCGCCGCCAGCAGCGAGAATGGCTACGGCGGCGGCTTCGGCGGCGACGGCGGCTGGGGCGGGGGCGGCGGCGAGGGCGGTAGCAGCGGCGACTACGGATATGACTACAGCTATGGCTATGGTTACGGT
>Ga0308419_1000924_pt1 | contig 20023 bp, 20 predicted proteins | sample HotsprSampleMS50_FD_203674 | JGI IMG/M metagenome (GOLD analysis project Ga0308419, IMG submission 203674) | Hot spring phototrophic mat microbial communities from Mushroom Spring, Yellowstone National Park, Wyoming, United States - 20090730_MS50 ... | reverse complement strand
AACGTTCAAATCGTCTTAATCCTCTTCTGAGCGAGGCGGTGTTTTCGATACGGCGAATACGCCGCGCCGGATTACGGGGTGAAAGAGTCTTAATCCTCTTCTGAGCGAGGCGGTGTTTTCGATGCGGGGAATACTTGGCGCCGGATTACGGGATCGTGACGTCTTAATCCTCTTCTGAGCGAGGCGGTGTTTTCGATCAGAGGGGGCGCGGAAAGGAGAAAGGGAGATGCACAGGTCTTAATCCTCTTCTGAGCGAGGCGGTGTTTTCGATGAAGTAGTTGTGGTTACCAGGCACGCCGCGCTCGTGGAAGTCTTAATCCTCTTCTGAGCGAGGCGGTGTTTTCGATCAGAGGGGGCGCGGAAAGGAGACGGAGATGGTGGTTGTCTTAATCCTCTTCTGAGCGAGGCGGTGTTTTCGATGCCCGCAACGTTGGCATTGTGACTGAGGACACCCGCCGGTCTTAATCCTCTTCTGAGCGAGGCGGTGTTTTCGATCAGGGGCGCCTCCCCTTTTTTTTCAGCGCCCCCCAGAAGTCTTAATCCTCTTCTGAGCGAGGCGGTGTTTTCGATCGAACACGCGGAACGCCCTGAAGCATGGCCTCGCACGTCTTAATCCTCTTCTGAGCGAGGCGGTGTTTTCGATGAGTACTTTATGGGAAAACGGCCGCGGTGGCGGCCTATGTCTTAATCCTCTTCTGAGCGAGGCGGTGTTTTCGATGTTTTAGCCACCGCTGCGGGCGTTCGCGGCGCCCGCAAGTCTTAATCCTCTTCTGAGCGAGGCGGTGTTTTCGATGGGGGCGCGGAAAGGAGACGGAGATGGTGGTTATTTAGTCTTAATCCTCTTCTGAGCGAGGCGGTGTTTTCGATGAGTCCGTATTTAAGGCCCTCCTCCGCGAGGCAGCGTCTTAATCCTCTTCTGAGCGAGGCGGTGTTTTCGATAAGGAGACGGAGATGGTGGTTATTTACAGGAGGGAGTTGTCTTAATCCTCTTCTGAGCGAGGCGGTGTTTTCGATGATCGCGCAGCCGCCAAGGACATATATCGTCGTTGAGATGTCTTAATCCTCTTCTGAGCGAGGCGGTGTTTTCGATGATACAAGCACGTCATCGGAGTCATCCCTGTGCGGATGGTCTTAATCCTCTTCTGAGCGAGGCGGTGTTTTCGATGTGCGGATGGCGGCAAAAGCTAACAGGGTTACCGAAATTGTCTTAATCCTCTTCTGAGCGAGGCGGTGTTTTCGATAAGTGACGTTTTACGTCACCGGCCAACGACGCCTTCGCGTCTTAATCCTCTTCTGAGCGAGGCGGTGTTTTCGATGCGGGGCACGGCATCCCCTGTAGACGTTGCATCAGGTCTTAATCCTCTTCTGAGCGAGGCGGTGTTTTCGATGTGTTTACGACATTGCTTCCTCCCTTCCGCGCCCCGTCTTAATCCTCTTCTGAGCGAGGCGGTGTTTTCGATGCGTGAGCCCCGCCGGTTGGTTCGACGGTTCGACGGGCCGTCTTAATCCTCTTCTGAGCGAGGCGGTGTTTTCGATGTGGTCCGGGACATCACCGAGGAGCTGGGGTGAGTCTTCGTCTTAATCCTCTTCTGAGCGAGGCGGTGTTTTCGATCTGGCCCTCGCCCCCGAGGACCGGGGGAAGGAGTTGTGTCTTAATCCTCTTCTGAGCGAGGCGGTGTTTTCGATGAGGGGGCGCAGAAAGGAGGCAAGAATGGTTATGATGTCTTAATCCTCTTCTGAGCGAGGCGGTGTTTTCGATAACGAGGGGCAGGCGATCGACACGATCGACTGCCTAAGTCTTAATCCTCTTCTGAGCGAGGCGGTGTTTTCGATTTGCCCATGCACCTGGCGGCTTTAGCCGCCAGGGTAACGTCTTAATCCTCTTCTGAGCGAGGCGGTGTTTTCGATAATAGCGCAGCCGCCAAGGACATATATCGTCGTTGAGATCGTCTTAATCCTCTTCTGAGCGAGGCGGTGTTTTCGATCCGCCTGGATCAATGAGCTCTCAAAGGACGCGGTCCGTCTTAATCCTCTTCTGAGCGAGGCGGTGTTTTCGATCATCGCCGTCGCCATCCACAAGCGCCTGAAGGGCCGATGTCTTAATCCTCTTCTGAGCGAGGCGGTGTTTTCGATCCGCACGCCACCCCGGAGGACATCCGGGGGCAGCACGTCTTAATCCTCTTCTGAGCGAGGCGGTGTTTTCGATGCGCCCCGGACCTACGTGGTCCGGGACATCACCGAGGAGTCTTAATCCTCTTCTGAGCGAGGCGGTGTTTTCGATTCGTCAGCCCGGAACTTGCGGCGGCGATATCCCCAGACGTCTTAATCCTCTTCTGAGCGAGGCGGTGTTTTCGATGTTGGAGCGCCTGCGCGAAATAGCGCAGGCGCCCCGGACGTCTTAATCCTCTTCTGAGCGAGGCGGTGTTTTCGATAAGAGCTCACGCGAAAGTTGGCACGGTGCGTGCATTATGTCTTAATCCTCTTCTGAGCGAGGCGGTGTTTTCGATCAGCGGCCCACATGGCGGCCGCTCACAGATGGCGGGCGGCGTCTTAATCCTCTTCTGAGCGAGGCGGTGTTTTCGATTTGATCCCTGATCCCCGAGGGGAGGCGTGGCAACACGTCTTAATCCTCTTCTGAGCGAGGCGGTGTTTTCGATGTGGGCCGCGACGACCCGCGCGGCCGACCGTGGCGAGGGTCTTAATCCTCTTCTGAGCGAGGCGGTGTTTTCGATGTTTATATAAGAGAGCATTTTATAGGTAAGCGGCCGCGGGTCTTAATCCTCTTCTGAGCGAGGCGGTGTTTTCGATCGCCATGTTATTGGCGTCCTGCCCATGCACCTGGCGGTCTTAATCCTCTTCTGAGCGAGGCGGTGTTTTCGATGACCGGGGGCGCGAGCTGTCTCTTGAGCGTCTGCGCCAGGGTCTTAATCCTCTTCTGAGCGAGGCGGTGTTTTCGATAGGATCCGCCCCGCTTAAACGAAGGGAGGCGCGGTGAGGTCTTAATCCTCTTCTGAGCGAGGCGGTGTTTTCGATCAGGATCTACCGAAGGGACTTCTTCTATGGGCGGCGCGTCTTAATCCTCTTCTGAGCGAGGCGGTGTTTTCGATATGGCGCCCGGGGCGATCGCGTAATTTCCAGTGTTTCGTCTTAATCCTCTTCTGAGCGAGGCGGTGTTTTCGATACGACCCGCGCGGCCGACCGTGGCGAGGCGGGGCGCATTGTCTTAATCCTCTTCTGAGCGAGGCGGTGTTTTCGATGCGAATCCACTCAGCCGCCCTAATCGGCCACCGTTGTAGTCTTAATCCTCTTCTGAGCGAGGCGGTGTTTTCGATGTGGCAACACGCCTCCCCTCTTTTTTTTGCCCCGGGGGTCTTAATCCTCTTCTGAGCGAGGCGGTGTTTTCGATTGCGCCTCCCTTCTTTTTTTTGTGCGGCGCGCCCCGGAAGTCTTAATCCTCTTCTGAGCGAGGCGGTGTTTTCGATCAAATACGATCGCGGAGTGCGGCACAGGCATACCGGCCGTCTTAATCCTCTTCTGAGCGAGGCGGTGTTTTCGATGGGAGTCCGTATTTAAGGCCCTCCTCCGTGAGTCGGCGTCTTAATCCTCTTCTGAGCGAGGCGGTGTTTTCGATTCGTGCGTGGCGTGCCGCGCCACCGCGCGCGTGCCGCAGTCTTAATCCTCTTCTGAGCGAGGCGGTGTTTTCGATCCGACGCGTTGCGTGCTGACATTAGCCGGCTCCGCATGTCTTAATCCTCTTCTGAGCGAGGCGGTGTTTTCGATTTTTGGCCACCGCTGCGGGCGTCAGGGGCGCCCGCAGCGTGGTCTTAATCCTCTTCTGAGCGAGGCGGTGTTTTCGATTTGCCAGCGCTACAAAACGTGCCGCGATGCGTGCAGCGAGTCTTAATCCTCTTCTGAGCGAGGCGGTGTTTTCGATGTGGCGGTGGCGCTCCAGCGCATGAGCGATGCGTTTCGTCTTAATCCTCTTCTGAGCGAGGCGGTGTTTTCGATTTGGCCACCGCTGCGGGCGTCAGGGGCGCCCGCAGCGTGTCTTAATCCTCTTCTGAGCGAGGCGGTGTTTTCGATCCCACATCGCCTGCCTGAAAACCCTGTGGTACCGCCTCGTCTTAATCCTCTTCTGAGCGAGGCGGTGTTTTCGATGACTGCGCCGTCTGCCAGCGCAAGGAGTTGGCGCGGAGTCTTAATCCTCTTCTGAGCGAGGCGGTGTTTTCGATGCCTGCCTGAAAACCCTGTGGTACCGGCTCCGCGTGGTCTTAATCCTCTTCTGAGCGAGGCGGTGTTTTCGATGTGACGTTGTGCGGCAACGCCCCGGCTGAGAACCTATCGTCTTAATCCTCTTCTGAGCGAGGCGGTGTTTTCGATGGGCGAATACGCCCACGCGGAGTACGGGCTTAAGGTGGTCTTAATCCTCTTCTGAGCGAGGCGGTGTTTTCGATGTCTGAGCGCCACGAGGAGGGGGCGCGGCTCTTGTGGAGGTCTTAATCCTCTTCTGAGCGAGGCGGTGTTTTCGATTTTTGGCCACCGCTGCGGGCGTCAGGGGCGCCCGCAGCGTCTTAATCCTCTTCTGAGCGAGGCGGTGTTTTCGATGCCCATGCACCTGGCGGCTTTAGCCGCCAGGGTAACAGTCTTAATCCTCTTCTGAGCGAGGCGGTGTTTTCGATTACGCCGTCCTGCACCGTGTCGATGGATGCCCGGAGCGTCTTAATCCTCTTCTGAGCGAGGCGGTGTTTTCGATGAGGTATGGTTAAAATATACAGGAGGGAGTACTTCATTGTCTTAATCCTCTTCTGAGCGAGGCGGTGTTTTCGATAAAATCGACGCCGGGGAGTCCGTATTTACGGCCCTCCTCGTCTTAATCCTCTTCTGAGCGAGGCGGTGTTTTCGATTGGGGACGTGCGGGTGATCCCGCACGCCTCACCCGACCGTCTTAATCCTCTTCTGAGCGAGGCGGTGTTTTCGATGGGCTGGGCTATAGCCGGCCCAGTCCGCCTCATCTACGTCTTAATCCTCTTCTGAGCGAGGCGGTGTTTTCGATGATGGCCCACATCGCCTGCCTAAAGGAGCTGTGGTACAGGTCTTAATCCTCTTCTGAGCGAGGCGGTGTTTTCGATTTAACCTAGGGAGGCGCGGGGGCGCCTCCCTTCTTTTTGTCTTAATCCTCTTCTGAGCGAGGCGGTGTTTTCGATTCACTCAAAACAGTGCAGAGTGACGTTTTTCGTCACGTCTTAATCCTCTTCTGAGCGAGGCGGTGTTTTCGATATATACAGGAGGGAGTACTTCATTAACAAGAGGCCGCGAGTCTTAATCCTCTTCTGAGCGAGGCGGTGTTTTCGATGCCCCCGGCCGGTGGGCCGCGACCACGCGCGCGGCCGGTCTTAATCCTCTTCTGAGCGAGGCGGTGTTTTCGATTGGGGACGTGCGGGTGATCCCGCACGCCTCACCCGACGGTCTTAATCCTCTTCTGAGCGAGGCGGTGTTTTCGATGTCCGCCCCGTTTAACCTAGGGAGGCGCGGGGGCGCCTCGTCTTAATCCTCTTCTGAGCGAGGCGGTGTTTTCGATAAAATGGTTAAAATATACAGGAAGGAGTACTTCATTAACGTCTTAATCCTCTTCTGAGCGAGGCGGTGTTTTCGATCCAGGACGGGCGTATCCGCCCGGTTGAGCCCTAGCCCCGTCTTAATCCTCTTCTGAGCGAGGCGGTGTTTTCGATAATTGAGCGCCTGCGCGAAATAGCGCAGGCGCCCCGGACCTGTCTTAATCCTCTTCTGAGCGAGGCGGTGTTTTCGATGTCGTCGTCATCTGGGGCGAGCACCCCGCCGACTGGTCTTAATCCTCTTCTGAGCGAGGCGGTGTTTTCGATTGGTCGAGGCGCTGTGGCAGGCGCATGGCGTCTCGTACGCGTCTTAATCCTCTTCTGAGCGAGGCGGTGTTTTCGATCGGACTATGGGGTCAAGGGCCAGGACGGGCGTATCGTCTTAATCCTCTTCTGAGCGAGGCGGTGTTTTCGATCACCCCGCGCGCAGAGCGTCACTCAAAACCGGGCAAAGTCTTAATCCTCTTCTGAGCGAGGCGGTGTTTTCGATTGGAGGTCGTCGTCGTAACCCGTCACACCTCGCTCGTGGTCTTAATCCTCTTCTGAGCGAGGCGGTGTTTTCGATGGGCGCATCCGCCCGATTGACCCCTAAACCTCCAGGGGGGTCTTAATCCTCTTCTGAGCGAGGCGGTGTTTTCGATTCGTAACTCGCCACGCCTCGCTCGTGGAGTTTCTTAAAGTCTTAATCCTCTTCTGAGCGAGGCGGTGTTTTCGATCTGCGCGGCGAAATCTACATTCTCCGGCACGGCGAATGTCTTAATCCTCTTCTGAGCGAGGCGGTGTTTTCGATGAGGGGGCGCGGAAAGGAGGAAGAGGTGGTGAAAGTGTCTTAATCCTCTTCTGAGCGAGGCGGTGTTTTCGATGATTGACCCCTAAACCTCCAGGGGGGCGCTCACCGCGCCGTCTTAATCCTCTTCTGAGCGAGGCGGTGTTTTCGATGCGCCTCCCTTCTTTTATATGCGGCGCCCCCTAAGGCGGGTCTTAATCCTCTTCTGAGCGAGGCGGTGTTTTCGATTTTACAGGCCGCCACCATCGAAGACGCAGCCCGGCTCATGTCTTAATCCTCTTCTGAGCGAGGCGGTGTTTTCGATGGAGTTTCTTAAAGAGCGAGGCATCATCACGGAGGCGTGGTCTTAATCCTCTTCTGAGCGAGGCGGTGTTTTCGATCGGACCTACGTGGTCCGGGATGTAACCGGGGAGCTGGGGGTCTTAATCCTCTTCTGAGCGAGGCGGTGTTTTCGATAAAGTGACGTTTTACGTCACCCGCCAACGAAGATCTCACGTCTTAATCCTCTTCTGAGCGAGGCGGTGTTTTCGATTCTGGCCCCGGCCTCGGCTGGCCGGTGGGCCGCGACCACGTCTTAATCCTCTTCTGAGCGAGGCGGTGTTTTCGATGGGAGGAGGTGCTCTGCCCCGCGTGCGTCACCGCGCGTCTTAATCCTCTTCTGAGCGAGGCGGTGTTTTCGATGAATATCTCGCGGAACTTGGCGTGCAAACATTTACCACGTCTTAATCCTCTTCTGAGCGAGGCGGTGTTTTCGATACCCACCATCGCTACCATGAGCACCCCTGCGACCCAGTCTTAATCCTCTTCTGAGCGAGGCGGTGTTTTCGATGGTGGGCCGCGACCACGCGCGCGGCCGACCGCGGCGAGTCTTAATCCTCTTCTGAGCGAGGCGGTGTTTTCGATGTCACCGAGGAGCTGGGGTGAGTCTTCACCCCAGCTCCGTCTTAATCCTCTTCTGAGCGAGGCGGTGTTTTCGATTGGAGATGGAAGTTGTGGTCGTAACTCGCCATGCCTCGCGTCTTAATCCTCTTCTGAGCGAGGCGGTGTTTTCGATAGGAGGCAAGCGTGGACGCAGTTGTTGTAACTCGCCACGTCTTAATCCTCTTCTGAGCGAGGCGGTGTTTTCGATGGATGTAACCGGGGAGCTGGGGTGAGTCTTCACCCCAGCGTCTTAATCCTCTTCTGAGCGAGGCGGTGTTTTCGATGCTCGCCGGAGCTCTGGGCCGCCGAGTGGGCGGCCGGGGGTCTTAATCCTCTTCTGAGCGAGGCGGTGTTTTCGATGAGTCCGTATTTAAGGCCCTCCTCCGTGAGTCGTCGGAGTCTTAATCCTCTTCTGAGCGAGGCGGTGTTTTCGATGAGGCGGACGCGAGCCCGCCACCCTCGGGATGAGCCACGTCTTAATCCTCTTCTGAGCGAGGCGGTGTTTTCGATATATCAAGCGGTTCTTCTACGGGCAGCGGCCAACATGGAGTCTTAATCCTCTTCTGAGCGAGGCGGTGTTTTCGATTGGCGTGCGGGTGATCCCGCACGCCTCACCCGACGACGTCTTAATCCTCTTCTGAGCGAGGCGGTGTTTTCGATGACCGGGGGAAGGAATTGCCAATTGAGCGCCTGCGCGAGTCTTAATCCTCTTCTGAGCGAGGCGGTGTTTTCGATCAGGCTCCGCCCGGGCGAATACGCCCACGCGGAGTAGTCTTAATCCTCTTCTGAGCGAGGCGGTGTTTTCGATGCGAGCGGGGCATCATCGGGGATGGCGTGCGGGTCATCCGTCTTAATCCTCTTCTGAGCGAGGCGGTGTTTTCGATGGAAGGAGCGCCACCGGGGTATTCAGCCGGTGGCGCTGCGTCTTAATCCTCTTCTGAGCGAGGCGGTGTTTTCGATCCTCTGGAGCCGCGTGGCCGCCCTGAAGGCGGCCATTGTCTTAATCCTCTTCTGAGCGAGGCGGTGTTTTCGATTCATCGGGGATGGCGTGCGGGTCATCCCGCACGCCACCCGTCTTAATCCTCTTCTGAGCGAGGCGGTGTTTTCGATTCCGCGGTAACCTTTACTATCTCCGGCACGGCGAATACGTCTTAATCCTCTTCTGAGCGAGGCGGTGTTTTCGATGGAAAGGGGCGCGGAAAGGAGGACAAATGGAGGTCGTCGTCTTAATCCTCTTCTGAGCGAGGCGGTGTTTTCGATGCGCGGAAAGGGGGCGAAAAATGGACGTCAAAATCTACGTCTTAATCCTCTTCTGAGCGAGGCGGTGTTTTCGATAATTGAGCGCCTGCGCGAAATAGCGCAGGCGCCCCGGACGTCTTAATCCTCTTCTGAGCGAGGCGGTGTTTTCGATATGTTCAAATCTATAGGAAAGAGTTCTTTTACGGGCGGCGTCTTAATCCTCTTCTGAGCGAGGCGGTGTTTTCGATGAGCCGGGCGGGCGCATCCGCCCGGTTGAGCCCTAGCGTCTTAATCCTCTTCTGAGCGAGGCGGTGTTTTCGATCTATGGCATCAGGGAGCCGGGCGGGCGCATCCGCCCGTCTTAATCCTCTTCTGAGCGAGGCGGTGTTTTCGATGATTTTCCCTATCTGGGTGGGGTGGTCCCCCCGCCCGAGGTCTTAATCCTCTTCTGAGCGAGGCGGTGTTTTCGATCGGCGTCTACAGGCTCCGGAGCGGGGAGTATTCCGCTCGTCTTAATCCTCTTCTGAGCGAGGCGGTGTTTTCGATCAGAGGGGGCGCGGAAAGGGGGCGGAGATGGTGGTTATTGTCTTAATCCTCTTCTGAGCGAGGCGGTGTTTTCGATGGGCTCCCCGGCGGTAAGATCGACGCCGGGGAGTCGGTCGTCTTAATCCTCTTCTGAGCGAGGCGGTGTTTTCGATCATCCACCAAGGGAGGCGCTCACCGCGCCTCCCCTAATGTCTTAATCCTCTTCTGAGCGAGGCGGTGTTTTCGATAAATGGTTAACATTTACAGACGAGAGTTTTTCGTAGGAAAGTCTTAATCCTCTTCTGAGCGAGGCGGTGTTTTCGATGATGTTAACACTATATAAAAGGGAGTACTTCTACGAGAAGTCTTAATCCTCTTCTGAGCGAGGCGGTGTTTTCGATGCGTGCTGCCCCTGGCCTTGGCGGCTTTGGCCGCCAGTCTTAATCCTCTTCTGAGCGAGGCGGTGTTTTCGATAACCCTCTGGTATCGTCTCCGCGCGGGCGAATACGCCCGTCTTAATCCTCTTCTGAGCGAGGCGGTGTTTTCGATGAGTGCGATTCGGAGGGGCAGGCGATGGCCCACATCGCGTCTTAATCCTCTTCTGAGCGAGGCGGTGTTTTCGATTCTCGTGCGTGGCGTGCCGCGCCACCGCGCGCGTGCCGTCTTAATCCTCTTCTGAGCGAGGCGGTGTTTTCGATAAGGGGCAGCACGTCATAGGCGTGCTGCCCCTGGCCTTGGTCTTAATCCTCTTCTGAGCGAGGCGGTGTTTTCGATGCGTTGGTGGCCGCCTTGCGGGGCGGCGTCTATAGGCTCGTCTTAATCCTCTTCTGAGCGAGGCGGTGTTTTCGATACCGCCGCCGGGGACGCCGACGCCGATCTTCCCGCGCGTCTTAATCCTCTTCTGAGCGAGGCGGTGTTTTCGATATGAAGACCGGGAAGGCGCCGGTCCTGATCATCGACTAGTCTTAATCCTCTTCTGAGCGAGGCGGTGTTTTCGATAGATGTCGGGCTTCAAGGAATCCGGCGGGATCGAATACGTCTTAATCCTCTTCTGAGCGAGGCGGTGTTTTCGATCCGCCGGGGCGGTCGCAAGCCGATCTGACGGAAGACTTGTCTTAATCCTCTTCTGAGCGAGGCGGTGTTTTCGATGAACGCCTGGCCGGAAACGCTGAAGAGCATCTTCAACGTCTTAATCCTCTTCTGAGCGAGGCGGTGTTTTCGATTTGGCATGGACGCTTCAGACTTTCATTTCCGGGATCATCGTCTTAATCCTCTTCTGAGCGAGGCGGTGTTTTCGATGAAGGGGACTCCCAGCATACGGTCAAGCGCATTCGTCGTCTTAATCCTCTTCTGAGCGAGGCGGTGTTTTCGATCTATGCCAAGGTGTTCTGGCCGCTGCTGAAGGAATTGGGTCTTAATCCTCTTCTGAGCGAGGCGGTGTTTTCGATGAACTGAATGGAGTACCGGTCCTCTACTTCACCTAGTCTTAATCCTCTTCTGAGCGAGGCGGTGTTTTCGATCTGACAGTGTATAAACGCGAGTTTTTTTATGGGAGGCGTCTTAATCCTCTTCTGAGCGAGGCGGTGTTTTCGATGCTACACGGGCGAACGGATCAGCGCCATCCTTCATCGTCTTAATCCTCTTCTGAGCGAGGCGGTGTTTTCGATCTCCCCGGCGGCAAAATCGACGCCGGGAGTCCGCATTTGTCTTAATCCTCTTCTGAGCGAGGCGGTGTTTTCGATAAGCGAACCACCGAGGTAAACTGGGAAAACAAATACATGTCTTAATCCTCTTCTGAGCGAGGCGGTGTTTTCGATCAGCACGTCATCGGCGTGCTTCCCCTATCGCTGGCGGCGTCTTAATCCTCTTCTGAGCGAGGCGGTGTTTTCGATAACTGGGCGTATCCGCCCGGTTGATCCCTGATCCCCGAGTCTTAATCCTCTTCTGAGCGAGGCGGTGTTTTCGATAAAATGGTTAACATTTACAGACGAGAGTTTTTCGTAGGAAGTCTTAATCCTCTTCTGAGCGAGGCGGTGTTTTCGATTTGCCGGCCCCGTCCGCCTGTTTTACCAGGCGGCCGTGGTCTTAATCCTCTTCTGAGCGAGGCGGTGTTTTCGATGCCGAGGCGGCGCGGGCCTTAGTCGCCGCCATGCGAGGTCTTAATCCTCTTCTGAGCGAGGCGGTGTTTTCGATGGGCGCCTCCCTTCTTTTATATGCGGCGCCCCCTAAGGTCTTAATCCTCTTCTGAGCGAGGCGGTGTTTTCGATCGGACCCGAGGCGGACGCGAGCCCGCCACCCTCGGGATGTCTTAATCCTCTTCTGAGCGAGGCGGTGTTTTCGATGAAAGGAGGCGAAAAATGGACGTCAAAATCTACAGGAAGTCTTAATCCTCTTCTGAGCGAGGCGGTGTTTTCGATGGAGAAAGGCATGGTCACCATTTTCAGGCGCGAATATTGTCTTAATCCTCTTCTGAGCGAGGCGGTGTTTTCGATATGGGCGCGTGCATTATTAATAGGCGCGTGCATTAAAGTCTTAATCCTCTTCTGAGCGAGGCGGTGTTTTCGATAGGAGGCGAAAAATGGACGTCAAAATCTACAGGAAAGGTCTTAATCCTCTTCTGAGCGAGGCGGTGTTTTCGATCCATAATAAGTTGTGACAATGAGGGGCAGGCGATCGACGTCTTAATCCTCTTCTGAGCGAGGCGGTGTTTTCGATAACAGTGCAGAGTGACGTTTTTCGTCACCGGCCAACGGTCTTAATCCTCTTCTGAGCGAGGCGGTGTTTTCGATCAGCGGTTATGGCAACGAGGGCGCCGTCCGCGCCCTCGTCTTAATCCTCTTCTGAGCGAGGCGGTGTTTTCGATGGCGCTCGCGCATGGCGCGCGGGCGCTCGCGGACTGCGTCTTAATCCTCTTCTGAGCGAGGCGGTGTTTTCGATAGCCTTACAAGTATGCGATCGGGCTCGGAAATCCGGATGTCTTAATCCTCTTCTGAGCGAGGCGGTGTTTTCGATCGGAAACACTGCCTCGTTCAGAAGAGGATTAAGACAAGTCTTAATCCTCTTCTGAGCGAGGCGGTGTTTTCGATACGTATATTGAAGTAACGGGAGGTGCGGCGATGCCCGTCTTAATCCTCTTCTGAGCGAGGCGGTGTTTTCGATGTACTCCCACGTCCTGCCGGACATGCAAGCCGACGCAAAGTCTTAATCCTCTTCTGAGCGAGGCGGTGTTTTCGATTCGACACGATCGACTGCCTCAAACAGCTGTGGTACCGGGTCTTAATCCTCTTCTGAGCGAGGCGGTGTTTTCGATTAAGGAGTTGGCGCGGACCACGTACGAGGTCTCGTGCGTGTCTTAATCCTCTTCTGAGCGAGGCGGTGTTTTCGATGGGGGGCGCACTGACGCGCCCCCCCCAAATTCCTCGGGTCTTAATCCTCTTCTGAGCGAGGCGGTGTTTTCGATCCAGAGGGGGCGCGGAAAGGAGGTAAAGAGGTATGGTTGTCTTAATCCTCTTCTGAGCGAGGCGGTGTTTTCGATGGGGCGCGGAAAGGGGGCGGACATGCTGACAGTGTATGTCTTAATCCTCTTCTGAGCGAGGCGGTGTTTTCGATGTGGGGCGGAGAGTCCGCCCCGTTTAACCAAAGGGGTCTTAATCCTCTTCTGAGCGAGGCGGTGTTTTCGATGGGACACTGCCTCGTTAGAAGAGGACTAAGACAACCCGTCTTAATCCTCTTCTGAGCGAGGCGGTGTTTTCGATGGGGGGCGTTTAGCACCCCTCTCTTTTTTTGCCCCGGGTCTTAATCCTCTTCTGAGCGAGGCGGTGTTTTCGATTTACCGAGGTTCCCCTGGTCCTCAGCCCCGAGGACCGGGGTCTTAATCCTCTTCTGAGCGAGGCGGTGTTTTCGATATCATCACAGATGGCGTGCGGGTCATCCCGCACGCCACAGTCTTAATCCTCTTCTGAGCGAGGCGGTGTTTTCGATCGATCGACACGATCGACTGCCTCAAACAGCTGTGGTAGTCTTAATCCTCTTCTGAGCGAGGCGGTGTTTTCGATGATGGAAGTCATTGTCGTAACTCGCCACGCCTCGCTCGTGTCTTAATCCTCTTCTGAGCGAGGCGGTGTTTTCGATCCCCAGCTCCAACCCCGCCCAGGGGGCCACGGCTCCCTGTCTTAATCCTCTTCTGAGCGAGGCGGTGTTTTCGATTTGGGCGGGGTTGGAGCTGGGGTGAAGACTCACCCGTCTTAATCCTCTTCTGAGCGAGGCGGTGTTTTCGATAACAGTGCAGAGTGACGTTTTTCGTCACCAGCCAACGAGTCTTAATCCTCTTCTGAGCGAGGCGGTGTTTTCGATGCAGATCGTCACTCAAAACAGTGCAGAGTGACGTTTTGTCTTAATCCTCTTCTGAGCGAGGCGGTGTTTTCGATGGGGCGCGGAAGGGAGGCAAGATGAATGTTCAAATCGTCTTAATCCTCTTCTGAGCGAGGCGGTGTTTTCGATCGGCCGGACCCGCGAAATGCAAACCGAGGTACGGAACGTCTTAATCCTCTTCTGAGCGAGGCGGTGTTTTCGATCCAACCCCGCCCAGGGGGCCACGGCTCCCTGGGCGGTCGTCTTAATCCTCTTCTGAGCGAGGCGGTGTTTTCGATTGGTTAAAATATACAGGAGGGAGTACTTTTACGGAAAGTCTTAATCCTCTTCTGAGCGAGGCGGTGTTTTCGATCGCGGAGTACGGTCTGAAGGTGGGGCGGAGAGTCCGCCCGTCTTAATCCTCTTCTGAGCGAGGCGGTGTTTTCGATTGGTAAACGTTTATCGAAGGGAATACTTTTACGGGAAGTCTTAATCCTCTTCTGAGCGAGGCGGTGTTTTCGATGTGATAATGAGGGGCAGGCGATGGCCTACATCGCCTGGTCTTAATCCTCTTCTGAGCGAGGCGGTGTTTTCGATGGGGCGCAGAAAGGAGGCAGCATGGTTAAAATATATGTCTTAATCCTCTTCTGAGCGAGGCGGTGTTTTCGATGGGTCCGCCCCGTTTAAAAAACCCAGGGAGGCGCGGGAGGTCTTAATCCTCTTCTGAGCGAGGCGGTGTTTTCGATCGGCGGCATGGGAGCTCGCCGGAGCGTTGGGCCGCCGGTCTTAATCCTCTTCTGAGCGAGGCGGTGTTTTCGATGTGCGGCTCGATCGGCCGCCGGCCGCGCCCGCGCAGCGTCTTAATCCTCTTCTGAGCGAGGCGGTGTTTTCGATGACTGCGCGGAGTGCCTCCGCAAGGAGTTGGCGAGTCTTAATCCTCTTCTGAGCGAGGCGGTGTTTTCGATTCAAACTGTCGCTTGAAAGGCTGCGTGAAATAGCGCAGCGTCTTAATCCTCTTCTGAGCGAGGCGGTGTTTTCGATGAAATTCAGGCCCGGGTGACCGCGACGAAAATGTTAAAGTCTTAATCCTCTTCTGAGCGAGGCGGTGTTTTCGATTACGAGGGGCAGGCGATCGACACTATCGCCTGCCTGAAAAGTCTTAATCCTCTTCTGAGCGAGGCGGTGTTTTCGATGCACGTCGTCGGCGTGCTGCCCCTGTCCCTGGCGGCGCGTCTTAATCCTCTTCTGAGCGAGGCGGTGTTTTCGATTTTTATATGCGGCGCCCCCTAAGGCGGGGCGCGGAAAGGTCTTAATCCTCTTCTGAGCGAGGCGGTGTTTTCGATGGGCGGTCTTTGTTCTGGCCCCGGCCGGGCGCGGTCGTCTTAATCCTCTTCTGAGCGAGGCGGTGTTTTCGATGCGCTGGCCGCCAGCGTAACCGAGGTTCCCCTGGTCCTCGTCTTAATCCTCTTCTGAGCGAGGCGGTGTTTTCGATAAGAGGATGTGAAGGGGCAGCACGTCGTCGGCGTGCTGGTCTTAATCCTCTTCTGAGCGAGGCGGTGTTTTCGATGCGGAAAGGAGATAGAGATGGGGGAAGTCATTGTCGTGTCTTAATCCTCTTCTGAGCGAGGCGGTGTTTTCGATAAGTCATTGTCGTAACTCGCCACGCCGCGCTCGTGGAAGTCTTAATCCTCTTCTGAGCGAGGCGGTGTTTTCGATGTTTGCGGGAAAATTCGCCGCCAGGAATCGCGCCATCTGTCTTAATCCTCTTCTGAGCGAGGCGGTGTTTTCGATCCAAAGCCGCAAGGGGCACGGTCCGCTAGGCCGAGTCGTCTTAATCCTCTTCTGAGCGAGGCGGTGTTTTCGATCAGCGAACGAACTGACCGGCAAAATTGCCACGCATGTCTTAATCCTCTTCTGAGCGAGGCGGTGTTTTCGATCATCCGACACGCCAGGGCCATCGGGGCCGCCTTCATGTCTTAATCCTCTTCTGAGCGAGGCGGTGTTTTCGATTCGCTCACGGACCGGGAAGCCGATTTGATCATGAAGTCTTAATCCTCTTCTGAGCGAGGCGGTGTTTTCGATGCCGATTTGATCATGAAGTCGTTTGCGGGAAAAATTCGTCTTAATCCTCTTCTGAGCGAGGCGGTGTTTTCGATTGAATTGTCCCTTGAGAGGCTGCGCCAAGTGGCGCAGCGTCTTAATCCTCTTCTGAGCGAGGCGGTGTTTTCGATGATTCCGAGCCTTACAAGTATGCGATCGGGCTCGGAGTCTTAATCCTCTTCTGAGCGAGGCGGTGTTTTCGATCGGCTTATGGTGGCCGCCACAGAGGAGGACGCGATCAGTCTTAATCCTCTTCTGAGCGAGGCGGTGTTTTCGATTAAAAACCCTCTGGTACAGGCTCCGCGTGGGCGAATACGTCTTAATCCTCTTCTGAGCGAGGCGGTGTTTTCGATGAAGATAGGGCACATATTCGGTGCGGCCATCGGGCAGCCGTCTTAATCCTCTTCTGAGCGAGGCGGTGTTTTCGATGCCATAGCCGCCAGCGGTTATGGCAACGAGGGCGCCGTCTTAATCCTCTTCTGAGCGAGGCGGTGTTTTCGATTCAGTGGCGCTGCCGCTGGCGGATATCGCCGCCAGCGGTCTTAATCCTCTTCTGAGCGAGGCGGTGTTTTCGATCCTCCCCTCTTTTTTTGCCTTTCGCGCGCCCAGCACGTCTTAATCCTCTTCTGAGCGAGGCGGTGTTTTCGATGGCGATCGACACGATCGACTGCCTAAAAACCCTCTGGTCTTAATCCTCTTCTGAGCGAGGCGGTGTTTTCGATGGGAGAAAGGCATGGTCACCATTTTCAGGCGCGAATAGTCTTAATCCTCTTCTGAGCGAGGCGGTGTTTTCGATGCGTAGCCGCTCTTAAATCAGCGATCGCTGAGCTCGTCTTAATCCTCTTCTGAGCGAGGCGGTGTTTTCGATTTTAATGGCACGTGCATTGTTGTTCGCCGTTTGTGCTCGTCTTAATCCTCTTCTGAGCGAGGCGGTGTTTTCGATGATGGCGTGCGGGTAATCCCGCACGCCACAGAAGAGGAGTCTTAATCCTCTTCTGAGCGAGGCGGTGTTTTCGATCCGTTCGTACGCCCAGCACCGACCACGCGCGCAATAGTCTTAATCCTCTTCTGAGCGAGGCGGTGTTTTCGATGCGCCTCCCCTCTTTTTTTGCCGTTCGTACGCCCAGCGTCTTAATCCTCTTCTGAGCGAGGCGGTGTTTTCGATTACGACGGGCGCGGCGGCGGCCATCGTCTACACCGTCGTCTTAATCCTCTTCTGAGCGAGGCGGTGTTTTCGATTTTTGCCTTTCGCGTGCCCAGCACCGACCACGCGCCAATGTCTTAATCCTCTTCTGAGCGAGGCGGTGTTTTCGATCATGGTCACTGAAGTGCCCCTGGCCCTCGCCCCCGAGGTCTTAATCCTCTTCTGAGCGAGGCGGTGTTTTCGATACGTCCTATAAGATCCATTATGTTAAATTTCCCTTGTTCGTCTTAATCCTCTTCTGAGCGAGGCGGTGTTTTCGATACGCGGCGTGCGGTTGCATTTTCACCCCGGCCAGATCGTCTTAATCCTCTTCTGAGCGAGGCGGTGTTTTCGATTCCGCCCAGGGGGCCACGGCTCCCTGGGCGGTCTTTGTAGTCTTAATCCTCTTCTGAGCGAGGCGGTGTTTTCGATGTGGCGCAGCCTCCCCGCACCTATGTGGTGCGGGACGTCTTAATCCTCTTCTGAGCGAGGCGGTGTTTTCGATGAGTACTTTATGGGAAAACGGCCGCGCTGGCGGCCTATGTCTTAATCCTCTTCTGAGCGAGGCGGTGTTTTCGATTTGCCCATGCACCTGGCGGCTTTAGCCGCCAGGGTGTCTTAATCCTCTTCTGAGCGAGGCGGTGTTTTCGATGCCCCCGCGCCTCCCTTCTTTTTTTTTACAGCGCCCGTCTTAATCCTCTTCTGAGCGAGGCGGTGTTTTCGATACATAGAAAGGCTGCGCCAAGTGGCGCAGCCTCCCCGCGTCTTAATCCTCTTCTGAGCGAGGCGGTGTTTTCGATTCCGGTCGGCATCACTGTGACGCTCGTGGTGGCGTCCAGTCTTAATCCTCTTCTGAGCGAGGCGGTGTTTTCGATCTCCGTGGCAACATTTATCGCCTCCGGCACGGCGAATAGTCTTAATCCTCTTCTGAGCGAGGCGGTGTTTTCGATGAGATGGAGGTGAAAATCTATAGGAAAGAGTTCTTTTACGTCTTAATCCTCTTCTGAGCGAGGCGGTGTTTTCGATCAGAAAGGAGGAAGAGATGGAGGTGAAAATCTATAGGAAGTCTTAATCCTCTTCTGAGCGAGGCGGTGTTTTCGATGAAAATCTATAGGAAAGAGTTCTTTTACGGTCGGCGCGTCTTAATCCTCTTCTGAGCGAGGCGGTGTTTTCGATTTATTAATAGCCGGAGGCAGCGCCCCCAGAGGGGGCGCGTCTTAATCCTCTTCTGAGCGAGGCGGTGTTTTCGATTCTTTTTTTTTACAGCGCCCCAGAGGGGGGCGCGGAAGTCTTAATCCTCTTCTGAGCGAGGCGGTGTTTTCGATGCGCACCAGCGGGTCACCCCGCGCAACCATACCTGCGGGTCTTAATCCTCTTCTGAGCGAGGCGGTGTTTTCGATAAGTTGGCACGGTGCGTGCATTATAAATGGGCGGAGGCAGGTCTTAATCCTCTTCTGAGCGAGGCGGTGTTTTCGATAGGCGCTCACCGCGCCTCCCCTCTTTTTTTTTGCCCCGGTCTTAATCCTCTTCTGAGCGAGGCGGTGTTTTCGATTATTTGGATGCCATCGAAAATTTGGCGAACACAATCAGGTCTTAATCCTCTTCTGAGCGAGGCGGTGTTTTCGATTGCCGCTCCCGCCCGGCCCGGATGGAAAGCGGCGGGAGGTCTTAATCCTCTTCTGAGCGAGGCGGTGTTTTCGATGCGCTTCGCGCAAACACCGTCGAATCCTATGAGGACGTGTCTTAATCCTCTTCTGAGCGAGGCGGTGTTTTCGATGGGAATCGAGATACAACGGAAAGGTGAGCTGGCAGGTGTCTTAATCCTCTTCTGAGCGAGGCGGTGTTTTCGATGCGGAACATCCTCAACCGGCATTTTCGGCCGCTGCTGGTCTTAATCCTCTTCTGAGCGAGGCGGTGTTTTCGATGAGGAGCTGGGGTGAGTCTTCACCCCAGCTCCCACCCGTCTTAATCCTCTTCTGAGCGAGGCGGTGTTTTCGATGCGCGTGCTGCGCCTCCCTTCTTTTACAGCGCCCCAGAGTCTTAATCCTCTTCTGAGCGAGGCGGTGTTTTCGATGCGAATACGCCCACGCGGAGTACGGATTAAAGCGGGGCGTCTTAATCCTCTTCTGAGCGAGGCGGTGTTTTCGATGGCCGCGATGGCGGCCTATTGAACAGTGCGACAACGAGTCTTAATCCTCTTCTGAGCGAGGCGGTGTTTTCGATAAGAATTGAGCTTGGAGAGGCTGCGCGAGATCGCGCAGGTCTTAATCCTCTTCTGAGCGAGGCGGTGTTTTCGATTAAGCGCTTCCCCTGTTTTTATCTTAGGCAAAGGCGCGTCTTAATCCTCTTCTGAGCGAGGCGGTGTTTTCGATGGGCGGCACGTCGTCGGCGTGCTGCCCCTGTCCCTGGTCTTAATCCTCTTCTGAGCGAGGCGGTGTTTTCGATTCAGGACGGTCAAATCCGTCCGATTGAGCCGTAACCCTCTTAATCCTCTTCTGAGCGAGGCGGTGTTTTCGATGGCCGCCGGGGTCTTCGCACATCACGCCGCTGTTCAGGCTCTTAATCCTCTTCTGAGCGAGGCGGTGTTTTCGATGAGCATGTAGGAGAAGCCGTGACGGGATCGAAGACGGACTCTTAATCCTCTTCTGAGCGAGGCGGTGTTTTCGATCCGCCGTCGCAGCGAACGAACTGACCGGCAAAATTGCTCTTAATCCTCTTCTGAGCGAGGCGGTGTTTTCGATTTGGCATGGACGCTTCAGACTTTCATTTCCGGGATCACTCTTAATCCTCTTCTGAGCGAGGCGGTGTTTTCGATTGCGCTACACGGGCGAACGGATCAGCGCCATCCTTCATCTCTTAATCCTCTTCTGAGCGAGGCGGTGTTTTCGATCCTAAGGGCCTCTGCAGGGTTCCCGGCCAGGTAGTACTCTTAATCCTCTTCTGAGCGAGGCGGTGTTTTCGATAAGTTGGTCGCTGAGGCTGGGTTGTCGGGGGTGACGATTCCTCTTAATCCTCTTCTGAGCGAGGCGGTGTTTTCGATCCGCGCCCCCCCTTCGTTTTAACCCCGGGGAGGCGCAGCTCTTAATCCTCTTCTGAGCGAGGCGGTGTTTTCGATGACTGCGCCGTCTGCCAGCGCAAGGAGTTGGCGCGGACCTCTTAATCCTCTTCTGAGCGAGGCGGTGTTTTCGATTGCGCGTCGGAGCGCCAGTGGCGGGGGCGATGGGCCGCTCTTAATCCTCTTCTGAGCGAGGCGGTGTTTTCGATGGACGGGGGGCTAATGATTAAGGCCCCCCACCTCGACTCTTA
>Ga0308419_1000922_pt1 | contig 20050 bp, 11 predicted proteins | sample HotsprSampleMS50_FD_203674 | JGI IMG/M metagenome (GOLD analysis project Ga0308419, IMG submission 203674) | Hot spring phototrophic mat microbial communities from Mushroom Spring, Yellowstone National Park, Wyoming, United States - 20090730_MS50 ... | reverse complement strand
GCAGGGGAATGTCATCAACTCGCTCGTGAGTTAAGGTGAGTTCCTCGGCCATACAGCGGAGTATACCACAAATTCGGTTTTTGGCCTTTCATTTTGCACGAAAGGACAGTATAATTTGTGTAGAGGGGCGTAATTACCTACCCACTGTCATTGCGAGGCGGCGGTAGCCGCCGAAGCAATCCCCTTGCAGGTTTCACGAATGTCTTGTTCTTTGGATGGAACTCACGAATGTTCTTGTTCTCTGAATGGAACTTGAGATTGCTTCGCCGCCCCTGGCGGCTCGCAATAACATAGCCAGGTAGGTATTTACCGCTTGACTATTATGCGAGCGGGAACTGGTAGTTTATCGCCAGTCCCCACTCCTCCTGCTGCTGCAAGGGAGAAAGATGACCTGGTTCTTCTCGCCTATTCGCACACAACGTTTTCGCACGGCGTTTCTCTTTCTGGGAGTGCTGATCGTCAGCGCATCATTTGGGTTATTCCTTTCCGCATCGGAGACATCTATCGTGCGGGTTGACGAGGACCTGGCCCGCTACTGGCGCACCACATATGACATCGTGGTTAGGCCCCCCGGCTACCGGTCGGAAGTAGAAGCAGAATATCAACTGGTGCAGCCCAACTACCTCCTGGGCATCCCAGGTGGAATCACCTTCGCTCAATACGAGGCAATCCAGAGCATCCCTGGAGTGGAAGTCGCTGCGCCAGTCGCTGTGGTCGGTGCGTTCGTACACCCCCTGGATCTCATCCTTTCAGATTCGCTTCCGCCTGGGATCTTTGGCACGCAATGTACCGTTGAAGAGGACGATGGAGCACGCATCTTTGTGCACACGGAGAAACCTTCATACTGGTACGTGGGCCCCGAGGAGAAGGTCCTGGAGGAAATTCCGCCGGATGAGCGGGAACGTCTGGGCCCCGGCGGAACATCCTTCTGTTGGTTTGAAATCTTCGGACTGATGGTCGGAGTAGACCCAGAAGCAGAGGAGGCTCTTGTCGGTTTAAGTCAGACGGTTGTTTTCGGAGATTACCTCCACAAGGTTCCTGTTTTGCCTTTTCGTACAGATGAAATCCTGCCAGGAAGAATCTTTCCAGGAATATCCAAAACGGGCGCCTACTCGGTTTCGGTTTTGGTGAACAGCACACCCTATATCTCTTTCACCATTTCTGGCGAAGTTGCACAACTGGAAATACCGCCAGAAGTGAAGGGAATTCAGAATATATTAGAGAAAGGCGGTGCCGACTTCCTGGACAACTTGCCCCGCCAGAGAGTCGTTGCCCGGAGATCAGCGGGAACAAAAGAACTGTATTCATCTTTGGTAGAGCGCATAAAATCCAGCACCCTGTTACTATGGTTTGACCCCACGGCGATCAAAATGTCACCTGTTCAGTATCGCCAAACCATGTTTTCCTCCGTCCAAAGGGATCTGGTATTAGAAGCAATTCCCGTTGACCGAAGTCCTTTTGAGGGCATTCAGCAACCTTTAGAACTCATTCTCCAAAGATACCAAACCACCGAACCGGGTTTCCGCAAACCGGTACAGCCATCTGGCCCGCTGCACTCTTTTGGCTATTTTGTGGTGGGCGTATTCAATACCGAGAAACTGGGCCTGCCCGAAGAACTGGCAGCGGTCCCCCTGGAGACCTATTTCCCCCCTAAAGCGATCCTGCTGTATGACGAAAACGCCGCTCCCGTTGAGCCGAAAACCCTTCGGCCAACGACGGATCCATACGGCTATTTCCTCCCCCCGCCTTTTCTTCTGACCACCATGGAGGCCGCCCGGGCCATTGCGGGCGATGATTCCATCAGCGCCATCCGGGTGCGGGTCGCAGGCGTAGACCGCTTCTCCCCCGAGGCCCAGTCCCGCATAGAGGCCGTCGCCGCCGAAATCGTCAACCGCACCGGCCTGGACGTGGACATCGTCGTCGGCTCCTCCCCCCGCCCCGTCCTCGTCCACATCCCCGGCACCGGCTACGTGGAGGAATACTGGGTCCAGAAGGGCGTCTCCCTCACCACCCATCGGGAGGTCCACCGGGCCAATTACCTTCTCTTCGCCGCAATGCTTTTCGTCTGCGCTCTCTTCATCTTCAACACCACCTCCACCACCGTCGCCGGCCGCATCCAGGAGTTCGGCCTCCTGAAGGCCCTGGGCTGGCGGGGGAGCGACCTGACCGCTCTGGTGCTGACCGAAGGACTCCTCATCGGGGCTCTGGGAGGGGCATTGGGGACAGTGCTGGCGCTGGGGCTGGCGAAGGCCCTGGGGCTGGTCTTTCCCCTGGAGCGGGCATTGCTGATCCTTCCCACCGGCATCCTCCTCTGCCTGGCGGGGTTTGCGCTGCCCGCCTTGCGGACGGGCCGGGTCTCCCCGATGAGGGCGCTCCGGCAGGGGGAGCAGACCTGGAGGGGGAGGGTTCCCCGCTGGTTGGGGGTGGTGGGTCGCTCCCTTCTGCGGCGGAGGATGCGGAGCCTGCTGGTGGCTGGGGTAATGGGAGCGGGGGCGGGGATGCTGGCCCTGCTGGTGAGTTTACTGGTGGGGATGCGGGGGTATCTGGCGCTGACGTTGCTGGGGCGATACATTCTGGTGCGGGTGAGCGGGTATCACTGGGGGATGGTGGGGGTGATGATGGCGGTGGGAGCGCTGGCGACGGCGGATGTGCTGCTGGCGGGGGTGCTGGAGCGGCGGCGGGAGATCGGGGTGCTGAAGGCGCTGGGCTGGCGGACGGGGGCGGTGGCGCGGCTGTTTCTGCTGGAGGGGGTGGTGCTGGGGCTGCTGGGCGGCCTGGCGGGGACGGCGCTGGGGCTGGCGGTCTATCTGGGGCTGTACCGGAGTGTGGGGATAGGGCTGCTGTGGGCGGTGCTGGCCGGGCTGGGGGTGCCGACCCTGGTGGGGGTACTGGCGGCGGCGTATCCGGCGCGGGTGGCGGCAGCGGTGCCCCCGGCGGAGGCGGTGAGGGGAGAATGACAGGGAGCAGGTCGCAAGTCGCAGGGAGCAGGGGGGCGGAGGAGCGGGGTGTGATACTTTCCGGTGTTGAGCGTATAATTGTATAGGGACTTGACACGGGGGGAATGTGATATCATATCGCTGGGAGGCGGTCCTATGGGCGGGTCGCGGACGGAAGTATGGTTGTTGCTCCTCTCAATCTCTGACAAAGGAGGTAAACGATGAACGGGAAGTGGCTGATGCGGGTTCTCTGCGGGATGCTGGTGGTGGCGGCGGTGCTGGCAATTACAGTCTTTGCATTCCCCGCACCAGCACATGCACAGTATTGCTTTGCGGTTCTATCTTGTGACTGCGGTTGTTGTGGGGCAGATAAAGGTGTTTGGGACTTGATTTGCTACAGATACAACTATTGTGCGCCTGGTTGGCACTGGTGCTATATCGGTTCATTTTGTGGCACTTGCTAACCGGGGATACTCCTGATAGACCCCTGCCCTCTGCAGGGCATTTCCTTGTGCCTGCAGGTAAGAGGGGATTTGTTGTTTTGTTATAAGGAAGTTTTTAGCGAACCAGTATAAGTATTTAGCCATCTGAACTATGGGGAGAAAATTTTTACTATTAGGGTTGGGGTTATGGATTGTAGCCAGCGGGGTAGTGATTACTGCTGGTCTTTCACAGGCTGTAGGATTAGCAGTGGACCAAGCGCTGGGCCGCTATTGGCGAACTACATACGACATCCTTGTCCGCCCTACGGGCACACGCTCGCTCATTGAAGATAAGTATGGCTTAGTGGAGGCCAACTTTCTCTCCGGAATTGCCGGAGGAATCACTATCGACCAGTATGAGGTGATCAAAACCATCCCCGGTGTGGAGGTGGCCGCACCAATTGCCATGATAGGCTATGGTGTCCAATTCGTTCAGACGGAAAACCTGGGCTCTTTGTCAGATCCTGGGGTCTATTCACTGGAGAACACCGTGTTAGTGGACAACGGCGTTTCCACCTACACCACCACGGAGATTGTTTATTTCTACATTGGCCCGTCCAGAATGGTCTCAAGCGGCCCTGCTGAAGGAGGAAGCATTGTTATAAACCCCCCGTTCGCTCATTTAGGAGTTAAGGGAGGAGTGGACATTTCTTTCTTGATAGCTGGAATTGATCCACTTCAAGAAACATCCTTAATTGGATTAGAGCAAACCTTAAAGAGAGGTACATATCTCAAAAGTGAACCGCTTGTACATTTACCCGGACTACCTTTTGGACGTGCTTCCTCTGCCGTTGAAATCCCCGTGCTGATTAATGCGACCCCTTATATCAGTATAGCCCTACATTGCAGCCTGAATCGCCTGCTCCTATCTCCGGAAACTCCCGATATAGAAGCAATTATGACACGAGGAGGGAAACAATATCTGGACAATCTACCGAGAGAACCAATAAGCGTCCAGGAGGTGGATAGTGACGCCTTATTCCGCATTCTCCTGGAAGAGTGGCACAAAGGCTATTCTGTATTAGCCCCTGTTATAGAAGCGTTACCTGCTCCTGTTGTTTACAAAGAGGCGCATGCTCCTTTCCCCTATGATGGACAGGTCTTAGAAGTTGTTGTGCCAAACTCTCTGGATTTGTTCTTGGGAGAGCCAGTATATCGTGAGTGTAGAGGTCCTGTTGAGGTGAATAATGCATTCCAGATGGCTTTAAAGGGTATTTTTGACATTAGCAGTTTGAAGGTAGAAGATGTCAACCGTGTACCTCTGGAAACTTATTTTCCACCTCTGGTGACCCTTCGTTATGATGAGATGGGCCACCCTGTAGAACCGCGCATCCTCCGCCCCACCCGGAGTCCCTGCGGTTATATTCAGAGCCCCCCGCTTATTCTCACTACCCTTGAAGCGGCCCGCGCTCTTCGTGGCGACAACTGCATCAGTGCCATTCGCGTTCGTGTCGGTGGCATAGACGAACTCACCCCCCAGGCCCAGCGCAAAATAGAGGCTGTCGCCTCCGAAATCCACCGCCGCACCGGCCTGGACGTGGACATTATGGTCGGCTCCTCCCCCCGCCGTATCCTCGTCCACGTCCCCGGCATCGGCTACGTGGAGGAGCAGTGGGTCCAGAAAAACGTCACCCTCTCCTACCACCGCCGCATCCAGTCCGGCCACCTCCTCCTCATCGCCGCCCTCCTGGTCACCGGCGGGCTCTTCGCCGCCGATATGGCCTGGGCCGACCTCCTGGCCCGCCAGCTCGTCCTGGCCCTCCAGAAGGCCATCGGCTGGCGCTCCGCCACCCTGATGGGGCACGTCCTGCGGCGGGCCCTCCTGCTCGGCGCCGGGGCTGGCCTGAGCGGCACCGCCCTGGCCGCCGGAGCCCTCGCCCTGGCCCGCCAACCCCTCCCGTCCCTCCCCTGGCTGGCAGGTGTCCCTCTGCTGGTGACCGCCCTCTCGCTGCTGGGAAGTCTCTACCCGGCCCTGCAGGCGGCGCGGGTGCCGCCCATACCGATGCTGCGGATGGCGGGGTTGCGCCATCGGCCAGGGCGGGAGCGGGGGCGGGGTCGCTCCAGCGGGATTCTGCTTTCGGCCCGATATGCGCTGCGGGGGGTGGTCCGGCGGTGGAGCCGGAGTCTGCTGGCCGGGATGACAGCGGCCCTCTCGGCGGGGCTGCTGGTGCTGCTGGTGGGGGTGGTGACGGACCGGGCGGGGTATCTCAGCGGGACGCTGCTGGGGGAGTACATTCTGGTGCAGGTGGAGGGGTATCACTGGTGGCTGGTGTGGGTGGGGATGATGCTGGCGGCGGCGGGGATGGGGAACTCGTTGCTGGCGGGGGTGATGGAGCGGCGGCGGGAGATTGGGGTACTGAAGGCACTGGGCTGGCGGACGGGGGCGGTGGCGCGGCTGTTTCTGCTGGAGGGGGCGGTGCTGGGACTGCTGGGCGGCCTGGCGGGGACGACGCTGGGGCTGGCGGTCTACCTGGGGTTGTACCGGAGCGTGGGGGCGGGGCTGCTGTGGGCGGTGCTGGCCGGGCTGGGGGTGCCGACCCTGGTGGGGGTGCTGGCAGCGGCCTATCCGGCGCGGGTGGCGGCGGGAGTGGCGCCAGCGGAGGCGGTGAGAGGGGAATGACAGGGAGTAGAGGAGCGGGGGAGCAGAGGGGCAGGGGAGCGGGGGAGCGGGGGAGCAGAGGGGCAGGGGAGCGGGGGAGCAGGGGAGCAAAGGTCGCAGAGGGCAAAGATCACGGAAGACGAGATACGGAGCACTAATCACGAATCACAAATCACGCTTCACGTTTCACGTTTCACGCCATCGGCGGCATTTCGGAGGCGCGATGATTGTGACGGAGAATCTGACCAAAATCTACACCGACGGCGCGCCGGTGCGGGCGCTGGACGGGGTGACGCTGGAAATCGGGGCCGGGGAGTTTGTCGCCATTACCGGACCCTCCGGCAGCGGCAAGTCTACCCTGCTCAACCTCATCGGCACGCTGGACCGGCCCACCTCCGGGCGGGTGGTGGTGGACGGGGTGGATGTGGGCACCCTGCGGGGCAACGCGCTGGCGGACTTCCGACGGGAGCGCATCGGCTTCGTCTTCCAGATGTTCCACCTGGTGCCCACGCTGACCGCGCTGGAGAATGTGATGCTCCCCCTGATCCCCTACCGGCGGGGGTTGAAGTTCCGCCTGGAGGAGCGGGCACAGGAGTTACTGGAGGCGGTGGGCCTGGGGGACCGGCTCCATCACCTGCCGGGGCAACTCTCCGGCGGGGAACAGCAGCGCGTCGCCATCGCCCGGGCCCTCATCAACACCCCGAAAGTCATCCTGGCCGACGAGCCCACAGGGAACCTGGATAGCCGGGCCGGCGCCGAGATTGTCGCTCTCCTGCGGCAACTGAACCGGGAGCGGGGGGTGACAGTTCTCGTGGCGACCCACAACGAGGCCGTCGCGCAGGCGGCGGACCGCATCCTCCGACTGCGGGACGGGCGGGTGGTGTGAGGACGAACCCGCTACCGGATCACCCCCGTCGCCACCATCTCCCCCTCCTGAATCTCCAGGCTCGTGAACATAACTGGCAGGGGGCGGTTGGTCAGGTCTACCTGCTGGTACACGGCGTCCTGAACGGCTTGCAGGACAAACCCCGGCACCGGCGCCCCGGCCACCCCCAGTTCGGTCAACCGGACAATGGGAACCCCGTCCTGCAGGTGCATCGTCGCCCGCCCGTGAATGGCCAGGCGCAGCCCCAGGACGGTTGTCTCTCCCCATGCTTCTATCTCCCCCGGATGGAACGCGATGCGGGGATGGCGGAACGGCACTTCGGGGCGATTCTGCAGGAACCAGGCGATGGTCTCAGCGGCCTCCTGGTCGGTGATGTGCAGTTCAAACGTCTCGCCGCTGTGCCCGCCCTCCTGCAGGCGCTGGCGCAGGTCGGCCAGGTCGGGCTCCAGGACCGGCTCCGCCTGATAGGCCGGTCTCTCCGGCCGCAACGCCGACGCCCACGCCAGCAGGTTGACCAGCAACAGGGCCAGCGCAATATACAAATGAGGGGAGCGGAGCATTCTGCCCATTCTACTTCCCCCACAAATCCTTCAACAGGGCCAGCCCCAGAGGCAGAAGGACGATCAGACTGACCACTGCCCAGAGGGCCACGGCCCGCTCCGTGGGGACCTCCGGCAGAGACAGGGAGAGCGTGACGTCCTCTCTCCCGGCCAGATACCGGGAGAGGGACCGCAGACTCCAGGCGGCAGCCGCGCCCGCCACCGCCAGCAACGCCAGCAACCCGGCGGCGACCTCCATCCCGATCACCCGGGTCTCCTGGATGATGCCCAGGAAGGACGTGCCGGAGAGGGCCGACCAGAGGAGAATCCCCCCGTTCCACACCCCGTGCTGAGCGATGGCGCCCCCCGCCCAGCGCATCCAGCGGTGGGGCGCTTCCCCGTGCAGCAACGCCTGCCACGCCAGCGCCATCAGGCCGGTCCCGAGAGGGTGGACCGCCGCCCCCAGGGCACGGGTGACCAGAATCCCGCCCCAATCCAGCCTTCCGAAGATCACATAAACCATATTTTCCAGAAAAGCAAACCCGGCCCCCGCCGTAGCGCCCAGGAGAAAAGCGTCCCGGCGGGAGACCCGGCGGAGCAGGGGCAGGACGACCAGGGATTTGGTGAATTCCTCTATGACCGGCCCGACGACGGAGTAGTTGGCCATCGCGATCAGGAAAAACGGACGGGTCAGTGCCCGGGCCACCTCCCGCCCCGCCAGCAATGCCGTAAATTCCTCCAGCGCGCGACGAATGGGCTCCCCCCAGTCCAGGATGTCCCAGAGGACGAAGTAGGGAACCAGAACCTCCAATATGAGGGCCAGCAAGGTGGAAACCGAAGCGCCGGCGGCGAAGGCCGACAGTCCCCGCCGCCAGGTCATCCCCTCCGGACGGGAGTTCAGGGCCAGAGCGACCGCGATCAGCGGGGGAAGAGCCGCGGCCAGGGCAACGAAGGGAGACGCAACGAACTCGCCGATCATCCCCCCCGACGCCAGTCTCAGGGCGGTCACCAGGGAGAGGGCCCACGCCCCGACCAGCACCCAGACGGCCGGTAGCCGGAGGGGGCGGGATGGCTTCCCAGTCAGAGCGCGGATGCCGTGCCAGAACAGCCCGCCTCCGCAAAGGCCTCCCAGGACCAATCCGCTGCAAGAGAACAGTGCATCCGCGTAGCAAAGGGGCATCATCAGCATCAGCAAGACCAGCCCCCAGAGCACCGCCAGCCATTTCGCCCAGCGGGGCACTCCACCGGAAGGAGTCTGTGCTTCCATTTTGTCCTCCTGCAGGATAAATCCTGCGCTACTCCCATCTTTCCAGCCGCCCCCGCCACTCCTGGGAGAGTTCCCGCAGCCGTTCCAGCCGCCGCTCTATCCAGATGACCAGCACCAGGATGACCAGGCCAGGGACACCGAAGGCGATCCAGGCGTTGGTGATGGTAAACAACTCCCGCAGCAACTGGCCTGTGACGGCCAGGACCACGCCCAGGGTGCCGGTGTAGAGGAACTGCCGCTGGCGGCGGGCGCTCCCCCACCAGACCAGCAGCAGTCCCTCGGCCCCCATCAGCAACGCATACGGCCAGCCGTAGGTCTCGGAGAGGGACTGGTAGAAGGATGACCCCAGCAGCAGGAGCACGGCGGCGCGGTCAATCCAGCGCCCCAGGGTCTTGCGGCCCTGACGCCATTCCAGATACCCGACCCCCAGGAGATACACCCCCGCAGGGACGGCGTACCCCTGGACCTCCCGCTGTCCCCAGACCAGAAACCATTCCAGGCTCCAGGCCACCAGCAGCATGGCGACCGCTCCGTACCCTCGCCAGGACCAGCGCCGCACCAGCGACGCGGTCAGGTACATCAGGCCGGTGAGGGCCAGCACCAGGACCACCATCTGGACGATGACGGTTTCTTCCCGGGTCGGGAGAGAGCGGCCCAGCAGGGCGCGCACCAGCCAGTGCCCTACGTCCAGGCCCGCCGCCAGCGCCCAGGAGATGGCCGTTGCCGCCAGAATCTGCCCACCGACCCGCAGCGGTTCCTCCAGTACCCGCCAGACCCCCCCAGGTTGCCCCCGACGCCCGTATTCCAGCAGGTAGCCGACAACTCCGTAAAACAGTGCCAGCAGGGCCAGGGCCACCGGGAAGTCGGTCAGCGGCGCCTCGGTCCAGACCAGCCGCTCCATCAGGGCCACCAGCCCCAGCACCACCGCACCGTAGGCCAGAAACTTCCGGCTCCACACCACCGCCAGCGCGCCCAGTATCGCCGTATGGGTCAGGCTGATCAGCGTCCCCGGATGAGAGTCCCGGATCCCCACCATCTGCACCGCCGCCATATCCAGGAGCAATAGCCAGTAGAAGGGACGGGACCAGCCGGGCCAGGCCCTCGGCCCAAAGGGTGGACCCTCCCCCCACCGCCGTTGGACCGTCAGTCCCACCAGCAGGGTTGCCAGAGAGGCGGGCAGGAAGGCGAACGCGGCCCAAGAGAGGTGGGTCAGGCGGGACGGCCAGGGGTCGGGCAGAGGAATCTGCCCCCGGGCCGCCGCAGCGACCAGGCTCCACCAGGCCCCGTGCGCCCCGACCAGTATCGCCATCAGCCATCCCCGCCGCCGGAACCGCCAGAGGGCTCCGCCGCAGGCCAGAGCGGCCAGAGCGAAGGCCGCCGCCCTCTGCAAGGGGAACTCCCACGACCAGGAGACGGCAGCCACCGTACCCAGCGCGGCCAGCAGGTAGGGTGCCAGCGGCCACCAGCCTGTCAGCCGTCGGGCCGCCTCGGAGAGCCAGCGGGCCGGTTGCCCCCACGGGAACTCCGGCCACTCCCCACCCCATCGGTCCAGGCCCCAGCCCAGCGCCCCGGCCGCCAGGATGCCCGGCCACAGCGCCAGCCCCCAGTTTTCGTAAGGAATCCACGCAGCCTGCTGGAGCGCGACGGTGTAGGGAACGGGCGCCAGCCCGGCCGCCGGGGTCAGGAAGAGCGGTTCCCTCAGCCAGAACGCGGAGAGGGCGTACAGAACAGCCGCCGCCCCGAACGTCCAGGCCGCCGCCAGGGGGTCGTATCCGGAGATGGGGAGCCCCAGCGCCATGACCGTGTAGGCCGTGACCATCGGCGGAGTGGCGTACTGCCGGATGGGAAGTCGTCGCAACGCCCCGGCGATCATCAGGTAGACTGCGCTCATCCCCACCAGCCACAGGCCCCGCCAGTCCGGGGGGAACCCCCGTTCCGCCAGGGCCAGGAGCAATGCCCCGGCAGGGAAGGCGGCGGCGGGATACCCCCACGCCGGTTCTTTCAGCGCCACCACCGAGATCAGCGACAGTCCCGTATTCCAGAGGAGCGCCAGCACCAATAGGGGACGGTCGGGACTGACGACCATCGTCCCGGCCAGGGCGGAGGCGTATCCCGCCAGGGAGGCCGGAAGGGCGTCGGCGGGCTGAACCCGGTGCAGGAGACGCCCCAGACTGAAGAGAAATGGCCCGAACAGGAGGAGCAGGATGCCGAAGTGGGTCTGGGGCAGGTCGGGGCGAAAGCGGGCCAGGAGGTAAATCCCCCAGATGGGAAGGAGAAAAGCGGCCGGGTAGAGGAAGCGCGCGCTGGCCAGTCCTTTCCGTCCTCGCCGGTGGTCCGCCAGCGCGGCCCCGGCGTAGAAGGCCACCGCCAGCCCGAAGGTGACGCTGGAGGTGATGCGGTCGGCCGCGCCCCAGATCAGCGCGAAGGGCAGCAGGAGATGGGCCGTCACCCGCAGCGGCGTCCCGTACCGCCCCCGGAGGACCTGTCCCCCGGCCAGAAGCAGACCCGCCAGCACGACCCAGGCCAGCCCGTAGCGGGGAAGCGGCGGCGGTTCCCAGAGGTACCAGCCCCGGTGAGTGAGAATCGTCCACGGCGCGATGAGGAGCGGGGCGGCCAGCCAGAGAAACAGCGGGCGCCGGAACATCCACGCGCTGGCCCCGTACAGCGCGACCACCATCAGCAGGGCGACGATGGCCCAGTTCTCCCGTACCGGCCCCCCGCCCAGAATGACCAGGTTGCGCACCAGCGCCAGGAAGACGGCTCCGCCGGAGACGGCCCACCCGGCGATCAGCAGGGGGCGCCGGAAAATGGGCCACGCATGGTTCCCGACCGCCTGAAGCCCCTTTCGGAGGGCGGCACGAAGAGAAGCGGCATGCCGCCCAGTTGGTAGTAAGGCACGAAGCGAGGCGGAGTGCCGCCCAACGAAAAGAGCCCGCTCGGTCAGGACGTAGAGGATGGCCAGGAAGGCCGCCCTGGCCGCCGAGGAGCCGCGCCCCTGGCTGTAGACCGTCGCCACGAGGCCCCCCGCGCAGACGCCCAGCCAGGTCGCGATGTGCCCGGACCATTCGGCCCGCCAGAACCAGGCCAGAGTCCCATAGGCCAGGAGCAGAACCAGTTGACCGGCGACTGTCCAGAGCCGGGCCTCATCGCTCCAGGGGACGTTCGCCGTCAGGGAATCCACCAGTCCCACCCATCCGGCGCAGAACGCGGCCAGCGCGACCAGATGGCCCGCGATGTGGAGCGGGAGCAGGAACGACCGGGCCGTCCCCCGATGCTCCAGCCAGACCCCGACCAGCAGGTACAGGGCCGGGGGAACGGCCAGCATCGCCCTCAGCGGGTCCGCGGGGACGCCCAGGTAGTCCAGAGCCAGACCATAACCCCAGGGGAGGATCAGCCCGCCAACGGCCAGCCACTCCCCCCGGCGCAGGACGGCGCCGTATACGAATGAGAGAGCCGAGAGGACCAGGAGGGTCAGCAATACGGGCAACGGGTCGTAGTGATAGAGGGATAGCGCGCCGCCCAGCGCGCCCGCCAGGACGCCCGCCGTGGCCCAGGGGAGGCCGCAGGAACGGTCGCGCCGGACCATCCTTCGGCTGGCCCAGAAGAGAAGCGCCGCCAGCCCGCTCAGGGCCAGCCCTTCCCAGGCGTCTTCCCGGCGGATGTACTCGCTCCAGAAGAGCCCGAACCACAGCGGGATGGGGATGGCGGTAATCCAGTGAAGGAGACTTCGGCCACGAAGGATCATCCGGCCAGTGGAACTTGGGGGGAGGAGACGGTCCAGGCCGGGATGCTGGTCCGTATGGGACAGTGCGGCCATCCAGCCGGAGAGGAGGATAAAATGCCCGAGTGTATAAATGAGCCAGGGGCGGTCCAGGACGCCCAGCGAGGGGATCAGCGCCAATGCCCCCAGGACCAGCGCGGCCCCGTAGAGGCGGGCCGTGTACGCCGCAGCGGGCGCCAGAGCCAGCGCGCCTATGACGTGGAGCAGAGCGATAGACGCCGGGACCAGGCCGTACTCCGCCACGTCCAGCCCCTGAGTGGTGGCGCCCGTGAGTCCGGCGGAGAGGGCCAGCAGGCTGGTCAGCGGCAGCAGGTGGGGGAGTCGCCATCCCCAGACAGCCAGGGCCACCGTCACCGCCAGGGCCGCGTGGGTCGCCGACGCGGCAGCCATATCCATCAGTCCCCATCCGGTGGCCAGCATGCCCAGAGCCGTCGCCCAGCCCAGCAGAGTACGGGAGAGGATGCCGTTTTCCTGTGCGTCCCCGAGGCAGGGCCGGAGGCGGAGGGCCATGCCCACGTAGGCCAGGGCCAGCAACGCCAGCGCCAGCGCGTGCCAGCCCGCCGGGGTGCCCCGGCGCTCAAAAAGAAGGGTCAGCGTTGTGTATGAGGCCAGTGGGAGGGAGAGACAGGTGGCGGAGAGGAACGGCGCGGCCACCCGGGGCCCTTCCCACTGGTAGCGGGCAGTCCCCAGCCCCAGCGTTGCGGCTGCCAGCCACCAGTCCACCGCCAGCGCGGTCCGGAACGGGAGCCCGACCCCGTCGGTGCCCCGCGCGGCCAGCCAGAGGCCGGTGGTCAGCAGCGCGGCCGCTGCCGTGGTCAGCAGGGCCAGATGGCGGAAGGGCCGCTGAAAGACTTTCGGCCAGAGAGGCTCGCCCGCCAGCAATCCCAACGCCAGACCGCCGACAAAGGGGGACCAGACGTCCGAAGAGACCCCGGCGATCTGGAGGGAGGCCGTCAGCAGACTTCCCAGGGCAACGCCCACCAGGTAGCCGAAAAACTCTGCCCGGACCCTCAGCGCGGTGAAGGTATAGGCGACCAGACAGACAGCGGATGTCAGCCACCAGACCTCAGCCCAGGCGTCGCGGGGGAAGATGCCCCCCGAGAGATAGATGGCGTAGAAGTCCACAGGAACCAGGAGGGAGGCCGTGGCAGTGAGAGCGATGCCGGAGTTCCGCAGCCGCATCGGCCCGCGCACGTACCACCCCAGTCCGTAAAAGAACAGAGTGAACGCGGAGAGGATGGCGACCTGCGTCCAGGGGGAGAACCGTTCCCAGTTGTAGACGACCAGGGTGACCGCGGAGGCGAAGACGAGAAACGCACCGATAAAGAGAAGGGTGCGGAGGGTTCGTTCGGAGAGGAGGGTCTGCCAGACTTTTTCCCAGGTCAGCGGCTGGCGGGGCGGGCGAGGAGGGGGAGAGGGCGCGGCGGCGGGGACTTTTGGGGGAGCGGGCGGGAGTTTCGCTCGGGGGCGCGGGCGCAGGCCCAGTTCGGTCTCCAGCCGGGCGATGGCCGCATCCAGGTCGTCCAGTGCATCCTGGACGTGCGCTTCGTCCAGCCAGGAGGTTTCCCGCTGGAGGCGTTCCACCTCGGCGCGCGTCGCTCGCAACAGGCCCAGCCAGTCCTTCAAAGAAGTGAAGGACGGAACGGGGATTTCGGCCTCTTTCAGGCGGGCATGTCCCTCGGCCAGTTCCCTCCGGAGACGGAACGCCAGGGCAGGACCGGCCTCAGGGTCCAGCCATCCCTGTCGCTCCCATCGCTTCAGGAAGAAGAACAATTGCTCCGCGCGGTTCAGTTGCCAGGCCAGTTCCCGCGCGGCGTCCGGAGTGAGGGGCGGGGAGCGCAACCCCAGCGCGACTTCCAGTTCCCGCTGGCGCCGGAGGTAGCGGACCCTCAGCCGCTTCCTCACCCCCGGGGGAATATCGGTCCACGTCTCCAATTCCGTCAGCAGGTAGCGGATGTGGGCCAGTTCTTCCTGGAGCGTATGGTGCTTTTCGTTTTCCACGCTCCCCGCTTCCTGCTCCATCGGCATGCCCCCTTCCTTTACCCCCTGGGCATCCTCAAGTTGCCTTGCGACGGCTTCGCCGCCGAAATGAAAAATATATTCTTTTTGCTCTTGTCTGTCGGGGCGACTTCAAAATCGGTTTTTGTCCTCCTCTCCCCAAAAGCCAAACTTCCAGGGCGACCTGCGACTTGTAGCCTGTCCTCACTCCATCCCCATCGCCAGCATCTGGGAGATGACCACCCGCTGAATCTGGCTGGTCCCCTCCACAATCTGCAGGATTTTGGCGTCCCGCATCCACTTCTCCACCGGGTACTCCCGCATGTAGCCGTACCCGCCCAGAATCTGCACTGCGTCGGTGGTGATGCGCATCGCGGCGTCGGCGGCGAAGGCCTTGGCCATGCTGGCCTGGATGTTCGCCGGTATCCCCTGGTCCACCATCCACGCCGCCCGCCAGGCCAGAAGGCGCGCCGCGTCTATCTCCGTGGCCATGTCCGCCAGCAGGAACCGGATGGCCTGCTTGGTGATGATGGGTTTGCCGAACTGCACCCGCTCCCGGGCGTACTGGAGCGCATACTCGTAGGCCGCCCGGGCCACCCCCACCGCCATCGCCGCCACCATCGGTCGGGTGTGCTCAAAGGACTGCATGGCGATGTAGAAGCCCTGTCCCTCCTCCCCCAGGCGGTTCTCCACCGGCACCTCCACGTCCTCCAGAATGACGTCGCCGGTGTGGGACGCGCGCATCCCCATCTTCTTCTCCTTCTTCCCCGCCGAGAGGCCCGGCGTATCCTTCTCCACGATGAAGGCGGTGATGCCCCGGTGGCCCGTCCCTGGCGCCACGGTGGCGAAGATGACATAGAGGTCGGCGATGCCGCCGTGAGTGATGAACCGCTTCTGGCCGTTCAGGATGTACCGGTCGCCCTTGCGGACGGCGGTGGTACGGAGCGACGCCGCGTCCGAACCGGCCTCCGGTTCGGTGAGGGCGAAGGAGCCCAGGTAGACGCCGTTGCAGAAGCGGGGGAGATAGCGGGCCTTCTGCTCCGGCGTCCCCGCCAGCATGATGGGCACCGCCGCCAGCCCGGCCCCGGCGATGGCGGTGGCGATGCCCAGGCATCCCCAGGCCAGTTCCTCCGCCACCAGGCAGGCGACGATCGCGCTGGTCATCCCGCCTCCGCCGTACTCCTCCGGATACTGGAAGGAGGTCAGCCCGACCCGCGCCGCCTTCTCCAGCACGGGCCAGGGCATCTCCTCCGTCTCGTCGTAGTGGGCGGCCACGGGCCGGATTTCCCGCTCGGCGAACTCGTGGGCCAGCCGTCGGATGCGCTCCTGCTCCTCGGTGAGTCGGAAATCTATCATCGCTCCTCCTTCACGTTTTTCACGTTTCACGTTTCACGTTTCACGCCTTCCGCTTCGCGCAGCACCCGGCGCAGCACCTTCCCCACCAGCGTCTTGGGCAACTCGTCCCGGAATTCCACGGACTTGGGGACCTTATAGGCCGCCAGGCGCTCCTTGCAGAACTGGATGATCTCGGCCTCCTCCAGATGGACGCCCTCGCGGGGCACGATGTAGGCCCGGACCGCCTCCCCCCAGTACGGGTCGGGCACGCCCACCACCGCCGCCTCCCGCACCCCCGGATGCTGGTACAGCACTTCTTCCACCTCGCGCGGGAAGACTTTGGCCCCGCCGCTGATGATCATGTCCTTCTTCCGGTCCACCACGTAGAAGAAGCCGCGCTCGTCCATATAGCCGATGTCGCCGGTGTGGAGCCAGCCGTCCCGCAGGACGTTGGCCGTCTCCGTGGGCCGCTGCCAGTACCCCTTCATCACCTGCGGCCCCCGAACGATGATTTCCCCCTCCTCGCCGGGGGGCAACGTTCGCTGACCGGTCTCCACGTCCACGATGCGCGCGTCGGTGTTGGGGACGGGCAGGCCCGTGCTGCGCAGCGGCGTCTCCCCCACCAGCGGGGTCAGGTGAGTGACCGGTGAGGCCTCCGTCATCCCGTAGCCCTGGACCATCCGGCAGCCGGACCGGCGCTCAAATTCCTGCTGGACTTCGGCAGGCAGCGGCGCCGCCCCGCTCAGGCAGAAGCGCAGGGAACTCAGGTCGTACCGGCCCAGGTCGGGGTAGTGGTTGATGGCGATGTACATTGTCGGCACGCCGGGGAACAGGGTGGGACGCAGGTGGTGGATGGCCTTCAGGACCTCCTTCACGTCCCAGCGGGGGAGCAGGATCAACGTCGCGCCCAGCAGGACCCCCAGGTGCAGGCAGGCAGCGATGCCGTAGAGATGGAAGAAGGGCAGGACGCAGAGGATTTTGTCTTCCCCCTCGCGCAGGACGGGCCGAATCCAGGCGTGGGCCTGCGTCATATTGGCGACCAGGTTGCGGTGGGTCAGCATGGCCCCCTTCGGGGTGCCCGTTGTCCCCCCGGTGTACTGGAGGAGGGCCAGGTCCTCCGGCCCCACGCGGACCGGCGGTGGTGCGTCGCTGGCGCGGCGGAGCAGGTCCGCCCAGCGGTGGTCTCCGGGGGCCACGGAGACCCGGTCTCCGGCCGCCCGCTCCTTGAGCAGCGCATATAGCCAGCGGATGGGCACCCCCATGTACTCCCGGATGGCGGTGACGACGACGTGCTGCAGCGGCGTCTCCTGCCGGACGGCCTGCACCCGGGGATAGAAGCGGGAGAGGACGACGAGGGTCTCCGCTCCGGAGTCGTTCAGGTGATGGGCAATCTCGCCGGGGGCGTAGAGGGGGTTGACCGGAGTGACCACCGCTCCGGCCTTCCATGCTCCGAAGTAGGCGGCGACGAACTGGGGACAGTTGGGAAGGAGCAACGCCACCCGGTCGCCGGGCCGGACGCCCAGGCCGATCAGGGCGTTGGCGAAGCGGTTGGCGATGCGGTCCAACTGGCGGTACGTCCAGCGGTGGCCGTAGAAGTAGACGGCGGTGACGTTGGAGAATCGGGAGACGGTGCGATCAAAGATGGTGGTGAAGGGAACGTCGGGGATTTCTATCTCGTGGGGGACGCCCGGGTCGTAGTGGTTCAGCCAGGGCCGGTCCATTCTGGTCCTCCTTTCCTTGACATTGGCGCTCTATGCGGGGTACATCCTGCGCTCCAGCGCATCCATAGCATAGGATTTATCCTGTCCCCTGCAGGATAAATCCCGCGCTACGGCGCCGCGGTAGCGAAATGTTGTTTTTATGGCGGGGGCTTCGCCGCCGCCATAAAAACAATTTTTTACCGGGAAATCCCCTCCAGCGCAGCCAGGGAGATGCGGGCGATGCGGATGTCGGACGGAAGAACCATTCCCAACAGCCAGGGGACATCCCGACGGATGTCGTTGGTGTAGTAACTGACGTAGAGGAAATCTCCCAGGATAACGGTGCCCGCGTAGGAAGTGTCTCCGGCGCTGGGAAGATCGGAGAGCCAGGTCAGGCGGTCCTCGTCCACCCGGAACAGCGCGGTCCGCTTGCGGCTGAGGACACTTCCCAACTCCGTCAGCGGGCCCCCCGGCTGGGGCTGGTAGCGGCCCACCGCGTAGACCTGTCCGTTGTACGAGAAGAGCGCCGGCCCGTCCAGGCGGGTCACCCGGCTGCGGTGGTACGTCCACTCCGTGTACGGCGGGGCGGCCATAGCGATGAGGGTGGACGCCGCCGGGTCTCCGAAGATGCTCCCGCTCCCTTCCAGGCGCGCCGTGGCCAGCATCCGCCCGTCGGGGAGAAACTCTATGTCCACTTCGTCGTTTCGTTCCCCGTCGTAAATGGTGGCTGCCGTCTCCCAGTGATAACCGTCGGTGGACTGTAAGAGAATGGAACGGCCATGCTCGTGCCAGTAGGCCGGGACGTACCAGACTGTGCCGTCCCGGGTTTTCGGGCGCCAGAAGAGCCAGCCCTTCGGTTCTACCTCCTGGAACGGCGTCCAGTGGCGCCCGTCATCGCTGACAGAGAGCACCGTCGTATATGGTTCGGCGGTGAAGACGACGTTTTTCAGGGCGTAGAGGAACAGGCGGTCGCCGATGGGGGCGAATTTGGGGTCGCGAATGTCCTCGCCGGGGACGTTCAACTCCGCCAGCCGTTCCCAATGGCGGGCGTCCTCCGAGCGCCAGAGGACCAGACGGCATTTCTCGCTGGCGAAGTGCCAGGGTGAGGACGCGTGCACCAGATAGAACGCGCCCCGCCAGTAGATGAGGTCGGTATTGGAGTTGTGGGCCCCGTCGCTGACGGCGGCCCAGTGCTCTATCCCCAGCGCGTCCACGACCCGGGCGCGGTTGGGGCGAAAGTACCCGTACCCCAGAAGAATCACCAGCAGGAGGAGGAGCGCGCCCAGCGCTCCCCCCAGATAGCGCAGAATTCTGGACATATCAGGCCTCCGGGCCGGTTTGTCGGTTGCCGTTATCAAATGTTACCGATACCGGTGGTATCGGCGGAAGACCTCGCCCACGCTGCGGCCCTCATGCACCCGCAGAATGACCTCCCCCAGCAGCGGGGCCACCGATAAAATCTTCATATTCGGCAATCGCTTCTCCGGCGGGATGGGGATGGAATTCGTGGTCACAATCTCCTTGATCTCCAGTTCCCGCAGACGCTCCACCGCCGGGGGGGCCAGAACGGCGTGGGCGAAGCAGAGGTAGATATCGCGGGCCCCGTTCTCCCGGACAATCCGCACCGCGTTCACAATGGACCCGCCAGTATTGACCTCATCGTCCACAATGATGGCGTCCTTTCCCGCCACATCCCCGACCAAGGTCAACGCCTCCGCCTCACGGGCCGTTCGCCGCTTCTCCACAATCGCCAGCGGCAGTTCCAGTTCTTCGGCGAAGTTGCGCGCCTTTTTGGCGAAGCCCAGGTCCGCCGAGACCACCACCGCGTTCTCCAGCCGTTTCTCCCGCAGGTAATCGGAGAGGATTGAAAAAGTAGTCAGTGCGTCTCCAGGGATGCTGAAGAACCCCTGAATCTGGTCGGCGTGCAGGTCCAGCGTGATGTACCGGTCGGCCCCGGCAATGCCGATCATGTCGGCGATGAGACGGGCAGTGATGGGCACCCGCGGCTGGTCCTTCTTATCCGACCGCGCGTAGGCCAGGTATGGGATCACCGCCGTAATCCGGTCCGGGGAAGCCCGTCGCAGCGCGTCCAGGAAGATGAGCAGTTCCATGATATTCTCGTTCACGGGCGAGGAAGTGGTTTGAATCAGGAAGACGTCCTGCCCGCGAACGCTTTCGTGGAGACGGACGAAGATATTCTCATTGGGGAACCGGATGATGTCCCGCCCGGAGAGGGGAATCCCCAGGTAATCGCTGATCTCTTTGGCCAGTTCCGGGCAACCGCTACCGCTGAACAGTTTGATCATGCCGTGCATCCTCCACTCCTTGTGGTGATGTTCTCCGGAGTCTACTATTATTGTACTCCCAATGGAGCGGAGAGGCAACTGAACAGCAAGTCTGAGGGTATTGCAAACGCCTGCTGCGAATTCTCCCCGTCGCCAGGCCGTAAACGGCCTGGCTCACAGAACCAGGGGCGCTCAAGCGCCCCGTTGGGCGGGGGGAAAGCGCCGCTCTCTGCCAGGGGGCG
>Ga0308419_1000914_pt1 | contig 20150 bp, 16 predicted proteins | sample HotsprSampleMS50_FD_203674 | JGI IMG/M metagenome (GOLD analysis project Ga0308419, IMG submission 203674) | Hot spring phototrophic mat microbial communities from Mushroom Spring, Yellowstone National Park, Wyoming, United States - 20090730_MS50 ... | reverse complement strand
TCATCCTCCTGCTTTAATAATCTTGTCCTTCTTCTTACAATGCTTTTCTTACCATCCTTTGCCTTTTTTGACATGTCAAAATTATAAGGCTTTTCCCTATACAGACACAATTTAAATTATACCGCCCTGCTGTGGGGGGGCGCCGTATTTTTAGAACATGTGAACAACCCCGAGAATGTCAGTTTTCAGGGTGAGGTGATTAATGCACAGGGTGAAGTGATTTATGTGGATATTGCGCCTTCCCTTATTGAAATAGATGGTAAGAGGCTGATCCAGGGCGTCTTCAGAGACATTACAGAGCAGAAGCTATCAAGGGATGCCCTTAAGCAGAGCGAGGAGAGGCTCAGACAGATCACAGAAAACGTACATGAGGTCATATGGCTTAGGAATGCTGACAACTCTAAGATTATCTATATAACGCCCTCTTATGAGAAGGTTTGGGGTAGGCCTTGTGAGAGCCTGTATAGAGAGCCAAACTCTTTCATTGATGCTATTCACTATGAAGACAAAAAGCGATTCCTTGAACACTATGAGCGATACACAAAGGGCGAACCCTTTGACTTTGAATACCGTATTGTCAGATTTAGAGGGAGTGGACAATGAGTTATCAGCCTTTGGATATAACAGGGATGGGAAGCAAGGCAAGAGGCAGATAGTAATAGGGCTATTATGCAATGAAGAGGGGATAACTCTTAGCATAGAGGTATTCAGTGGCAATACACAAGACCCCAAGACATTTGGGTTGCAGATTAAGAAAGGGAGGGTTTAAATATAACAGTAGGTGAGGGGATAAAAGAACTGGCGACACTGTGTGCAAATGAGGTATCAGTAGAAGAATGGGTATATGTAAATGAGATACCTGTACCGAGGGAGTCAGTCAAGAGATTACTTGATGCGGCCAAGGTTAGGTTACCGAAGATATTGCCCCATAGAGGATAAAAGTAACCACTAAAAAGAAGCTCACAACTCGCAGGAAAAATCAATAGCTTCAAGAAGTTAACGCAACAAAACCGCCTTTTTTATAGGGGAACATCCGATCCAGGCGAAAAGTCCATTTCACACTGAACCATTACATTCGGGCAATCTCTTCCCTTATTATTGGGAAATCGCTCAATTTAGGTCTTTGTATGTGTATGAGCACAACTTGTCTTGAAATGTTTATTATGCAGTTTTGGGATTTGGCTATCGGTGTTGACTTACTGTAGCCTCTTTAGCAATAATACGCAATTATTATTAAGGTAAATCTAACACAAAAGGAGGCGAAAATAGGATGAGGAGAGTTGTAACACTATTACTGATCATTGCATTAGGCATATTCCTTATTGGCTCTGCAATGGCCACACCGGCAGGCAAGAGTGTTGAATATGCAGGTGGCGCTATGGGCAAGGTAATATTTGATGGTAAGTCCCACGCCGACAAGGGTGCAAAGTGCAACGACTGCCATACAAAACTCTTTCAGATGAAAAAAGAGGCCAAGATAACCATGGCAGACCACAAGAGCGACAAGTTCTGCTTTAACTGTCATGACGGCAAGAAGGCCTTTGGTTCTGAAGGAAAGTGCGCTAATTGCCACAAGAAATAATCAGGCCAATTTTTGGATTAAAAGGGCGGCAATGAAGGCCGCCCTTTTAATTTCTTACATACTGTTTTGCCTCCGATGGAAATGGACTTTCATGCCACAGGAGTTAAGAAACTATTATATGCCTGTGAACTTTTGCTTTTCTCATAAGCCTCCTGCCTCTTAATCTTTCTCTGAAGTCTTGCTTCTTCAAGTTCCCTATCCCTCTCCTTGAATATCTCCTCGTCTCTGCCCATCAGTTTGTCAGCAGGGGCTACATAGCTTATAGCACTATGAATTACAATCTAAGTACCCTACTGAGTAATGGACATTGAGGACATAACTATATAACTTATAAGGCAATTGAATCTTTAACATATCACAAACATAGATGAAATATTTTAACAGACATGCAAGGGGCTTGTGCCTTGACCACCTATGAACCCTATTTATGTTAAGAAACTCATATAATTCAGGATGTTTATCATACATAAGTCTTGCAAATCTACCTATGTTGTATTGTCTTTTACAAAAGGACAAGATGTCCATCTTGTGATAATGGTATGTCTTTGCATTAGCATTGTATAAGATACTCATCCCCTTTTTTTGAAGTCTATATCCAATATCTGTGTCTTCCCAGCCTGCTATCTTAAAGTTTTCGTCAAAATAATAGTCCAAACAATTCAATAAGTTCCTTGATAAAGATATATTGGATGTATAAAAAAGACTAAAATTAACAACCTCTCCATCTTTTATGAGTTCATAACCAAACTGTGAACCATATCCATTGATAAATTCTAAAAAGGGTGTTATATGATAATCAATAGGCCAAGTAGTGTGTCCTAAGACAGCAAGTTTTTGATCTGTATTTTTGGCATTATGAGTATCAAGATGAACCTTGAGGAAGTCTTTATCTGGAGTTGTATCATCGCCTAAAAATAATATTAAGTCATTAACAGACATCTTTATACCAAGATTTCTCGCTGCAGCAGGTTTTTTGTTTTCTTGATAAAAGTACTTGATATTTAAAGAAGACGATTGTATAAACCCTTTTACTCTCTCTGCGGTACTGTCTGTTGAACCATCATCTACGATTATTACCTCAAATCTTTCCTTGCTAAGGGTCTGCTCTTCAAGGGCGTTGAGTGTCTTTATGAGTTCATTCACCCTATTGTATGTGGGTATGATGACTGAAATGGTTCTATATAAGACCTTTTCTTCCTTTGAGGGTTTAATCCTAATGCTCTTGACTGCTATGCCAATATCTCTTTCATCACCATTACGAAAAAATTTATTAGGGATGAAGGTCTTATTCACCTTTAGTCTTATCTCCATTAATCCTAAAATATCTTTAAATGGTACCTTGATTACCTTCATATTATCGTCTTCTATTACAAAATCGGCTATCTGATTGTCGTTAATAAAGAGCGAAAAGGACTGCTTTAATCCAATTGCAATAGACAGACTCGCAACCTCCATAAGGATATGTCCATCACTAATCTCAGAATATAGATATGCAACGGCCTCTGACATAGTGCATCGGATCCTTGTATGCCCATCTTTGTGCCATATCTCCTTCCTATGCCATCCGTAACCAAGATTACAACTGTCTGTAACTGCCATTAATATAAAATCCCTTGTGTTACCAGACTTTTTAAATGACTCAAGGTTTATGATCTCATAATCAGGGTGGTAAACATTGGGATAGATCCCTTTGTCTATCAAGCCTTTTTGAAATAGATTAAGATCACTGTTCACCCTATTTTCATTAATTATTTTTCTCTGGCTTAATGATGACCTTAATACCTTTAAGTTCCACTTGATTATTTTCCAAAAACTATGAGGATATTTTTTTAGACATAGCAATAGAAACAATGTAAAAGCCCTTGCAAGATGTGGTAGTTGATAGTTTTTTATCAAAGACCTTAATGCGTGTTGAAGCCCATAAACCTCCCTAAGTGAATGCCCTCCAATACTATGTGATGTGCCACCATAGGCATGATAAACCCTTGATTGTGGGACAAATATGACCCTATATCCATAAATCCAAAATCTCCATCCGAGGTCAACATCTTCATGATACATGAAAAATGACGAGTCAAAGCCACCTACCCTTTCATAATACTCTTTTCTCATCAAACATGCAGCACCTGAAGGAAACAGGATCTCCTTAGGTTTAAGATCACGATTACTGTCAGGCAGATAAAGACCTATGTCATAACCAAATCCTAAATAACTCATACCCCCACCTGCATTATTAAGTACAGAGGGATGTTTCATGAGTAGTAATTTTGAACTTGTTGCCGCTATATCACCATCACTAAGTATATAACATACAAGATAGGTCAACCAATTTGGTTCAACCTCAGTGTCATTATTGAGGAGGGCAATCAGTCGTGCATCACTTTGCTGTATTGCTTTATCATTAGCCGCACCAAAACCTAAATTTGACGGATTTTTGATTATCTTGACCTCTGGATAATTTCTCTGGATATACTCTACACTACCATCTGTGGAATTGTTGTCAACAACAGTGACAGAGAAAAACGGATAATTAGTATTCAGTACAGAAGGTAGAGATCTCTTAAGGTGCTCTAATCCATTATAATTAACGATTATTATCTCAACCTTTTCTCTTATTCCATCTATTAGTTCATGACATTTCTGAGTGTCTATATATTCAATCTCTTTTTTATTATCATTTTCTCTATTACTCACACCTATGATTTGTCTAAGGTGGTGCATAATCTTTCTTAGGGGTGCCGTCATTCTCCATGAGCGGGAGTTCAAAATCCTACTCAGTTCAAAGGAGACATTAGCATTTTCTTTGTTTAATTTCTCAATCCTTTTATCAGTTTTTGATTTTTGCTCATATAGTTCTTTTATCTTTATTCTTAGTTCTGCATTTTCTTTTTCAAGATTATCTAACTTCTCACTCAAGTTTTGATAAAAATTTAATTGATCTTTGTAGAAGTTTAATTGGTCATTAATTTTTTTAATATAAGATTGAATCTGCTCTATTTCTCTTTCCTTTGAAATGAAATGAGGTGCAAACAAGATATACTTGATTATTATTGCTGGAGTTATCTTATGGAAATGCTTAGTTAATATCTTCTGACGATAGTGTTTTTGGAATTCAAGACCTTCTTTCCCTGTGATAGTAGATGTACCAAATATGCTATATTCTGCAATGGTCTTGTTGATATGAAGAAAATCAGTAATTTCAGATAATCGTAAGAGCATATCCCAGTCTTCATAGATCAAAAAGGCAGGGTCCAGTGGACCAATTTGTAAGAGAAATCTCTTTGGTATGCAAAGGGAATTAATTGGTATATAGTTTTCTAAGACTAATCTTTCTCTGTCATAGGGGTTATCAAGCACCCACTCATTCAAAAGGTCAAGGCTATTTCCTTCATATTTTCTGCACACCACATTGCCATAGATTACCTTGTTATAAACTCCATTAAATGCCTTGACTAACTCTCCTATACCGTCTGGATAGATCAAATCATCATCGTCTAAAAAACAGATTAAGTCACCCCTTGAATTTGTAATACCTTTATTTAATGCCTCTGCCCTGCCAAGTGTCGTTTTATTGACATAGATCTCAAACTTATTGCCCTTTAGGATCGTACTCACTTCTTCTTTGTTTATATCGCAACCACCATCATTTACTATGACAACTTCTTTGTTTTGATAATTTACATTGGCTATACTTGAAAGGGCACGTAAGAGTAAACTTGGCCTGTCCTTAGTCCTTACAATGATAGAGACCAAAGGATTTGATTGAGGGACATCTTGCATTGGCTGTTAAAAGGGTTTATGAAAATTACTTATTTTTGAATTGGGCCTTGATGAATTCACGATTTAGCTTTGCAATTAATGAGACCTTTATACCCTTTGGACATGCGGCCTGACACTCATAGTGATTGGTGCAGTTGCCAAAACCTTCTTTTAGCATCTGTTCTGTCATGAGGCATACCCGTCTTGCTGCCTCAACCCTGCCCTGAGGCAACATGGCAAGATGGGTAACCTTAGCTGCTGTAAATAGCATGGCAGAACCATTGGGACAGGCCGCCACACAGGCACCACATCCAATACACTCGGCTGCATCCATTGCCACATCAGCATCGGGCTTGGGTATGAGTATCGCATTTGCATCGGGCACGCCACCGGTATGGACTGATATATAACCACCTGCCTGAATGATCCTATCAAGGGCACTCCTGTCCACGATCAGGTCTTTTATTACAGGGAATGCCCTTGCCCGCCATGGCTCAATGTATATTGTGTCGCCATCTTTGAAGTGTCGCATATGGAGTTGACAGACAGTGGTCTTCTGCTGTGGCCCATGTGGTATGCCGTTTATTACCTGTGAGCACATCCCGCAAATGCCCTCCCTACAGTCATGATCAAAGGCAATGGGCTCTTTGCCCTCCTTTATCAATCTCTCATTTACCACATCCAACATCTCAAGAAAGGACATATCAGGGCTTATGTCAATAGCCTTGTATTCCTCAAACCTGCCCTCTGAATCCTTGTCCCTTTGTCGCCATACAAATAGTGTAAGGTCCATCGCTATTTATAGCTCCTAATGGCAAGTTTTACATTCTCAAAGGTAAGGGGCTCTTTGTGTAATTCAGGTGCTTTCTCAGGCCCCCTGTATTGCCATGCTGCTACATAGCAATAGTTGTCATCATCCCTCTTTGCCTCCCCATCGGGCATCTGATATTCAACCCTGAAGTGACAACCGCAGGACTCATTTCTATGTAACGCATCAATGGCCATCAGTTCTGCAAACTCAAGGAAATCAGCCACCCTTCCTGCCTTTTCAATCTCTTGATTAAGCTCCTCACCAGAGCCAGGAACTATCACATTTTTCCAAAACTCTTCCCTAATCTCTGGTATCATTTTAAGTGCATCTTTAAGGCTTGCCTCACTCCTTGCCATACCCACATGGTCCCACATAATCCTGCCAAGTTCACGGTGAAATTCATTAACAGTCTTTCTGCCTTTTATTGAAAGTAGCCTCTTTATGTTGTTTTGGACCTCTTCTTGGGATCTTTTAAACTCACTATGTTCAATAGATGGCCTCTTGACATTTGTCCTCGCAAGATAGTCAGCAATTGTGTATGGGATTATGAAATACCCATCAGCCAATCCTTGCATCAATGCACTTGCCCCTAATCTATTGGCACCATGGTCTGAGAAGTTGGCCTCACCAAGCACAAAGAGCCCTGGCAGGTTACTCTCAATGTTGTAGTCAACCCATAACCCCCCCATTGTATAATGCACTGCTGGATAAATCCTCATAGGCTGCTTATAGGCGTCTTCTCCTGTGATTCGTTCATACATCTCAAAGAGGTTGCCATATCTCTGTCTGATAACAGATTCACCAAGTCTGTTTATGGCATCGGCAAAGTCAAGATACACACCAAGCCCACCAGGGCCTACTCCCCTGCCCTCATCACAGACCTCCTTTGCTGCCCTTGAGGCGATATCCCTTGGCGCAAGGTTTCCAAAGCTTGGATACTTTCTCTCTAAATAATAGTCTCTTTCCTCTTCAGGTATGTCATTGGGATGCCGATTGTCAGCTTTTTTAAGTGGCACCCATATCCTGCCGTCGTTTCTGAGGGATTCGGACATGAGTGTCAACTTTGATTGGTAGTCTCCACTTACGGGTATGCAGGTTGGGTGTATCTGGGTAAAACAGGGATTTGCGAAGAATGCACCTTTTTTATAGGCCCGGTATGTAGCAGTAACATTACATCCCATGGCATTTGTTGACAGATAAAATACATTCCCGTATCCACCGGTGCATAAACAGACCGCATCGCCTGAGTATGCCTCTATCTTGCCACTTACAAGGTCCCTTACCACTATCCCCTTTGCCTCGCCATCAATGACTACCAGATCAAGCATCTCTGTGCGAGGATGCAACCTGACCTTGCCTAAATGTACCTGTCTTGACAATGCCTGATAGGCGCCAAGCAAGAGTTGTTGACCGGTCTGTCCCCTTGCATAAAATGTCCTTGAGAGTTGGGCACCACCAAAGGAACGATTGTCAAGATAGCCTGCATAGTCACGGGCAAAGGGCACACCTTGAGCCACACACTGGTCTATGATATTGACGCTTACCTGAGCAAGGCGATAGACATTGGCCTCTCTTGACCTAAAGTCACCACCCTTAATGGTGTCGTAAAAGAGCCTGTAGATGCTGTCCCCATCGTTAGGGTAATTCTTTGCAGCATTTATCCCGCCCTGTGCAGCAATACTGTGGGCCCTACGGGCACTGTCCTGATAGCAGAAGGCCTCTACATTGTAGCCCAATTCGCCAAGGGTAGCTGCTGCCGAGGCCCCCGCAAGGCCTGTGCCTACCACAATAATGGTAAATTTCCGTCTGTTCGCAGGGGCTATCAGTTTAAGATGCTGACGGTGTCTGTCCCACTTCTCATTTATTGGGCCCTCTGGCACCTTGCCGTTGAGTATCAATTGAGCGTCTCCTATATCTTAATTAGGCCAACCTGAACAGCAGCCGGGATTGATAAGTAACCTATTATTAAGAAAACTGCCAAAGTAATACCAAAGACCTTGATCTTTGGCATTAATCTATCATTGTTTAGCCCTAAGCTCTGAAAGATGCTCTGTATGCCGTGGCTCAAATGTAAGAGTAATGCAAAAAGAGATACTGCATAAAGTAGGGTTATTGAACCCTTTTGAAAACTGAGTACCACCATCTTAAATAGATTAGGCCTACCATAGTCGTCTAAGTTTGCAGAGGCTTTAAAATAGGGGCTTGTAACCTGAAAGGTAAAGTGTAGTAGGTGGTAGAGCACGAAGGCCAAGATTATCAGACCTGTCCATATCATGTTTTTGCTGTTAAATGTCGCTGCTACAGAGGTGTTGACTGCGTAGCCAATAGGTTTTGCCTTTTTGTTTTCAAGGGTAAGTTTTACTGCAAAATATATATGGATACCAAAGACGAGAAGCATCAGGACCCTAAATCCCCAAACAAGTGGAGGAAGGCTGTGGAGTCCATTAGCATAGGCATTTATGCCATCAGGCCCTAAAAATATGGTGGAGTTACCCAGTAGGTGGATAAACAAGAACTTCACAAGGACAATCCCTGTGAGTGCCACTATGATCTTTTTGCCTACTGGATTTTTAAAAAAATTCATCTCATCTCAAAACTTATTTCTTTAAGTATGTTAGGCTCATCACACATAATTGTGCATACAAGGATGACTTGCTAAAGATTCCTCACACCCTTAAGGTGTTCGGAAAAACACAACCTTATCTCTCGCTTCTGAGAAGCAACGACGTATCTTAGGCCTATTGTTGGTATCCAAAACCGTCCCCAACGGGATTCGAACCCGTGTTACTGCCTTGAAAGGGCAATGTCCTAGGCCTCTAGACGATGGGGACATCATGCCAAAAGTATGAGCCGCGTTGGATTCGAACCAACGACCCACGCCTTAAAAGGGCGTTGCTCTACCTGCTGAGCTAGCGGCCCTAAACAAAGAGCGTTTATACTAATAATTGAGGTGCAAAATTGTCAATTGGTTATTTGTGGTTAATTTGTTACATTGGCCCTTGCTTGACTAGTATATTTTCAAGGGTTATACGATGCTTCCAGAGGGATGTGGTTGCACACCTTATTGTAGGGCTAATGAAGACCGAGAAGATGGTAACCACATCCATGAGGGCCTTAGGACTATGTAAAGAAGTGTAGAGGGCCTCAGTGATAAATAGAGGGCCTGAGTATTTTGGCAGAAGCCTTGTTACGGATGTTCACCTCTAAATCATCAGGGGTAGATGATGCAAAATGCCCTTTTTTTAAAAAGTTCTGCGTTATTTATTAGTTTCTTTCTCGTGACTACATTTACCTCCTGATGTGGTAAAACTGTTGGTATCTTAACATTTGCTGCCTTCAATAATTCACAGGATTTTTCTCTTGGCCTCGGTATCTTTATGCAGAGACCTTGACCTTTTATCTCCATTTCTATTGAACAAAGAGTCGCTAATTGGGGGTCGCTAATTGGCTGAGACCTTCTTTAACTGTCAAATTCAGATTAGACCATGCCTCTCTCAACCTCCGTATAATCATATATGCAAGCATCACTACTAACACATGCCCTCTGGTGCTTTCCTCTCTTCGCACAAACACCGGTCTAACTTCTAAAACCGTTGTCTTACAGTCCGAAATGGCGGTATAATTTAAATTGTGTCTGTATAGGGAAAAGCCTTATAATTTTGACATGTCAAAAAAGGCAAAGGATGGTAAGAAAAGCATTGTAAGAAGAAGGACAAGATTATTAAAGCAGGAGGATGAAGAAAAGATGAAAGAGATGGGATTAGAAGCTATTTTAGAGAACATTCTGACAAACTCAGGACTCTATCACTAAAGAGCAAATGTATGGAGAATTAGTATGTTAGTCCTATCTCAACAGTTAAACCAATATTGGATCCTATTATGATGGTCTTTTGCCCATTTAGGAAGGTTAATCGTGGTCTATCTTAAATCAGGCAGGTTATTCTCAGAGTTTGCCTTTATAGATGCCTTCTCGGGGACCGAAAGAGACAAGATACATCACATCCCTTTCAATCTTAAAGATAAGTCTCCTCTCTTGACCATTTACGGTGTATTTATACCGCCTAAGTTCCAAAAACTCACCTTTGAGCTTCTTACACGCCAAGGGGTCTTTTGCAACCTCAATAATGGCGTTCTTTAATCCCTCTTTTTCAATATCACTCCTTAACCTTTCTCTTAATCTCTTAAATTTTCTCGTCTCATAGACCTTCAAGGCTTAACTCCTCTACAATCCCTGCCTCAAGTTCTGCCTTTGCTTCTAATATGTCTTTAATCTCTTCCGCTGTAAGTTCAGGGTTTTGAAGGGCTATGAGCCCAATCCTAATGGCATATCTTATACTACTTGAAAAATCCCTGTCTTCTTTTTTAGCAAGCAGATTTATCTGTTGAACAATATCATCATCTATCAAAACAGTCTTTCTTACCATGTATCCACCTTTCTTATATGTTAAAATATCGTCATACAAAATAATATAAAATCATCATCAGTCCTGTCAACATTCAATCAAACCCCAAAAACAGAGATAGAAAATTGTTCACCCAGTAAATCCCCCCTCCCTTTGCACGAGGCGCGAGGGGAGGGGTAACCTCAAGGGTGAACTATTCACCCTCTCCCTATCCCTCTACCATCAAGGGAGAGGTAGCAGTTTTAGAATTTCTAAATCGGGATTTGGGAAGAGGATGTAACTAGACATCTTAAAGTAGAGGGTTATACACTACTTATCACGGCATGGAGGGCATGACCTTATATGGATCATGCCCTATAAAGATTAATTAAAAAACACTAAACCCTGCCGCTACATCCACATAGTGCGTGGTTGAACGAATCCTGAGATGATATACAGGTCCAATGTTCATATCATTTACAGTTACGTTATTAAGTAACTGGCCTGCATTAGGGATAAATAACAGATTTATAGAACCTTGGTCATTGTAATCAAAAAGTGCCTTACAATTTGTGTTGCCTGAGCCACAGTTTATAACACTATCTGGGGTCTTAACTACTCCATTACCTGTTACTGAGACAGTAACTGACACACTCCCTCCCCTAACAGGCAGGACATATCTATTGCTTGTCTTTACTACATTGCTCAATAGACCAGTGGAGAAGTTGACTGTATAGGCATTAGACATATTTGGATGTAAAGTTGTTGAAGTCCAATATACAGCATTCTGTGCACCAGTAAAAGGATGCCCTGTGGGTAAGGCTGCATTTACATTGCCATAAGACATTAGGCTCCTTAGTTCGTTCTTATTTGGCAGTCTCCAGTCACTATAGCCGAGGTAGTTTGTATTATTTAGGCAGTTAACATAGTTTAAAGCCCCTTGCCAAGTCATTTGACCACCTGTGCATGAGCCAACGGTCGGTGTATCAGCAGCCTTTGGCCATTTAAGTCCTGTTAGTTTATCAACAGTCAGATTGCTATTACCAGCCTCATCCTCAAACCTTGGCACTGTAAAGGGTGCCCCTGCCTGTATATCGCCGTCTTCGCCATGACGGGTTGCATCATAGCTGGTAGTCTGCCCTGTCCTTGGGACTTGAGCTATTGGATTGGAATAGTTTGAATTCCTCACGGCAATGACATGGTTTTCGTTTGTCTTAGCGTCAGACACAAAAGACCCATTGTCAGTAGTAATTGCAATGGCACTTGTAGTGGTAGCAGTGTTTGTGGTAGAGGTCCAATACCACCCACTATTAGGCACATTGCTAAACCCATTTGAGTTAAGCCAAGCTGCATTGATAGATACCCCTGCATGATAAATACTCGCTATCTCGTTTACATTTGGCAGTCGCCAGTCTGAGAAGCCAAGATAATTGCTGTCATTAAGACACTTAACATAATCAAGGGCCCCTGTCCACATCTTCTGGCCACCATCACATGAACCGACTGTTGGTGTGTTACCTGCTGCCATCCACATGAGCCCTGTGAGTGTGTCTTTGACTGCACCGGGAGGGTCACCAGTTATAAACCTGTTGGTCTGCCAAAAGGCCCCTGTCCTTAGGGCACCGTCGTCTCTTTTAAGGGGATTGCTGTCGTAAGATGAACCTTGACCTGTTTTGGGTATATTTATCAGACTACCAGGCCCTGTGGTCCGAAATGTGGCGGTTACATACTTGTCAGAGTCCATATTTATTGTGCAATTAGAGGCTCCTGCACACCCTGCACCAGTAAAGCCTGCAAAGAGGGAGTTTGCACCTGCAGAGCCAGAGATCGTAATAATTCCTCCTGATGCTACAGAGCATGTGCCTGTGTTGTCTGTCCAACTTAATGTGCATCCAGTAGCATTAACATTACCACTACCTGTGCCTGCCTTGGTAACGCTAAGGGTGTGTTGCGTGTTACTAAATGTTGCTGTGGCGGTCTTATTTCCTGTCAGATTGTTGAATGTGCATGTGGCTATGGTGGTATTGCCACCAACTACACCACCGACCTCGGTACATGTGGTCCAACTAACGAATGAGCCACTGTTTGCTGCGGCTGTCAAGACAACATTTGAGCCGTGATTAAGGGGTGAGGTGGTGGCCGTGTTTGTGCCGGGATATATGTAATAAATCCCTCCAACATTAGAATACACATTCCCCGCCCCAGCCCCTGTGGCATTTGCCGTTACGGTGTAGGTGTTTAGGATAAATGTGGCGTTTATGGCCGAGTCTGCTGTGATGTTGAATGTGCAATCACTTGTGCCTGAGCAGCCACCTGCAGAGCCTGTGCCACCACTCCAACCGGTGAATGTTGAATTGGCCAAGGCAGCAGCCGACAATGTTATCGGAGTGCTGGTAGCAACTGTGCATGTCCCTGTGTTGCCTGCCCAATTTAGTGTGCAGTGCGTTCCTGCTGTAACATTGCCTGCACCTGAGCCCAACTTGTTTACGGTGAGGGTATTTCCTGTATTAAATGCTGCTGTGCAATTTTTGGCTGCATTCATAGTAATAGCGCAGGTAGTGTTTGTGCCACAGGATGAGCAGTCATCACTCCATCCTGCAAAGTATGAGCCCCCGCCTGCTGTGGCTGTGAGACTTACATTTATGCCTGATAAAAATGAAAATGTGCAAAAGTCTCCGCAGTTTATCCCTAATGGGCTACTCGTTACAGTGCCACTGCCTGTCTTAGAAATTGTCAAATCATAAAATATCCCTGAGCGCACGGGCCAGACATAAATAGTATTGCTCTTAGAGCCAGCTTCATAATTCCCATCCCCCATAAAGATGCTCCATGCAGTAATACCTGCGAATGTAGTGGACGACCAATAAATGCTTAGCACATTCGTAAAGGGAAAACCGTCTGGTAAAGGAGGATTATATTTTGAGTGGTCCACCAGACTTCGCAGCTCTTTTATGTTTGGCAGGCGCCACTGACCTGCTGTTGAGCCGTCTGATAGCCCGCAATTGCCGCTTGCAAGGGTATTGGCATCATTAAGGGCAGCGGTCCATGCCCTTAGACCAAAACAATTCGCTTCCTTAAGCCATACAAGCCCTGTGAGATTATCAGTTACTGTGCCATTATTATTATCGGTAAACCTCGGGCTTGGCCATGTTACACCTGCCTGCTTGTCACCGTCCTGTCCAGTGCCTGTGCAGGGTATACCATTGCCCGCTGCGTCATAACAGGTCGTCTGCCCTGTCTGAGGCAAATTAATCGTACCCCCACTACCTCCACGCACAGGCCAGACTTTATAGGTTGTGCTCTTAGGAGATGTACCACTACCACCGCCACCCAAATTGACGAGCCATGCGTTAGCCATAGACGAGGAAGAAGTAGTGGAAGTCCAATACTCAGATGCCCCTACATTTGTAGCACCCTGTGAAGCAAGCCATCCTGCTGTATGTTCCACTCCAGCGTGAACAAGGCTCTCAAGCTCTTTGACATTTGGCAGACGCCAGTCGCCTGCTTGTGAGCCGTCTGATAGCCCGCAATTGCCGTTTGCAAGGGTATTGGCATCATTAAGGGCAGCGGTCCATGCCCTTTGACCGAAACAATTCGCATCCTTAAGCCATACAAGCCCTGTGAGGTGGTCTGTTATTGTGCCATTATTATTATCCGTAAACCTCGGGCTTGGCCATGTTACACCTGCCTGCTTGTCACCGTCCTGTCCAGTGCCTGTGCAGGATATAACATTGCCCGCTGCGTCATAGCAGGTCGTCTGCCCTGTCTTAGGCACCTTTGCAGGTGCGTCCGCAAGCGCATGACCTATTATGATCAATAAAACCAACGACACAGACAGGATTAATAGATACAACCGCCTCTTGCCTTTTGCATCCTTAAACATCTCCATTGGTTATACCTCCTTTCACCCTTGATTATTTTTTAAAGGCCCTTACTCTCCCTTTGTGCGATGGTTTTGAAACTTAGGAGTACTTGTGAGATGGTCTTTTTGTCTCTCTGGATGTAAAATCTTATCACAAAATACGGACATTTACTACTTTTAAAGTCATAGTCTTTACAATATGACGCAAGGGAAGATTCCTCGCCTTGCTCATAATGACGAGGAGACAAGGCAGTGTTATCTTTCTACGGTTGTCTCGTCTTTGACAAAAAATGGAGTTGTGATTAAAATTAGGAAAAAAGCCAAAGACTGTCTACCTTTTTCAGGGCATTGGTGATCAGAGGCATTGGGCAACCGTGGCCTTAGCAGGTATGGATAATGTCTCATTCAACAAAAGGACTGAACTATTTCAGGGTATTGATAAAGAGGTATTTTTGACTATGGCTGAACAAAGGCTCACACACCTTGACGAAGAGGGCAAGGCCCTTATGGTGGATGTATCTGAAAAGTCCATTACTGCGCGGACTGCTATCGCCTCCGCAAAGGTGTTGATGAAACCTGAGACCCTAAGGCTTATTATAGAGAAGGGTGTCCCAAAAGGGGATGTCTTTGCTGTGGCAAGGATTGCAGGCATAATGGCCGCAAAGAAGACCTCAGAACTCATACCCCTCTGCCATCCCCTTAGCCTGAGTTCTGTAAAGATTGACTTTAGGATTGATGAAGGCAGTTCCTCTATTGAAATAATCTCAACAGTGAGGATACAGGGCCAGACAGGGGTAGAGATGGAGGCACTTACCGCCTGCGCAGTGACTGCACTGACTATTTACGACATGTGCAAGGCCGTTGACAAGGGAATGACCATTAGCGATATAAAGCTCCTTGAAAAACACGGCGGTAAGAGCGGTAGCTTTGTAAGGGCTGGGTAGAGAGACATGGGGTTTCTCCAATCATGATAGGTCATATCCAAATTCCCCATTTTAGGCACATATTAGTGACCCTCTTCAAAGGTCACAAAGGGGGTCACAATAAAAAGGTTGCCTGTTACCTTAGAAGAACTGCCTTTACTGCTTTACTCTACTTTTGGTATCCAAAAGGTCATAAACCCTGCTGTTGCCCTAAGGACAGTGCGTGTGGTCGGTTGTCGCCATGCCTCTGAGACCTACCTCTGTGCCTATAACTCACCCTTTGGCCTTAGAATTTGAGAGGATTTCTTCTACAAACGACCTGAGTTCCCGCTTAAATCTCTCTTTGCTGAAGGCCTGTGCATGGGCCATGATCTTAGTGGGTTCAAAGGTGTCTTCTATTAGAATAAATCGCCTAACCGCCTCTTTTACTGACCCTGCCGATTGTTCAGCAAAGAATAGGCCTGTCTGTCCCTCTACCACAGTTTCCGTAACGCCACCCTTTCTGTAGGCTATTACAGGCACACCACAGGCCTGGGCCTCTACGGGCAGTATGCCAAAATCCTCTTCGGCTGCAAAGATGAACCCTCGTGACCTTTGGAGGTAGCTTCTGAGTGCCTCTCTTGATTGCCATCCCAATATCTCTACATTAGTGCTGGCCTTAGCCTTGATCTTTTTCATCTCAGGCCCATCGCCTATGACAAGGAGCCTTAGCCATGGCATCCCTGAAAAGGCCTCTGCGATTATATCAAGCCTCTTGTATGGCACCATCCTTGAGGCCGTAATGAAGTAGTCGTCTCTATCCTCAGCAAGACCAAAGAAGTCCACATCCACAGGGGGATAAATTACCGTTGCCTCCCTTCTATAACATCGCCATATCCTCTGGGCTACATATCTTGAGTTTGCAATAAAATAATCAACACCCGCTGCAGTAGACCTGTCCCAGTGCCTGAGATAGTGTAAAATCAGCCTTGCCGCAATACCCTTTAGGCCTTTATCAAGGCCAGAATCCCTTAGATAGAGTGACTGAAGGTCCCAGGCATACCGTATAGGTGTATGGATGTAGGAGATGTGAATTTGCTTCGCTGAGGTCAATATACCCTTTGCTACCGCATGGGAGCTTGATAAGATGAGGTCATAGTTTGAGAGGTCAAATTGCTCTATCGCTAAGGGCATAAGGGGCAGATACTTCCTGTAGTGCCTCAATGCAAAGGGCAGAGCCTGGATAAAAGAGGTGTAGATGTTGGCAGACTCAAAGATCGTCCCTTTTAAGGCATCCCTATTTGCAATGAGGGTAAAGATGTCCGAAGGATAGATCTCATAGATCGCCTCAAGGACCCTCTCGGCCCCTGCCATAGTATTGAGCCAGTCGTGCACAAGTGCAATCCTACACATCTATGGCCCCACTTTTATTGCAAAGCCCGTCCCAAAAACCCCTGAGCATAGCCCATAGATTCCCCTTAAAGCCCTTTATCAAAATTGCCACAACTGATGAGATTATTACCGTTACAAGGCAATAGGGGTAAAATCGCCTTGTAAAGAGTATCCTGTTTCTAAAGACATAGTAATCCGTGGTAGAAGACCTCTCTCTCTTGCCCTTGTTTGAGCCGATTGTAGCGCCTTCCTTGTGATAGACCACTGAGTCTGGACATAGGGCAATGGCCCATCCCTTATGTCTTCCCTTTAAGACCCAATCTAACTCTTCATAATACAAAAAGTAGTCCTCAGCCATAGGGCCCACAGCCAATATAAAGTCTCTACTAACAAACATGGAGGCCCCCACTATATAGTCAATCTTGGGCTTATACTTGTTATATTGCCCCTTGTCAATCTCCATCATACCTATCTGTCGTGGCATACCGACCCATTTATAATACCTCCCTCCCACAGCATTGAGTCTGTGAGGTGCGTGGTAATATAGTAATTTAGAACCGATCATACCCACCATTTTATCTTGCCTTTGAGAGTCTTCTGCCTTTTTGACCAGGGCTGTAAGCGCATCGCGGCTGACTACGGTGTCGTTGTTAAGTAACCAGATATATCTGCAGAGAGGGTCAGATAGGGCAAGGCTAATGCCTAAATTGTTGGCCCCAGCAAAACCGAGATTTTTTTTAGAGACAACGAGGGCAAGGCCAGATTCAGATAATTTGAGGGGTTCTTGAGGCATAAAATTTCCATACCTAAGAGGCTTACTTATAGGAGGGATGCAGTAGGCCCTAAGCGGGTTATGTGGGTCTTTATAAATATCAAGCCTGCCCTCTGCCCATGCCCTTAACATCTCCACAGAGCCATCCATAGAGGCATTGTCAATCACAATAACTTTAAAGTGCGTATATCCTTGTCTGTAAAGGCCTTCAAGGCACTCAATGGTATGGTGCCAACCGTTAAAATTGACTACTACGACATAGACCAGCGGATTGTCGGTCATTGTCTAAAGTGGGAAGTCCTTGTTTTCCCCAAGCCTGCCCTCAACACCATCCTTGAGGGCCTGCTTGAGTATCTTAAACCTCTTGAGTCTCCCTCGCCTCAATGCCGTAAGGTATAAGAGAGTCATGTAAATAGAGCGATGGAGGTTATAGAGCGGCCCACTCCTTTTTAGACAATAGGCCTCAAAATAGACCTCATTACGGAAGGCGTAATATACCACACTGTCACTACCACCTGTTATCAGGGCCTCAAAGGGGTTACCTGCCTTTAACCTACACCACCAGGATATATCCATATCCCTAATCAGGGCGTTGGTGATCAACCATATGTTACCACCATTGGCTGTAATCCTGTAGGTAAACTCCAGGTCATCACCATAAAGCAAAAATTCAGTCCTTGGAAGCCCATGTCTCTTGATGACCCCTAGGTGAAAAAGGAGGCCACTATATACTGAATAGGTCACCTTGAACCGGTCAGGAGCATCCGTAGAAAACAGTAGCCTGTTTAGGGCACCTATCCTTCTTAGGAACCTGTAAGGTATGTCAACTATATGCAGCCTTCTAAAGGCTGACCTCCTATTTATGCTTCGTGTCAATACCCCCTCTCTGATGTCACTTATATGCTCAAGCCTAATGGCACTTAAGATAGTATTGGCCTCTGCTGTAGGGTCTGTCACCAACTCACTATAATTTTTTAACAGGGTTTCAATACAACCTGTCTGGAGCTCCCCATCATCGTCAAGTAAAAATATAAACTTCCTCTCTTCCACTAAGGCCGCCTTCATGCCCTCACTGTAGCCCTTTGCAGAGCCGCTGTTTTTGCCCATTGAAACGACCCTAAAGGTGCAATCCTCAAATTTACCCCTTAAAAGCCCCTCAAGGTCATAACTGACGCCGTTATTTACGATGACCATAGACCTTATGCCTTCTTTGTATGCAGACATAAGGGATCTTAAAAGCAGACTTGCCCGGTCACCATAGGTAACGGTAACAAGTGTTATATCCGCAGGGGTAAGGGTCATCTCTTGTGTGCAATAAACAATAGTTCTACGCAGCGCATCTTGGACAGTATTCTAAGAAATGTGGCCTCCATGAACTCAATCAGCTCTCCCACAGATCTGCTCACAAAATCGGCCCTATCTCTCCAGTGGTAAGCCCTTTTTCTGGCAAGGAGCATACTGGCAGTGGCAATAAAACTTGCGCCCCTGTGGGTGGAAATGGTCTGATAGTTCTCTATGCCTGCACCCTCGGCACAGAGACCAAGTGAACGGTGACTAAATAGATACAGGTGTCTTGGGGGGTCAAGGGCCATCCAATTTCTTCTAAATAGTACCCTCTGCATAGAGGCGCCATTTGGTGTGGCAATTAGCATTATCCCGCCTCTTTTTAAAACACTCCAACATTTTTTTAAAAAGCCCACTGGGTCATAGACATGTTCAAGTACATGGCTTGATAAAACTGCATCAAAAGATCCATCGGGGTAGGGATAATCAAGAAAATTACCATGGTTAACAGCTATGCCCTTTGCCCTTGCATTAAGCACTGCCTTTAGGTCAGGCTCTATGCCCTCTGCCTGCCAACCCCATTCGGACATGGTCTTGACCAGCCCACCTCCTCCACAGCCGATATCAAGCAGTCTGCCCTTTGGACGCCCTTTTAAGAGTTTGAACCAGAATTCCGTAGCGAGTCTTTTATGGGGCACAAGCAAAAGTAACGCACCAATTGCTTTATTCAATAGCGTAGTATCCCCATAGCCATATTGTAGTGAGAGATAGCCCCTTTTTAGGCCCTGTTTGATAAGACTACCTGTCTCCGCATCCTCATGGGTTGGATATTCCTCATAAGCCTTGTAGATTTCCTCCTGCAAAGGCATCGGGTCTATCCACAGTAGTCCACACTGGTGACACTGCCTTATATCCCAAAGTCCTTGAGTGGTCCTTAGCATGTCGGTAAGGCCATTGTAAAGGGTTTCTCCCCCATGACCACATAGTTTACAACATGAGGTGGGACGGGTCTTCAACTCTAAAGGCATAGGGCGTTATCTATTCAATCAACCATTGCCGCCTTTATGCCTTTTAATATTGTAGGCGAGCATAAATATAAGTAATGCAATCACTATGGCAAGGACCACAAACTTTGCGAGCTTTAAGGCCAAAAGGGCAAGGATAATACCAATAATGATTAGGTAATTAAGCATCGCTGGGTTGTCTGGCCCTCCTGAAACCTTCAAGCAATATAAGTATGAAGACCACCGAGAGACCAAAGGCGATGGCGGCGATGTCAATTACCTTAAAAATTAGTAAAATTAAGAGGATACAGAAAAGTATCATAAGCCTGACAAAGGTCATGAAGAGCATCTTTGACCGACCACTTTCAATAGCCATTACATTCTGGACACCCCAGACCAC
>Ga0308419_1000913_pt1 | contig 20156 bp, 19 predicted proteins | sample HotsprSampleMS50_FD_203674 | JGI IMG/M metagenome (GOLD analysis project Ga0308419, IMG submission 203674) | Hot spring phototrophic mat microbial communities from Mushroom Spring, Yellowstone National Park, Wyoming, United States - 20090730_MS50 ... | reverse complement strand
ACCCCACTATCTGCCTCTTTGTCTTGCTAAACTCTATGCCAATTAAATAAATAGGGGCGTATTGTAATACGCCCCTACATATTCCTTTATACCTATCCCCATAGCCCTTCTTCTTTATCTGCTCTAATGCCTCACCTGTCCCTTCCTCCCCTTCTATCACCTTAAACTCAAATACATACACCACCTTCGGCATCACCACCGCCATGTCTACCTTCCCATAACTCGTCGGCTCCTCTGCCTTCATCTCTACCCCAATTGACGCAAAATAACTATAAAACACACTCGCATAGTAGCCCTCATATTGGTCTATGTTGTTCTTCCTATGCCAATCATACGGTATTGAGGCAAAGTGTGACCTCATTACCTCTATCATCTTATCTCCTGAGTTTGTCAGTTCATTTTCATAACTAATTGATAACATAACAAACTGGCTTGCAATCCTGTGCATTTTTGCACTACAAAACTGACTGCAGAGAGTTTTTGGGTAGGTTAAAGGCTGATTCATTGGTAGAATTTGTCCAAAATTACTGCTAAACTTATACAACAGAAGCCTCCTTCTGGTTATTTTGGTTTTTTCAAAACAGTTTTAACCGATGGGGTCTCCCTTTTTAATATTTATTTTGCAGGGCACTGATAAATGCGTTTTTTGGCTTAAGGAGAGAATAGCGTGAGGGTCCAAGGCTTTACATATATAGAGATAATGGTGGCACTGTCCATAATTGCTGGCCTTTTAGTTACTGTGATAAGTGTTATGAACTATCACATCGGCCTTGTTGAGCGTCAGAGGACGGCCACCATAGCCACCCTTGTGGCCAAGGAGAAATTAACGGCCCTGAAGAAGACCAAGATGGCTGACAGGGGCCTCTTATCAGCCCCCTTAGAGGGCTTCAACTTTGAGTCCTCTATAAAGGACTCCCCATATCCCTCAATCTATGAAGTCTCGGTGATGATTACCAATAACAGAGAAGAGTTCGTCCTCTCCGAGTTAGTCCAGAAATGAGGAACACAAGGGGCTTTACCATGATAGAGGTGCTTTTAGCCCTCGCTGCCCTTACGGTCATCATGGCCACCCTCTATGTCTCTTTTTCATCAACAATTAAGGCCATGCAAAGGGCCGAATCATCGCTAAGGTCTTTACAGGAGGCAAGGACACTACTTGACAATCTCAGGCGAGAGATTGAATCCACCCTTTATAATCCCTCAAATAACCAGACCTTCTTTAGGTTCATCCAAAAGGACATATACGGCAGGCCTGCAACAGACTTGGAATTTACAAGCATATCCTATTCAGTAAGGGGACTGTTTGTGATTGCCTATAAGACAGAGGAGGTCAAAGACGGGCTTGCCATATACAAGAGGATGTATCCTATAAATTCCCGACCTGAGGATGACTATTGGGAGCCCCTCATAGTGGATGTCCACTCCTTCTCAGTTGAGGCATTCACCAGCCAAGGCGAACCCATCAAGAGCTGGGACAGCAAACTAAACCAGACAGTCCCCCAAGAGGTCAGGATTACATTAGGGATAAAAGGATTTGACAGGGTCAACGATGAGATCAGTCTCACAGAGACTGTAATACTAAGGATAAACCGTCCACTTTAGGACTGATTACCCTGTATTGCTAAACACACAGACCCTGTTTCTCCCCTCCCTTTTTGCCTTATAAAGGGCCGTGTCGGCCGAATGGATAAACCTCTGTATCAGGAAAGAGATATCTCCCCCCTTAACCTTACAGCAATCAAGCTCGGAGACCCCTATGCTTACAGTTATGTTCTTCTCCTCTGGAGGGTCCTTTTTTATGATAAACCTGTAGGATTCAATGTCCCCTCTGATCTTCTCGGCCAAGAGCCTTGCCTGCTCTATATCCATACCCTCGCTCAGCATAACGATCTCCTCTCCACCATAGCGGGCCACAAAGTCGCCTTCTCTATTGGCGTTTTTCTTTATAATTGAGGCCACAAGCCTCAGGACCTCATCGCCCACATCGTGTCCGTAGGTATCGTTAAAGGCCTTAAAGTGGTCTATATCAATCATCATAATAGACAAAAAGGTCTCCTTACCCAACATCACCTGCACCATAGACTCAATGTGTAAGTCAAAGGCCCTTCGGTTATATAGAGAGGTCAGTGCATCAATAGTGGCAAGCCTCTCCATCTCAAAGGCCCTCTGCTTCCATGCCTCAGACTCATGGGCCTTCTGCCTCCAGTCTGCTATCTCACGATTCATCTTTTCCACCATAGAGGCAGTTACAGTTACAACCTCATCAATAATGCTCTTAGGGTCATCGCCCTTCTCAATAGCCGTAACGGTCACATCCTTTAATTTCTCAATATCCTCAACCTTTTCATTGGTAAGTTGTGCACCAAGGGCAGTTAAGGCCACATAGTTTTTCAGCACAGTGCCCAACATAGACTTCATATCCTGAAAATTGGCCTCAGCCTCCTTGAGCTTCTGAGAGAGATAGTCCTCCCTCTCTTTGCACCTCATATGTCTGATCCTCTCTACCTCGGTCTCTACTTCTTCATAATAGGGATCGGTGAAATCTGCCTTTTTGACGATGTCTTGTAGCAGGGCATGGAAGACTCGCTTTTGTTCGGTGTTATAGAGGTCGTCCTTTTCAAGGGTCCTCAGAAAGTTCAGCAGGCAGAGCCACTTTAGGTCGTGAGGCACACCTGCCTTGAGGAGTATATCGCAGACAGGATTACAGGCCTTCTTATCATCACTTATGGACGGCCTTTTCTGAGGCCTAATTTCACTGCTATCGGGTCTTTTCATATCTCACTCCAGTATATTTATGTATCGTCAATATCCAATTTTAGTGACACTTACAATCGCCCAATTTAGGTTAAATGCCCGACATTATATCCAATCATTAGGCCTTTGTCCTTGCAAAAGCCCCTTAGGTCAATAGGACCATTACGGACTATCTCAATCATACCTCCCTTTACAGAGACAATTGTAGATGGAAGGCCACCTTCTGTGGTCCCTCCATCAATTATCAAATCCACCCCATCTCTGAAGTATGCATGCACAGTAGGTGCATCCCTTGCAGGCGGCATAGAGGAGACATTGGCGCTGGTAGAGCTAATTGGGCAGCCTAAGGTAATTGACAGGTCCATTGCGACCTTGTTGCCCGTGAGCCTTACTGCAACCTTACCATGAAGGCATATCAGTGGCAATAGGCCGGCTTTTGCCTCAAAGAGTATCGTTAGTGGCCCTGGCCAAAATTCTTCAATCAGCGCTCTCTCTATATCGTTTATTGATTTTACAACAAGGGCCAAGGCCTCAATGCTGCCAACAATAAGCGGGAAGGCCTTTTCCTCAGGCCTCTTTTTTATTGATACAATCCTCTTAAGGGCCTTTTCGGAGTCATACCTTGCGCCTATGCCATAAAAGGTCTCTGTGGGATAGGCCACAATACCATCGTCCTTTAGGAGTTTTGTTGCACAATTGATGATATCCCAATAGTTGTCCTGTTTTATTGCAACGATTGCCATAAAATAGCAATTATATATAAAACCTCAAGGGTTTGAAAATCTCTTTGCCAAAGTGTTAATATTATAAAAGCCGAAGTGGTGGAACTGGTAGACACGCACGTTTGAGGGGCGTGTGGGCAACCATGCGGGTTCGAGTCCCGCCTTCGGCACCATCCATAAATAGCCTTTTACAGTTAGCCTGAACCTACAAACTTATACCCTTTCAGATGCCATAACTTTTATAGTGTTTTACAGGGCCAAGCATTTTTGATCTCATCGCTATTGCAACCCTTGAGGATCTGCCCAAAGTCCCTTAATAAGGCCGAATGTTCTATCCACACTATATCCTCCTCATCCCTAAACCATGTGAACTGTCGCTTGGCATAGTTTCGTGTCCTCTGTTTAATCAGGGTTATTGCCCTATCCAAGTCAATCTCTCCATATATAGAACGGGCGATCTCCTTATATCCAATAGCCTGCATAGAGGTAAATGAGAAGAGGTGTTCAAGTTCATGCTTATTTGTAGGACAAGGGCTGTGATTGAGGATAGTCTCAATTACCCCCTTTACCTCTTCAATGAGCCCCTTTTCTATCATAGCATCAACCCTTCTGTTGATGATCTCGTAGAGTTCCTGACGAGGGCGAGTAATGCCTATCTTGATATAGTCATAGTCTAACGATACAGTCTCTTGTGCTTGAAGGTGTGAGATGGGCCTCTTGGTCCTATGATAGACCTCAAGGGCCCTTATCAGGCGTCTATGGTCATTAGGTGCTATTCTTGAGGCCGCTACAGGGTCAATTTCCTTCAAACTCTGCAATAGGTACCCAGGAGAGCCTTTCTCTTTCTGGAGCAATTCGGCACGGAACGTGAGGTCTGCAGGTGGTGAGGTAAATAGCCCTCTGGTTAGTGCCTTCATATATAAGCCAGTACCACCAGTGATAATGGGGATTAGACCCCTATGGTGTAATTCGGCAATAATGCCAGAGACCCTTTGGAGATACTGACCAGCGCTGAAATACTCCCAGGGCTCAACAATATCTATCATGTGGTGGGGCACCGATGACATTTCTTCTAAGGAGGGCTTTGCAGTGCCGATATCCATGTGTCTGTAGATCTGCATGGAGTCGGCGCTAATGACCTCAGTCTTTAGGGCCTTTGCCAACTGGATCGCCACAGCGGTCTTGCCAACCGCTGTGGGTCCCACTATAAATATCACCTTGCCCTTTATGTTATCATGAGCCATTTGGGACGCTAATTGACAAATGCCTAAATTGAGCGATTCTTCCAGCATTAAGGCAATAGATTACCCCGTTTAGTGCGATTGTGGGGAGTTTTTACAATCGCTCAGTTTTGTTCAAAAAGATACATGCCTCTAATTTGTCCCTCGTGCCAATCTTGTGCTAAAGGTAGTGAGCCTTTGGTGTTTTACCTTATTAGCTGATTTATCTGAAACAGCGGCAGTAACACCGCAAGGACGATGACGCACACTATAATCCCCATAGCCACTATGATTGCAGGTTCAAAGATTGAGACCATTCGGGTAACCCTTTTGTTAAACTCTTCTTCATAGATCTCTGCTGCCTTGCTGAGGGTCTCAAAGAGCCTACCGCCCTTCTCACCGGTGGCTATCAGTTGAATAAAGAGTGGCGGAAAGCCCTTCAGTGATGACGACAGAGAGAGGCCTTCTGCCACTGATTCTTCAGCCCTTGCAATGCTTGCCTCAATCTCGCTATTTCCAGTGGAGCGCGAGGCAAATCTGAGGGCCGCAAGCAACGGCACTCCACCCTCAACTAAGTATGCGAGGGTACGGGCAAATCTTGAATAGTAAAGGCTCTGCACAATACCGCCGGGCATCTTCAGGATAAGCCTGTCAAAGAGCCTCCTCTTTTTGGGTAGTATCCTCTCTACTAAGAAAACAAAGGCTATAAGCACAATAAAGACAAGCCACCAGTAATTGACCATAAAGGAACTAAGGGTAATCAAGGCCTTTGTTATCAGTGGTAGCGGGGCATTGGTGTCTCTGAATATCTTGGTAATCTTGGGTATCACAAAGATGAAGATAAAGGACAGTACCACAGAGCTCACTATAAGCATAAAGAGGGGGTATATGAATGCATTTTTGACCCTTGCCTTGAGGGCCTCTTGGGCCTCAAGATATTGGGCAAGCCTCCTAAGCACCCTCTCAAGGGAGGCACTCTTTTCTCCTGCCTGCACCATGCTTATGTAAAAATCAGGAAAGACCCCACTGAAGTCTTCAAGGCTTCTATGAAATGCCGCACCAGCGGAGACCCTCTCCTTGATGGATATTATTAACTCCCTCTCTCTACCTGTGGCCTCTGCTGCAAGGCTATCAAGGGCCTCAAGCAAGGTCACGCCTGACTCAAGGAGTATGGATAGGTTTCTGCTAAAGGAGGGTAGAAACCTTTCGGTAGCTATCTTGCAACCGTTCTTGAGTGATGAGAGGGGTTGTTCCCTTATGTCCTCGGCAAAAAGGCCTTCTGACTTTATCTTTGTCAAGGCATCGGCGTAGCCTGCGGCCTCTATTGTGCCCTCAGTCCTTGTCCCATCAGGCCGGTAAGCCTTATATCTGAAAACAGGCATCAGGCCTCCACATAGTCCTTGAGGCTTACCCGCAGCACCTCCTCAAGGGTGGTAATGCCCTGAGAGACCTTTAAAAGGCCGTCTTTAAAGAGCGGCTGCATCCCCTTTGATATGGCTTGCTCTTTAATGCCCTGGGCATCGCTCCTTGCGGTAATGAGCCTCCTAATGTCATTATCAATTAGTAGCAACTCAAAGATGCCTGTCCTTCCGCTGTATCCTGACTGTGCACATGCAGGGCAACCCTTGCCACGATATAACAGTTTTGGGGCCTCATTGCCATCAAAATACGCCAATTCCTCAAGGCTTGGTTCATAGGCCTCCTTGCACCATACACATATTGTCCTGACAAGTCTCTGTGCCAACACTGCCGTAAGTGATGAGGCGATCAAAAAGGGCTCTATCTCCATGTCCAGTAGTCGCGTGACAGCGGAGGCCGAGTCATTGGTATGTAAGGTGCTGAGCACTAAGTGCCCTGTCAGTGAGGCCTGTATGGCTATCTCTGCGGTCTCAAGGTCTCTGATCTCACCTACCATTATCACATCAGGGTCCTGTCTAAGGATGGAGCGGAGGGCCGATGCAAAGGTCAGCCCTATCTTAGGATTGACCTGTATCTGTCCCACACCCTTGAGTTGATACTCTACAGGGTCCTCTGCGGTGATGATGTTGCGCTCGGCCTTCTCAATCCTATTGAGTGCTGCATAGAGTGTAGTGGTCTTACCGCTCCCAGTAGGTCCTGTGACGAGCATTATACCATTGGGTCTTTTGAGTATCCCCTCTATGGCCTTTTCATAGGTATCGCTGAGGCCCAATTCCCAAAGCCCCTTCAGGCCCTGTTGCCTGTCAAGGATCCTGAGGACTGCCCGTTCACCATGGGTGGTGGGCACTATGGAGACCCTGATGTCTATGTCTCTGCCTCCTGCAATAAGCCTTATCCTGCCATCCTGAGGCAGCCTCTTTTCGGCTATGTCAAGGCCTGCCATTATCTTGACCCTGCTTATGAGGGCGTCTTTTATTATCTTCGGAGGTCTAATGACCTCTCTGAGGATACCGTCAATCCTGAACCTCACCTCTAATTCTCTCTCATAGGGCTCTATGTGTATATCACTTGCCTTTTCCTTAATTGCCTGCTGTATCAGGGCATTGAGCAGTCTGATAATGGGGGCCTCTTCGGTCAACTCCAATAGGTCCTTTGGGGATTCAAACTCGGTGGCTACTGAGGACAGCTCATCCTCTTCAAGCCTGTCCATCACCTCTTGGGCACTACCTATTTGGCTAAAGATACGGTTTATCATATTGGTAATGTATTCGGGTGTTGTCTGGATTGGTTCTGGTATGACCCTATGGATACTTGCCAATTCCCTTAGGGCAAAGAGTCCACTCGGGTTACACACATAACCCTTTAGACCTCCGTTGTAGATACCAATTGGCAAAAAGAGGTTATTCTTTAGATAATTCAGAGGCAAGGTCCTAATGAGGTTTAGATCTATCTCTTGGTCTTTAAGGGCAGGGCTCTCTGACATGCCTATTTGATGCTTCTTATGTAATTGGGCTCTGCATACTGGACCTCAGGCATTGATTTAAGCAGCCTTATGGCCTCATCTACTGTAATGCCTGTCTTAAGCCTTATAAGATATGAACCGATTTCCTTGAATTCCCTTAAGACCTCGTAACCCATATTGTTGATCAACTGCCGTGCCCTTTCATCGCTGACATCGGGCTTAAAACTTACTACCAGTTCATCGGAAGAATAGGGAGGTGTGGGGTTTGAGAAGGCAGCCTTCTTCTGGGAGCTTATCTCAAGCATCCTATCAAAGTCCTTCACTATATGGGGGGTAATAAAGACCAAGAGGTTTGTCTTTTCCACATTTACATGCTTATTCTTAAAGGCCCATCCAATAATCGGTATATCTCCCAAAATGGGCACCTTTCTTATCTGTTCCTCTTCTCGGTCTTGCATGAGGCCACTAATGACAATGGTCTTTGCATCCTTGGCGACCACTGAGGTTTTGGTAGCCCTCTTTGTTGTAGTAGGTCCAACGCTTATGACCATTGACTCGGGTTCAGGTATCACTGAAGAGATCTCCTGATAGATGTCCAGCCTTACATAGTCACCCTCAGTGATCTGTGGAGTGATCTTCAGTGTTATGCCCACATCCTTACGCTCAACAGTGCTAAAGACCGATAGGGGTCTTGTGGGGTCAGACTCCCTACGAGCTATGAAGGGGACATTCTTACCCACAACGATCTCTGCCTCTTTATTGTCAGAGGTGAGTATCTGTGGTGTGGAGAGGACATTTACGGCACTCTTAAACTCATCAAGGCTAAAGAGGGCCGCAATGCCTGGGGCTGTAATGGTGGAAATTGTTCCATCAGGCCTTGTGACCTTTATGTCCATAAAGTTACCCATTCCCCCTAAGGTAAAGCCACTCAGACCACTTATGATGTTTTGTATGGCAGTGGTGTCTATAGTGCCAAATCCCCCAATCGTTACTGGATTACCACCACTCTTTGCAATCGCCCTCCATCGGGCACCTATGTCTGAGAGTTTTTCTAACGAGGCCTCTATAATCGTAGCCTCTACAAAGACCTGCCTACGCCGCTTATCAAGCTGTTTGATTATGCCTAAAAGGCTCTGATAGTCTGCGGGTGAGGCGGTAATGATAAGGGCATTACTACCCTTATCGGCAGCAATATTAATGGCCATCTGGGATTCAAATACTGCCAGAGGTGCACCTGTAGTGGCTGGGGCCTGTCTTTGCGGTGCTGACCTTATTATGCCCTCTAAGACCTTTGCGAGCTCAGTGGCATCGGCGTGCTCAAGAAAATATACATTGAGCCTCCCTGTCTTATCTTGAGAAGGGACATCAAGTTGCCTGATAATATTCTTCATGGCCTCTTTATAACCCTTATCACCAAAAAGGACTACTGCATTAAGCCTCTGGTCAGCAACGGCCTTTGCCTCGTCAATCATAGCCTGCCCTTGTCTTGCCTTTTTGGTCAGACCCTCGTTGATGACCTTCACAATGGCATCGGCGCTTGAGTGTGAGAGATACACTATCTCGGGCTCATCCCTTAAAGATGGCTGATCAATTAGGTCAACAATAGAGAGGACCTTCTCTATATTCATACCTGAGTCAACGATTAGAAGGAGGTTGCCTGGGCCAAAGGCCGATATATGGCCGTCCTTTGAGATGAGGGGTTGTATAAACCTCAAGGCCTCATCGGAGGATATATTTTTGAACTGCACCAGTCGGGCTATGTAAGACTCACTTACCGGTGCGCGATCAAAGAGGACTTGCACGCCTCGCTGTTTTGCCTCACTGAGGGGCACAATCTTGTAGGCATTCACACCGGAGGGGATTACTGTAAAGCCCTTGAGCTCAAGCACTGAGACAAAGAGGTCATAGGCCTCAGAAATACTCAATTTGGTAGGCGCCACGATGGTTATCTTCCCCTTAAGCCTTTCATCGTATATGAAGTTCCTGCCGCTTATGTCGCTTATAAACTTTGTTATTGCCTGAAGGTCAACATCTACAAAGTTGAAGGTGACCTTTGCATCGCCCCTCTTATCTGAGGCATAGGAAGACATGGTATCAAACAGACAAACACAAGGCGTCAAAGTAAAGAGGAGACAAATTAGGACACTAAGGAAGCCTGAGGTAGCCCTCTGTAACATATTACCCCTTTTGAGAATTTTATTTTATCAGATAGGTGAGGGTCAGGTTGGACCCACCCCTTATTATATCAAGATTTACTCGTTCAAGCCCCTTGAGGGCCATAAAGGCCTGAAGACCACTTTCAGGGTTGTTGATATTATACTCGTTAATCCTAAGTAATACATCGCCATCTCTTAGTCCGAGACTCTGATAGATGCCACCTGGTCTGACCTCCCTTAAGATGAATCCCCTTTGGACGCCATCAACAATATTTGGTAACAGTCTTGCATCGGTCATGATCTGATTTGGGTTATCAATAGCGAACTGGATCTTCCGCTGATCAACCACGAAGGCCCGATCGCCGATCTGGCGGGCAAAGTCACTTGTCTGTCGGGCCGGCTCAGAGGTCTGATGCTGTGATGGGACCTGACCTTGCCGTGCCTCTTCTATCCTCACAATATCGGCAAGTGTAATCTCTGTGTCTCTCCCATTGCCTTTGACTATCACCTTATCCTTATAGACCTGCCAAAGCGTACCTAAAGTGCCTACAGGGCTACCTAACCTCACAATCTCTTGTCTTCCCTCCTTATCGGCAAAGACGGCAAAGCTGTAAAGCCTATCACCTGAGATCGTGCCAATGAGCTTATAATCTGAAGGCGTCTGGACGGCCTTCTCTGTAGAGGTGATGAGCTTGAATGTCTCGCTCCGATTACTAAAAGGGTTATTCCTTAATATGGCCTCAAGGTCTTTTGTATCTATACTCCTTGCCTGCTGTGTAGGTCTTGGTTGAATTGGAGTCTTTAGGGCCCTGCGGGATGATTGAAGTAGAATGTCCCTTGCCATTATCAAGGTAGCCACCACTATTGCAATAACGAGCACTGCATTAAGCACACTAAATACATTCCAACTACCATTCAATGACCCGTTTCTGAACATAGAGTGAAATTACTGTAAGGGGCCTGTTTCTGTCAAATCCAAGGCAGGTGGTATAATACACATAAAAATCTCCAAAAAGGTCTGTGTTGGTGAAAGTACATCTTAATAGCAGGTCAACTCTTTTGACTTTCAGACACCTCAAGGCCACCTTTGCCTCAGTACTGCAGAACGCCCTTAGTCAACCCCTTTTTAGGGCCTTATTTATTAAATCCAAAGGGATATACTGTGTTTGACCTACATATCCATGGACTTGGCGATTATGACAGCCGTGGCGATTCAGTACAGGAGATACTGTCCATTGCAGGATTGCTCGGTAAGAGGGGCATCAAGGGTTTTCTACCTACCCTATATCCAGCACCTATAGATGTGATGCGTAGGCAGATGGCAGTAGCAGCTGAGGCAAAAAGGGGGCAGGACTCGGCACAGGCAGAGGTCTTGGGGGTCCACTTAGAGGGGCCCTTTTTAAACCCCTCAAGGGCAGGGGCCTTAGATAAGGCATCCTTCTTACCTGCCACTGAGTATAACCTACAGTGCCTGCTTGATGGTTTTTATGACCTTGTTAAGGTAATCACCATTGCCCCCGAGATAGAGGGAGCAACTTCATTAATTAGACAAATTGCCAATAAGGGCATAGTGGTAAGCCTCGGCCATTCAGATGCTACATACAGTCAGGCCGAGGAGGCATACCATGCAGGTGCTAAGGGTATTACACACCTATTTAATGCCATGAGGGGTATCCATCACCGTGAGCCCGGCCTTGCAGGCTTTGGGCTTTTACACAGAGATATATATGTGGAACTCATAGCCGACCCCTTTCATCTACACCCCCTGACCCTTGAGATGGTCTTTAGGCTAAAACCCATAGAGCGGATAATCCTTGTCTCCGATGCAGTCAAGGGGGCAGGTGCTGACCCAAGAGGGGCTATCACTGACCACTCAGGAACCCTGTTGGGCGGGGCCTATACCCTTGATAGTGCCTGTAGCAGGCTAATAGACATGGGGTTGGCTGATGAGGCCACCTTGCAAAGGCTCACCAGAGACAACCCCACACATTATCTCAGTGCCTAATAGGCATCCTTATTTTCTACTACCTCTTGTATCCCCAATTTGCCCCTGAAGACCCTATAGACCCACGCCTGATAGGCAATGACTATTGGGACAAATATTAGTGCCACAACGGTCATTATCTTGAGGGTGTAAACACTGGAGGATGTATTGAATATCGTCAGGTTGTATTCAGGCGAGATACTTGAGGGTATGAGGTTTGGGAAGAGTCCCACTACCCCCGTGAAGACCACGGCAAATATCAATACCCCTGAGGCATAAAAGGCATTTAGGTAAAGACCCCTTGAGGCCAGGGGCCTTATTAGAAGTAGGGCAATTACTGCCACCACTGGTATCACAAATAAAAGAGGCATCTTAAGGAAGTTGTCATAAAGCCTTGTGGCAAAATAGCTGTAAGCCAAAAAGGATACAGCGATTATCAATAACAATGTCCATAACCTCCCAATTAATGAGATGGCCCTTTTTTCTACTTCGCCTGTGGTCTTAACCAAGAGCCACAAGGCACCATGATTTAAAAACATTAGAACAAAGAGCAGGCCTGTCAGGATGCCATAAGGATTAAGCAGTGTAAATAGTGAGCCGTGGTAGCCCTTGTCATCCATTGGTAGCCCCTGAAAGATGTTTCCAAAGGCCACACCAAAGAGCAGGGCAGGGACGAGGCTACCCAAAAAGATGGCCGCATCCCAGCCCTTTTTCCATGCCTCACCCTCTACTTTTCCCCTGAACTCAAAGGCCACTCCCCTGAAGATTAGGCCAAAGAGGATTAACAGTAATGGTGTATAGAGGTAGCTGAACATGAGGGCATAGGTAGTTGGAAAGGCCGCAAAGGTGGCCCCACCAGCAGTAATGAGCCACACCTCATTGCCATCCCACACAGGCCCAATGGTGTTGATAATCTGCCTACGCTCGGGGTCGGTCTTTCCAATGAAATTACTCAACATGCCCACACCAAGGTCAAAGCCATCAAGCACGAAATACACTGCCCACAGGATACCCCATAAAATGAACCATATTACCTGAAATTCCATCCTATACCTCCTTGGCCTTTAGAAAATTCACGATCTGAGATAAGTCATCATCAGGTCCCTTTTTTGAGTATTTTGTCAGTAGATACACATCTATTACCCCAAGTCCTCCATAAAGCAGTGTAAAGCCTATAAGCGATAACCAGACCTCACCCACAGAGATAGACCTTGAGACGGCCTCAGAGGTCTTTAGAAGCCCATAGACTATCCAGGGCTGTCTGCCTAACTCGGCCACAATCCAGCCTAATTGTCCTGCAATATAGGGGAGAGGTATTGAAAAGACTAAGGCCCATAGAAAGGGCCTGTATTTTTCTATGTCTGTCTTACGGGATACAAATACTGCTATTAAAGAGAGCAAGACAAATAGAAAGCCCAATCCTGCCATGAGTTTAAAACTCAGGAATGTCCCCATGACAGGTGGTCTAAGGTCCTTTGGGAAGTCCTTAAGCCCCTTGATCTCTGCATTGGGGTCCCTGAAGGCAAGCAGGCTGAGCATATTTGGTATCCCGATTGCCTCAATGGCGTTGGTCTCGTTTTTTGGGTCAGGCAAGAGCAGCAGGTAGTAAGGCGCAGCCTTTGTGGTCTCCCACTGGGCCTCCATAGCCGCAAACTTTGTGGGCTGCACAGCCGCTACCTCTTCGGCGGATAGGCTCCCACTGAGGGCTACTAATATTGAGGATATGAGGCCAAAAACAGCCCCAATCCTAAAGGAGCGGCTGAAGAGGTCCTTGTGAGAACCCTTTAGCAGGTGGTAGGCCGATACACCCATCACAAAAAAGGCCGCCACCACATAACCCGATAGGACAGTGTGAAAGAACTTTGTCCATCCGTAGGGGTTTGTCAGTAAGGCCATAAAGTCTACCATCTCGGCCCTGCCATTGTTGATCACATAACCCACAGGCTGCTGCATCCAACCATTGGCAAGGAGTATCCAAAGGGCAGAAAGGTTAGTGCCAAGGGCCACCATCCACATGGCAAAGGCATGGGTCTTTTTTGATACCCTGCTCCAACCAAAGATCCACAGACCTAAAAAGGTGGACTCTAAGAAAAAGGCCACTGTGGCCTCAATGGCAAGGGGTGAGCCAAAGATGTCACCTACATACTTTGAGTACTCTGCCCAGTTCATGCCGAACTGGAATTCCAATGTAATCCCTGTTACCACGCCGAGGGCAAAATTGATCAAAAAGAGTTTGCCCCAAAACTTGGTCATCCTCAGATAGGCCTCATTGCCAGTCATTACATACCTTGTCTCCATGTAGGCCACCAAGATGGACAGGCCAAGGGTCAATGGGACAAAGATAAAGTGAAATCCAGCGGTTATGGCAAACTGGATCCTGCTTAAGGTCAACACATCCATAATAAATAGCCTCCTTGTGATTTGGTATGCCCAAAATTGTATGCAAATTAGAACAAAACTATTTGGGCTTTTGGTCAATATTTTACACCCCGATGGCTTTAAATACAAGGTTATTTAATAATCAAAACTTGAGATTAAAGCGATTAATGTAAGCCATGACTGCAAAATATGCATACCTACGGTGCAAATCTTGCACTTCACCTCTGTAAAAGGGTTTGACATGTCTTAAGTCATAGAAAATAGCCAAACATTACAATGGATTATGTCTGTTTTTGTTTTTTGGCACAGGTATTGCTTCTTTAAGAGGGAAATTCAAAAAAAAGGAGGTCTTAAAGATGAAAGGTTTTGTAGCAGTAGTCTTAGCAGTGGCGGTGTTGGTAGTGGCAGGTTCTGAGGCGTTTGCCTTTGGGCCAGGTGGTATGATGGGTGGCGGGCCGAGGGGGTTTAATCCAAACTATGGTTATATAGCCATAGATCCGGCAACGGCTGCAAGGTGTCTTAGCTTTGAAGAGACGGTGTTGCCCTTAAAGAGGCGTCTTTTAGACCTAAAGATTGAGATGCTGACCCTTCAGGCCCAACCAACACCCGATACAAATGCGATTAATGCCAAGTTTGCAGAGATCTACTCCGTCAAAAGCCAGATCAAGCAGACTGCCATTAATCAACAGGTTAAGGGACTGTGCGGTGGTAAGGGTAGAAAGTTTTAAGTGTTGGATCCCTTGAGATGCCGTGGATTGGCTTTGACACTGCCAATGGTTTTATGAAAAATCTAAGAGGCATGAAACCACAAAGGGACGGTATTCTCAAGCAGGATATCCTTGCACAGATTGACACTGAGACTTATTAAATGAACTTAGCGTAACAGTCTATAGTTCGGTAGCAGAACAAAATCTTGACAATAAAAAATAAAAAGAGAAAAAAGGTGATGAAAAAGTTATTACTTGTAGCAGTGGTTGTAGCTATGGTTGTTTCAGTTTTTGCCCACGGTGTCTTTGCCTTCGGCCCGGGTCCAGGATTTGGCCCCTGCGGTATGTATAATCCCCAATGGACGACTGTAAGCCCAGAACAGTTCAGCAGGTTTCAGCAGGCTGTGCAACCCTTAAGAGACAGGCTCTTTCAGTTAAAGACAGAACTGAGGGCCCTTATGGGTCAGCCGACACCAGACTATAGGGCTATTGCTGACAAGCAAAAACAGATGGTTGATGTGAGGGTAGAGATCCAAAAGAGGGCCAACGAGGCGGGCATTAGTGCAGGTGGATGTGGTTGTATGGGTGGTGGTCCTGGTAATCCAGTAGGTTTCAGGGGATGGAAAAGGGGCTTTGGACAAGGCTATAGGTTGTAATCACACTTAATAAGGCAGGGGTATAGAGTGCCCCTGCCTTTTATAGAACCAAGTACTGCAATTGCATTTTTGGGTCAAAAAGACATTGCTCACAGGTCAAGGGGTTCTGACAAAGGCCATTAGTAGCCTTGCAGTTTGTAATTTGCCTTAAAATAAGGTCATGAAAACTACAATACTACTTATAACTATTTTCCTGTTAGCCTCTTTAGTATGGGCACAGGAAGAACTTGCTGACAGATACGATGAGAACACGGAACTGACCCTGTCAGGGCAGATCCTTGAGATCAGCGATAAGGGTAGGGGGCCTGTTATCTTTAAGGTCAGGGCCGACAAGGATAGTAAGGTCTATAATGTGGTGGCCGCCCCGGCGTGGTTTTTGGCCCGTAACAATATAAATTTCAAGGTTGGTGACAGGATAGAGGTCATTGGCTCAAAGTTCCTCTCAAAAGGCGGAGAGATATTCATAGTATCTCGTCAGTGTAGGCATCCCCATGGATCACCCTGTGGACTCAGAGACGGCAAGATGCGGCGAAAATGGCGTGGCAGGGGCAAGAAGTGAACCTCTGTATGGTTTAGATGACGGATCTCACAGTTTGGCCTGCTTTTGAGCACTACCCCACTAATGGCAAAAAGACCCCGTAGAGGGAATAAGAGTGGCTACTATTATGTTGATTGTTTACTTTAAAAAGAGGGGGTAATGTGCAAATCTTACTGCCACATGATCTTTTCATAATCTGGTGATGGCCTGCTGAGGGTGATGTATCCACGCCAGGGGCATCGCTCAACCTCGTCGCCGTTCTTCATTATATGAGCCGAGAAGTGGACCTCCTCACCTACTACACATCTCAGCTCTTCAAAGGGGATCTCAAGTTCAAAGATGTCTTGTGCTGCCACTCGGCTTACCTCTCTCTTTGTAACCCACTGGTCATCTCTTAAGACCTTAAGAAAGGCCTTGGTATTGCCATTGTCTATGCTTATGCTGTAGCGGAGATCTATAGGCTTAACGACCCTTATTTCAATCCGTATCAAGTCTGTTGCCTCACTAAAGGGATATATTGGGTCAAGCCGTATATATAGGTAGTTTTCATTAAAGCCATAATACATGCCTGTAATAAAGCCCTCAGACTTGTGCATACTGCCACCGGACTGTTTGTGGTCTATAAAGGCTGCATTGAGCCACTCATAGTAACTTGACACAGTGCCGTCTATCTTGGGATATACGAAGCCCTTTATCTCTATTTTAGGGACGACGCCTCGTTCTTCCATTAAAATTGGGATAAACAGGTGGGGTGGGATCTCCTTACCGATAACCTCATATACCCTCATCAGGTGTTTCCTGAATAACTCGTCAAACTCTTTGGCATTTTCAGTGGAGTGGTCATCGCCATACCACCAGTTCCAGTCGCTGCCCTCGGCTGCATAGATCGCCTGCCAGGCCTCGCTGAGGTCTCTGTCGGGATGTTGTGCTGCATACAGCTCCAACTCCTCTCTTGCCTGAGCGAGATAGTCCCAGGCGAGGTTATCTTCTTCATGGCCAAGCCATACCCAAAAGTTTGCATTTATCCAAGAGCCCGCATGGAGCCTACTTAATTTTTCTATATTGCCCGATATGGTCAGGAACTCTGACATGGTAACAGTCTTAAAGCGATGGTCTTTGCTCAGGGTCTCATAGAGCAGACGGAGGAAGTCCTGACCATCGTTCTTGTAATACTCCCATGCATTTTCACCATCCAGTATTACAGGAACGATGTATGGCCTGTCTTTTGGCAAAATGTCTTTTATGTAGGAAAGTCTGCCCATGAAGTCATTAACGGCACTTTGGGCGTCCCATCCTGAATAGACAAAGCCGATCTGGTCAGAGAGCCTGTGGTCCCTGAAAAAGATTGAAACCCCTGCGTAGCTGTAGGGTCTGTATAGGGCTGAGGGGTTATTTACATTACCTCCACTGTCCCTAAAGCCATAGCCCAATGAGGCCGCAAGGACCTCCTCGTCGGTGGCAATCCATCTTATGCCCTCTGTACCAATTGCCTTAACCACATCCTCACAGACAGACCCCTCTGAGGGCCACATCCCGTTTGGCCTTTTCCCGAATACCTGAGTGAAATAGTCAATACCATTCCTGATTTGGGCAATTGCGTCCACAGGATAGGCAAATCTCCTCTTTGGCAGCCTCACCTCAGGCATGGCAATACGGGCATTGTTTGTATCCCATAACAAGGGCAGGATCGGGTGATAGTAGGGTGTTACGGACAGTTCAACCTGTCCCTGTTGATAAAACCTCTTGTAGGCAGGGATTATCTGCCTTAATATCTCAAACTGTTTTTCTATAACGAAGGCCTTGTCCTGCTCTGTGAAGTCTGAGCCCTTGTTGAAAAGCTCCTTTAGGGCCTTATCTTTGGCTACAAACATGGGGTCTATCCAGACAAGATTGAACCATACTTGAAGGTCACGAATGTCGGATTCGCTGAAATAGCGGTGTATCCTTGTCATATCAGACTTCATGTACCTAATACCCCTCTTGAGTAGCAGCTCGTGGTATCGTGGGTAGGGCTTGACCATTGTGTCCCAATTGGCAAGGAAAAAGTTCTCTAAGATAAATACCCTCTCCTCCTCGCTAAGTTCCGATGGCCTCTTGAGGGTCAATTCAAGATGACGGTCCATTGCACCCTTGTCGGTGTAAGCAAACAGCTGATCCAGCAGTGAGGGCACCATATTAAAGGTCTGATGTATCTTTGGATAATCTTCAAGTAAGAGAAGCATGTCAAGGTAGTCTTTGGTTCCATGAAGCCTCACCCAGGGCAGGATAAACTGGCCCGTTGTGGGGTCCCTGTAAGAGGGCTGATGCATGTGCCAGAAAAAGGCTATGTAAAGGGGGTCACTTCCCATCGTTGGATTGGAACTGAAAGATGTACTCCTCAGGCCTTGCAAGCCCGAACTCCTCGCGGGCGTGTTTTTCAATGAAATAAGGGTCTTCTTTTAAGGCCGTTACCTCTTCCTTGATCTTGCGGTTATTGCCCTCAAGGAGGGTTATCTCTTTCTCAAGGCTGAGCTTGGTCTTTTGGAGTTTATGGTATTTCAGGAGCCCCATGTCGCTAAAGATAATGGCGCCAAGTAAATATATCAGGACTGCCGCAACCAAAGAGAAAAATATCATATTGTTGCGACTCTTGACTCTCTCTACCTGACGCCTTAGCGATGGTCGGGGCCTCTGTCTCATATCATCTCAAGTTATAAAAACCCTCTCTGCCCCTAAACTGGGCAGCTGGTCCAAGCTCCTCTTCAATCCTGAGGAGCCTGTTGTATTTGGCAATCCTCTCACTCCTTGACATAGAACCTGTCTTGATGAAGCCTGCATTGGTGGCCACTGCAAGATCGGCAATGGTGGTATCCTCGGTCTCGCCTGATCTGTGAGAGATCACAGCGGTGTAGCCTGCCTGTTTTGCCATCTCAATGGCATCAAGGGTCTCTGTGACCGTCCCAATCTGGTTTAATTTGATCAGTATTGAGTTTGCTATGCCCTTCTTTATGCCCTCGCTGAAGATCTTAGTGTTGGTCACAAAGATGTCATCGCCTACGAGTTGTATCTTGTTGCCCAATCTCTCTGTCAAAACCTGCCAACCCTCCCAATCATTCTCTGCAAGGCCGTCCTCAATGGAGACTATAGGATACTTATCGGTCAGTTTTTCATAATACTCAACCATCTGTGCTGAAGTCATTTGCATGCCTTCAAACCTGTATTTGCCCTTCTCATAGAACTCAGAGGCAGCTGCATCAAGGGCGATAAAGAGGTCCTCTCCTGCCTTATAGCCAGTTTCATTGATCGCCTGAAGGATCAGTTCAATTGCCTCCTCATTACTTTTTAGGTTAGGTGCAAAGCCGCCCTCATCACCTACTGCGGTATTTAGGCCCTTTTTCTTGAGCAACGACTTGAGGGTGTGAAAGACCTCGGCCCCTGCCCTCAAGGCTGAGGCATAGTCCTTAAAGCCCAATGGCATTATCATAAACTCCTGGATGTCAAGGTTGTTGTCGGCATGTTGGCCACCATTAATCACATTCATCATTGGCGCTGGTAAGACCTTTGCGTTGCACCCACCGAGATAACGGTAAAGTGGTATGCCAAGCTCCGCTGCTGAGGCCTTACAGACGGCCATTGATACGCCCAATATGGCATTTGCACCAAGTTTAGACTTGTTCTCTGTGCCATCAAGTTCAATCATAGTCTTGTCAATCAATGCCTGATCTTCTGATTCCATGCCCACCAATTCTGAGGCAATGGTGTCAATCACATTCTTGACGGCCTCCAGCACCCCTTTCCCGTGATACCTCTTTTTGTCTCCGTCTCTGAGTTCAAGGGCCTCCCGCTCTCCTGTAGAAGCCCCTGAAGGCACAATGGCACTCTCCACTACACCCGAATCAAGCATTACATCTACCTCTACTGTGGGATTTCCCCTTGAGTCAATTACCTCCCTTGCATAGATATCAACGATCTCGCTCATAATGCCTCCTTGTTTTCAGTTAATTTTTTCTCAACAAAATTGCCGACTCTCGGCCTCAAGGGAATTAAGGTGTCTTATCAACCGCTGCTTCAGTTCCTCTCTCAAATTGTCTTCTTTCAAGGAGATCAGTGAAGACCATTTCCCTGAAAAATCCTCTGCCTCACCGGTCACAACTTCCATAAAATCAAGATACAAGTTCCA
>Ga0308419_1000912_pt1 | contig 20179 bp, 17 predicted proteins | sample HotsprSampleMS50_FD_203674 | JGI IMG/M metagenome (GOLD analysis project Ga0308419, IMG submission 203674) | Hot spring phototrophic mat microbial communities from Mushroom Spring, Yellowstone National Park, Wyoming, United States - 20090730_MS50 ... | reverse complement strand
GGCCACGGGGTGTGGGATTGGCACATTCCTTCCAACCGGGTGTATTACTCTTCCCAATGGAAGAGAATGCTGGGCTACGGGGAGGAAGAGATAGAGAACCGGTACGAGGAATGGGAAAGCCGGGTACATCCGGAGGATCTGCCGAAAGCCCTGAAGGCAGTGGAAGATCTGCTTAGTAACCGGGTCGAGTTGTACCACTGCGAACACCGCCTGCGGTGCAAGGATGGATCCTACCGCTGGATCCTCGATCGGGGAAAGGTGATGGAGTGGGACTCCGAGGGTAAACCCCTGCGGGCCGTGGGTACCCACACGGACATCACGGAACAGAAGGAAACGGAGGAACGGATCCGGCATCTTCTGCAGGAGAAGGAACTCCTCCTGCGGGAAACCCATCACCGAATCCTGAACAATCTCAGCGTGATTCGGAGTCTTCTCTCCCTTCAAGCCGCTGAGGTATCTGCACCCGAAGCGGTTGAAAGTTTACGGGAGGCCCAGGCCAGGATCGATGCCATGCGGGTCCTCTATGAACGGCTTTTCCGATCGAAAGTACAGAAAATCGTATCCCTTCGCTCCTATCTGGAAGATCTGGTACGGGATATCGGGGAGATCTTTCCCGTGGGGAATAGGGTGAAAATCACCGTAGAAGGGGAGGATCTTTCCCTTTCACCCCGGCAGGCGGTTCCCGTGGGGATCATCGTGAACGAACTGGTATCCAATGCCCTGAAGTATGCCTTTCCCGGTAAGCGAAGGGGGAAGGTAGCTGTCCGACTTCGAGGTCTAGAGGGAAAGTGCCGGATCGAACTGGAGGATGATGGAGTGGGGTTCGCGGAAGCCCGAAAATCTCCCGATGGCGTATTTCGGTTAACCTGTGGAACCGTAGCGGAGGATTCTTCCCTTAATCAGCGGATGGAACGGAAAGGGTTTGGCCTGGAATTGGTGTCGGTGCTGGTGGAACAATTAGCGGGGACTTGTAGGATGGAAAGCAGGGCAGAAAGAGGCTCCTCTTACCTTCTGGAGTTTACCCAGGAGGTCCTTCCCGGTTCAGGATCCTGAGAACACTTTCGGCCTGTATGCCGTAACCCGTCTCCCTCTTTTCCACGTTCTGGAATACCACCACATCTCCCCGTCGGAGGGAGAAAAACACGCCAAAGGGATCCCGGTTCGGAGGCAGGACCTTAGGAAGCACCACCTGAGCCCTGTCAGCGGAAAGGGGAAACCGGCCCATTTGCCCGCACACAAGGTACCGCACCCGGCCGCTCTTGGAGATAAGGGGATCGGAGACAACCCGGTGGGGAAGTCCCTCCGGGCTATCGGTTATGAACTGAGAAGGCTCCACAGGGGGTCGGGAAGAGGAGGGCTTGAGGATCAGATAGGAAGTTTTCACCGACCTCCGATCGGATACCCGTGCCCTTCGGCCGATTTCCCGTACCAGGGGAGGGGGATTCCAGGGGATTTCCGTATGACAGACCCCTTCGGGAAGGGCGGGACAGTGAGCTTGCCGGAAACAGGGGGCTTCCACATACAGTTCCCCATCTGAAGTCACTAGATCCCGAACCTGAAGGAGTTCCCGGGAGGTGCTGGAGAGGGCTGGTTCGAGGATCACGATCCGTCCATCCGGTGCTAGGGACAAAAGAAGGGATTTCACGAATTGGAATCGACGCTGGATTCGGTCGGGCTCATTTTTCCACAACTCATTCAAAAGATTCACCAGGGTAATGAGCGTGAAGGGCCCTGGCGGAAAAGAGGTCCCTTGCTCCAGATCTACCACCAAGGTCTGGATCGATACGTTTCTTCGACGAGCGATGAGTCGTAATACCTTCAGGGCCTTTTCACTCCGATCGCAGGCAACCACTGTCCGTATCCCCTGATCGATCAGCGCGAAGGTGACGGGTCCCGCTCCTGCACCGATGTCCAGGGCAGAATCGATCTTCTTCAAAGAGATGGGCAAGTTGGAGAGAAGGAAAGAAGCGGTTCGATAGGAGACGGGCCAGTAGTAACAAAGGTAAGCCCCCAAGGAAACAGGATCATCCAGGTAAGGCTCACCGGCAAGTTCCCGAGTTCCCGTCAATCCGCGGGAAATCTGCCGAACCCGGTGGGCGATCCGAAACAATTCCTCTTTCTCGAGAAGAGAGTTCCCTTTCCAGGATTCGATTAAGAGGGGTAGGTATTTCCGTTCTGTCATCGATGGAATACTATAACATAATTCTAACAATAAAAAATGGCTTATTGACCTTGCGGTTGTCCTCTACCCGTAGTATGTTTAATTATAGATCATAGTTGGGAGGTAAGTATGAAACGAAAGCTGTTCTATGGATCGCTGAGTGTGATTCTTTTACTATGGATCGGGGCCTGCGCTTCCCCACCGCCTCCAAAAGAGGTAGCTCCTCCCCCTCCCCCCGCTCCGGCAGTGGTTGCCGTGCCAGCACCGGAGGCAGAGCTAAAGAACGCGGAATCTCTGAAAGAAACGATCGATCGATACAACCTCTCCTTTGCCAAGCCGGATGAGTACGCCAAGGCCAACGAAGAGCTGGCCGCTGGAAAGGAGGCCATGGGGAAGGACAATGCCAAAGCGAAGGATCTTCTGGTGAGTGCGGGCAAACGGTACACCGTTGTTCTAGAGGCGGGACTAGAAAAAACCGCTGAGACTCGGGCAGTGGAAATGCAGACTGCCCAGAAAAAAGCGGATGAAGTGAAAGCCTTCCGAGCGGCCGCTCCTGAGTATTCCCTGGCAGAGCGCAAGAAAGCGGAGGCTATCCGCCTGTACGGGGAAAAAAAATACCTGGAGGCCTATCAAGCTTCGGAGGAAGCGATAGCCGGCTACAACAAGAGCTATGAAGTGGCTAGGGAGAAGCGGACAGCGGCAGAACAGAAGCTGGAAGCGACCTCAAAAGCGGAAGCGGTGACAACGGAAGAGCTTCAGAAAGTCACGAAAGAGATCGGGGGAGGCCAGCCATGAAAACCAAACTAGTATGTATCTTGTTGCTGTTGGGCATTGCAATGGGAGTTGCCTCTGTTTCCGCCCAGAACCTCCTGGACAATCCCGATTACCGCAAGGGGCTGGAACTCCAGGCGCAGGCGAAGCAGGCTTTCGAGGAAGGGGACTACGATCGGTCCGTCCAACTGGCTGCCCAGGCGCAGGAACAGTTCAAGAAGGCACGAGAGTATGCGGAGTATCTCAGACTCCGGTATGTGGCCTACAACCTGAAGAATCGGGCTACCGATCGACTTCGGTACGCCGACTACATCAATGCCTCGAAGAACTATCCCAAAGAGTATACAGAGGCAAGAGAAGCTTTCCAGACAGCGGAAACAGCCTTCAATGCGGAACGGTACCAGGAAAGTGTGGATGGGTACCGTAAAGTGTTGGATGTTTTGAAGGATATAAAGCCCTTGACTCCCGCGCCTACGGAAGAATTGGTGAAGGCGGAAAACCTCCGGAATCTCATTATGAAGTACGATCTCGCTTCTGCCCGACCCCAGGAGTTCCGGAGAGCCGAAGAAGCCTACCAGAAGGGAAAGGATCTGATGGACAAGGACAATGCCCAAGCAAAGTACCAGCTGGATGCCGCTTTGAAGGATTACCAGACGGTGTTCGACGCGGGCATGAATGCGTTAGCCGCCAAACGGCGAGCCGAAGTGCTGGCTGCCAAGGCCAAAGCGGAGGAGGCTCAGGCGCCGAAGTTTGCCACCGAGCTTTACATGAGCGCGCAGAAATCTCAGAGCGACGCAGAGATGCAGTACGCTTCCCGGGCCTACGACAAGGCATGGGAAAGCTCCGGCACAGCGATCGAACTGTACCTGAAGAGTGCGGAAGTGGCAAAAGCTAAAGCGGCCGCCCCGGCGGTGCCTACCTTGCCGGAGTTCTATACGGTACGGCTCATCCCGGATCGAAGGGATTGTTTCTGGAGGATTGCTGAGTACGATTTTGTCTATGGGGATCCCTGGAAATGGAAGATCCTGTACGAAGCGAACAAGCAACTCCTTCCAGACCCCAATAACCCTGATCTGATCCTTCCGGGCACTCGTCTGCGAATTCCTAGCCTCAAGGGAGAACAACGGAGCGGTGAGTGGCAGGGAGGTAAGTAAGGTTTCTTTTATAAGAACGGCCCTGCTCATCCTTCTGGTGAGCGGGGCTTTTTCCTGTTACTATCCCACAAGACAGGTAGATCTATCCCTCGAGGAAGGGCTGGAAGAGGTGGAAAAAGCGTTAAAGCCTCTTCCAAAGGGATGGTCTTATGGGAAGCAGGGGCTTTCAAAGACCCAGCAGGTCGGCTCTGTCCGGGTAGAGATCCTGAAGATGCCTCCCGAAGGATACTTTCCACAGGAATCGACCTCTAGATCCTGGAAAAGGGTTTTCGAAAAGACCCTTTCCATTCTTCCCTATGCCCCCCGAACTTCCTTTCTCGACCCTACCCTATCGATAGAAGAGGCCCCTCCATCCTCCCTAGTCCTGTATCCCCTGGATACGATCCAGCTTCCCTACAAGGCTCTCCGGGTCAGGGGCCTCGCTCCAGACGATCAGGGGTATCCGTACTTGGGGAGGGTACTGCTCCGGATTTCCGTTCCCCTTCCTTCCGATTCATCCTCTGACACTGCCGGTAGGGAAACACTACGAGCTTTGATTCAATGGGCAGAATCGATCCCTCCCCTTTCAGAGGAAAAGATTTTCTGGATCGGAGCGGTGGGAGACATTTTTCCCGGTAGGGGAGTGGAAACCCTTCTTCTCCAGGGTGAAAGAGGAATTGCCCAAGTTTTCGGAGACACCCTTTCGGTTTTGCAGAAACAGGACCTCCTGTTGGGAAATCTGGAAGGTCCCCTCACTACCCGGGGGACTCCCATAATCAAAACCTATACCTTTCGGTTTCCCCCCCCAGTTCTCGAGGCTTTGAAAAAAGCGGGCTTCCGGTACTTGTCCCTCACGAATAACCATGTGGTGGACTATGGGAAAGAGGGACTACTGGACACCTTACAAGCCTTCGGTACCTTCGGGATGGGAACTTCCGGAATAGGGAGTTCCCTGGAAGAAGCTAGAAGGCCCTGGAAGTTTCTATCCCCTGGGGGAAGACCTATTTACATTCTTTCGATGGGAGCCTATCCCCCCGAAAAGAGCGGATTCGATGGTAGTAAGGAGGCATCCGCAGGGATCGATCGGCCGGGGATTCTCTGGGCTTCGGAGGAAAACCTCGAATCCCTGAAAAAGAGCTACCCAACGGGGGGGATGAACATCCTAATGGTCCATGGAGGGCACGAGTGGCAGTCCACCCCTCACAGGGGTCAGGTTGACCTGTACAGAGGATTCATCGATAGGGGGGTAGACATCGTATTCGGGTCTCACCCCCATGTGGTGCAGGGGATGGAAGCCTATCGGGGGAAACTGATCTTCTATTCTTTAGGGAACTTCCTCTTTCCCGGGATGGATGAAACCCTAGGGGGGGAAGAGTCCGTCATCGTGTCCTGTGGGGTGTACAGGGGCAAGGTCCGATACCTTGAAGTGTATCCGGTACGGCTACAGGGCACTACCGTTCGGCTGGATCCCTCTTCGAAGACGATAGATCGTTTCTACCAGTTGTCCCAGGCGCTTCGGGAACGGAATCCGTGAGGTTTCGGGTGTTAGATATCGATATCCAGGTAGGAAGGATTCGATTCAGTGTAACTCGAAGGAGCAGATTTTGCGCGTACGGTAGTCATACGGCTTTTCAATTGACTCAACTGCGTTCGTAGAAGGGTACAATTGGCACGGGCGGCCTCTAGCGCCCGTAATCGAGCCTGGGCTACCCGGGTATCGAGGCTCATCTCATCGCTAGAGTCGGGAGCGGGAAGAGTGTGCTGGGACAAAGCTGCAATGCATTTTTCCAGGTTGGAAAGACTTCGCAGGGTTTCTTGTTCCAGCTCCCGGTAATACTCGATTCGTTCGGAATCTTCCTCTTCGATGCTTTGCCTAAGGCGTTCCATCAATCCCTCGTAGAAAGAAAGCCGTTCCTCGAGGGCGGTTTTCAATTGTCGATGGTACATAGTGACTCAACCGGCGATGTTGATGCCTGATTTGGGTTCTTCCACCTGGATATGGGCAATCTGCGACCAGGCATCCCGAAGTTCCTGAAGGAGTTTTCGCACATCCTTCAGCATCGCGGGATCCTTCCTGACGTTGGCTTCCAGCAGTTGTCGGTTGAAAAAGAGGTACAGCCCCAGAAGGTTCTTCGCTATTTCCCCGCCTTTTTCGAAATCGAGGGACACCATCAGTTCGGTAACGATGTCCTGGGCCTTCACGATGGCATTGTGCACGATGTCCAGTTGTCGTGTCTTGTTCTCCAGCTCATGAATGGCTATATCCAATTGACGTATCGCTTCCTCGTACAGCATGACGATAAGCTTTCCCTGGCTAGCGGTACGGATGTTCGTTTCTTTATAAGCTTTCAATGGATTGGTATACTGTTTCAAGGCATTTCCCTCCCCTCTATAGTACTTTATCTGGACAAGTCCATCAAGACCGAAACAGGCACGATACGGTATCCTTTTTCTAGCAGTCGAGTGATCAATAGATCCAGCCGCTGGAACAGGTAGTCTTCCCTAAAGCTTCCCTTTTGACTATCCTCTGGTTTCCCAACCTGGAATGATATGATGGAACCTGGCTTTTTCAGCTTTAGAATGCGTTCGACGAGATCCGCGGCAGGGAGATAGAGAGGATGTACCCCTGCTTCGGTGAGTTTCACTACCCAATCGAGGCTGTCCACATCCCTTCCCACGAAGGTGTAGTTCATTTCCCTGGCAGCCTGCAGGATATCGTCCCGCAAGATATAGTAGGGAGTATGCCAGAGCAGGGACAGTTCCTTCCCCGTTGCCTGAAAGTACTCGTCTTCGTTCCTTGCCAACCCCTGTTTGATGAACTCCGGAGTCACTTTGTACTGGGGATCCGTCATGTTGAAATAGGTAAAGAAGAGGGATCCCACTTCATGGCCTGCATAGGAGATTTCTTTTACCGCGCCGGGATTCCGGCGAATGAACTCCCCGTTTACGAAGAAGGTCGCTTTGATGTTGTACTCTGCCAGAGTCCGGAGGATTTCCTGAAGCCCTTCCACCGAATCTACCGCATTGAATACCAGGGAAAGGTTCCTTCCCCTGATCCGGGATCCATGGGTAAAATTGAAAAAATCTACCGGTTCGTCCTTCTCTGGAATGGGATCGTAGGGCTCGGAAAGAGGTTGAATGAGAGGGTAGGTGCCTGGTCTCTTCAAGCTTCGTATCATGACGAGATTTTTAAAGGGGCCCGAAGGAAGAGCCTCGAGAAACACCCGATATTCCGGGGACTGTATCGAGGGGGGATCGGGCTTGAAGGTTTCCAAGGTAGCCCACTTCCGGGAAGAAGGATCGTAGGAGATCTTCGTTTCCCTCCCTCGGAGGACCACCTTTCCCTCCTGGAATCCATACTCTTCGGGTTGGGAAAGACAGATCACCTTTTTTGTACCTTGCGGTACCTGAACTAAAGTTATTTCCCAGTGTCCCGCTATGATCAGTGCCTGGGGTTGCGTCCAGTGGACATGGATGGGAGACTCGAAGGGGAGAACTCTCTCCTCTTTCCAGGTGGCATAGTTTCGTATCCGGAGACCCGATGGGGTAAGTAGAGCAATCCTTCCCTCGTCAGGTGAAAGACTCATCCCGAAGACCCCGGTATCCTCCATTCTAGCGAAGGATGTTGCCTCGGTTTTTAGGTCGATCCGATAGATCGTGTGTACTCTTTTCCCTTCAGCCATCCCCTGGGTTAGCAGGGTTACAATATCCTCTTTGGACCATAGGACGGCCTTTATCCGGGCATTCCTGGGCAGAAGCAGGTAGGGAAGATGGAGGGAGAAGGAGGAGCTTTGAAAGTCATCCAGTTTGAGATGGTATACGAAGATGTTCCTACCCCCAACACTGAGGATAACTTTGTCTCCCTGCGGAGAGACCCAGAATTGGTCGAAGTTGGGATCGAAACTAAAGGGAATTTTCCCCACGATTCGGCCGATCCGAAGGATGGGTTGGTAGAGGGAGCGGGCAAACAGTTCCGCATTGAGAATTCGATACACGAGGGATCCTTCGATGAAGTACAGGTCTGAATGGTTGCCCCATTGGATGCTTTCCATCGTACCCGTACCGAGGAGGCGAATCGATTCTGTTGGTAGAGCATCCCTCTGAAACTGGTCTATCGAAAAATAGTAGAGCCTTCCTCCCTTGCCATAGATGAAGTACTTCGAGTCAGGACTCCACCGTACAGGCGGGGTAGAGAGGGAGATTTCCTGTTTCGAGGATACTGTTTCATGTTTCTCGCTTTGGAGGTCGAAGAGAATCAGCCTGCCGTAGGCAGGCGAGGTTGGTTCCAGATAGAGGAGATACCTTCCATCCGGGGATGTCTGTAGGGGTAGGAGTTTTCCGATGGAAACCTTACCCTGGGCAATAAAGGAGGGGAATTTTTTTACCGGGACGGGAGGATCCAAAGCCTGGTTCGTACGAAATACCCCAAACCGGTTCTGAATCTGTAGCTCCCCAGTTTGAGCCAGGTACTGTATGGACTCCGGATAGAAGGTCAGTTGCTCCAGCGTCCCTGAGCCTAGATCTCCGACAAACAGGGTAGCATATGTCTCCTGGCCTGGCCGTTCTGCCATAGCTTGAAACAGAAGTAGGTTGTTTTTGGAAAGGTGAAGGGTAGAGAAGGAAACTTCTCCCCACAGGTACCAACCTCCTAACCAGAGGAGAACACCTAACACAAGCGGCTTCTTCAATACCTTACCCTCATTCCCTACATAGATCGGCGAAAATAGCGGGAATCTATAGGCGCTTCATTGAGGTTCCATTTCTCATATGGTATCTTATAGTACAAGGAAGGAGGTGGTCATGAAGCTGGCCGAACGGATTCAGAAACTCGGTACAGAAACGGCCTTTGCCGTTTCGGCGGAGGCCCGGATGTTCCAGCAACAGGGGCATAAGGTATTCCCTTTCCATCTAGGGGATATCAACCTGCCCACTCCCGACAACATCGTAGAGGCGGCCTACCGGGCAATACGAGAGGGGAAAACCGGCTACGCTCCCAATGCGGGAATTCCGGAACTGCGGGAAGCGCTGGCGGAAGACGTCAACAGAAGCCATGGGACTCACTACACATATAAAAATGTGGCGATTCAACCAGGAGGCAAGCCGGTCATTTCGAAATTCATCCAGGCCTTGATGGATCCGGGTACGGAGGTCCTGTATCCCAATCCCGGCTACCCTATCTATGAGTCGCAGATCGAGTTTCATGGCGGGGTAGCTATCCCCTATGGATTCCGACCGGGGGAATCGAATTTCAAGCTGGATCTCAAGACCCTGGAGAGTAGGATCAGCAAGCGCACCAGGCTTCTCATTTTGAACGACCTCCATAACCCCACGGGCGCGGAGGCATCTCCCGAGGAACTGGGTAGGATTGCCCAGATCGTTCGGAATCATGATCTATATGTCCTATGCGATGAGGCCTACTTCGATATCCGGTATGAAGGCAGGTCTAGATCCTTGGCCAGTCTGCCGGGCATGGAAGAGCGGTGTGTCCTTCTGTATACCTTTTCCAAGAAGTATGCCATGACAGGATGGCGGTTAGGGGCGGCTATCGGGCCGGAAGGGGTGATCGATACGATTTCCAAGTTGAGTCTCAACGATGAATCCTGCACCAATCACTTCGTACAATGGGCGGGATTGGAGGCCTTGCGGGGAGATCAGAGTGGGTCGAAGCGAATCATTGCGACGCTACAGGAAAGGAGGGATACGGCTGTGTCCCTTTTAAACAAGATTCCAGGAGTTTCCTGCTACATTCCGCAGGCAACCTTCTATCTCTATCCCGATGTGACCGAAGTGATGAGGAGAAAAGGGTTCACCGAGTACGAACCTTTCCGGAGGGATGTGCTGCACAAGACAGGAGTGAGTTTCTGCACCCGTCTTCATTTTGGGCGAGCATTGCCAGGGGAGGAACGAAAGTACATTCGCCTGGCCTATTCAGGGATCGATGTGGGAGAGATCCAGGAAGCTCTGGAGAAGTTCGGAGAGTATGCCGCTGACTAAAGAACCTTGCGAGGTTTGCTGCCGTCGGCAGGTCCCACGATACCCCGGCGTTCCATGATCTCGATCATCCGAGCTGCTCTGTTGTACCCTACCTTCAATCTTCGCTGCAGGTAACTGGCCGATGCCTTGCCTGCGGCGGTTACGATTTCAATCGCTTTATCCAGTAGGGGATCATCCTCCCCCTCTGCAACAAAGTCCTCGTCTTCCTCCTCATCGATGAAAATTTCCTCGTCGATGTAGTCCGGTTCTCCGTACTTTCGTACCTCCTCCACGATTCGTTCGATCTCTTCCTCCGAGACGAAAGCTCCCTGCATCCGGATGGGGAAGGGATCCCAGGCAGAGGTGAACAGCATGTCCCCTCGACCCAACAATTTTTCCGCTCCCACCGCGTCGATGATGATCCGGGAGTCGAACTTGCTGGCCACCATAAAGGCGATCCGGCTGGGAATGTTCGCTTTGATGAGGCCCGTGATTACGTCGATAGAGGGTCGTTGGGTTGCCAGTACCAGGTGTATGCCTACCGCCCTGCTCATGGCGGCCAAACGGGCGAGGGTGGACTCCAACTCTTTCCCCGTGGTGGCCATCAGGTCTGCAAACTCGTCGATGATGATTACCAGGTAGGGAAGGGGAAGGGTCGCCAAGTGTTTACTCTTGATCTTTCGGTTGTAACTTCGGATATCCCGAACCCCCATACCGTCCAACAGGGAGTATCGTCGTTCCATCTCGTAGATCGCGTACTGGAGGGCTTGAAAGGCACGTTTGGGTTCGGTGATCACAGGGGTCAGAAGATGGGGAATGTCGTTGTACAGCTTCAGCTCCACGATCTTGGGGTCGATCAGGAGAAGCCGTACTTCAGCGGGTGAACGCTTATAGAGGATGGAACAGATGATGGAGTTCACACAGACGGATTTCCCCGAACCTGTGGCACCCGCAATCAAGAGGTGGGGCGTATTCACCAGGTCGATGATTTGCGCTTCCCCCGCGATGTCCTTTCCCAATGCGATGGGAATTTCCATCTTAGATGAATGAAAACGTTCTTCACGGATCATTTCTCCAAAGGTGACGATGGCCCGATTCTTGTTCGGCACTTCGATCCCTACGGCATGTTTCCCTGGAATGGGCGCGACGATCCGTACACTGGAAGCGGCCAAGCGCAGGGCAATGTTGTCGGCTAGGTTTACGATTCGGGATAGTTTAACTCCCGGTGCCGGAAGAATCTCGAACATGGTAATTACCGGCCCCTTTCGTATGCCCACCACTTCTGCTTGGATCTTGAACTCCTCTAGGGTTGCCCGTAACACCTCGGACGCCCTACGGGTTTCCTCATCGATCTCCCAGTACCCTCCCTTCTCTTGCCGCGTGAGGATCCCTTCGATGGGGATAGAGTAGGGGGATTTCGGTACGGAAGGGGTGAGTTCTTCCTCCTCGATCTCACCGTTCTCCCCTTCTTCCAATTGTTCTTCTTGATCTCCGGGCTCTTCTAAGAGTTCTACAGATTCTTCTACGGCTACTGGTTCCTTCGGGGGTTCCTGGGGAGTGAGCAGATCCTCGGGGGTCTCTGGGCCTGGGTTGGGTACTGCTGAATTTGGTTCTGCGGCTTGCTGGTGGGCAGATGCTTGATTCTTCGGATTTTCTTCCGTAATGGACTGCAGTTCCCTTGATGCCCGGTTTACATCTTCGGTAAGTAGTCTAGGAGGAATGGGTACTACGGGTTCTGTGGTCCCAGGAGGCCCGGAAAAGGACGCAGGAGAACCCAGGTTCGAAGCGGTAGCCCCTTCGGAGTCTTCTGTCTGGGGGGCGGACAGTTGGAGAGGTTTTTCCAGAGATTTGCTCCCTGAGGCGAATTTGCTGGAGATCCAGCGGTACACCTCAGGAAGGAAGGCCAGTTCGGCCACGAAGAACATGAGAGCCAAAATCCCTCCGCCCAGAGAGGTGAAGGATCGTTGAAAGAGAGCGGGTAGGGGTGAGGCGGAAGCCGTACCACTGAAGAGAAGCCGAAGGGATAGCGCGAGGGTGAAGAAAGGGACCAATAGAAGGTTCAGCAACACCAGCCAGTCAAGGCGGAAAGTCCTGGAAAGGAGAAGGAGTCCGCAGCAGGCAAAGTAGAAGGGGATGAAAAAGGAAGCGTAGTGGAAACTTTCGAACAGCACCTTTCCCAGCCAGAGCCAATGGAAGGGTATTCCAGCGGGAGAAAGAGTAAGGAAAAGCACTAAAGATCCTCCTGTGAGGAGGGAAAGGAGGAAGCATAGAATCAGCGCTATCCGGCGGTACACAAGATTGATCATAAGAAGATGATTCCGATGATTCCCAGAGGGATGAGGTATAGGGCAAACCATCCAAGGTGCCCTCCCCTAACGGTTTTCAAAAGGAGTTTCAGGGCGAAATATCCCGTGCCAAAAGCGGAACCCATTCCTGCCAGCACTACAGAAGGCGCAACATAGCCTTCCAACAATGCGGCGTCTTTAAGGGTTAAAACTAGGGCACCTAGAATAGCGGGGATGGAAAGGAGAAAGCTGTATTCTCCTGCGACGGATCGTTCGAGTTTCCGAACTAGGCCCGCGGAGATGGTGATACCTGAACGGGAAATACCGGGTAATACTCCCACCCCTTGCGCAATCCCTATGAAAACACCGTCCCATATTGTGAGTTCCCTATAAACTCTATGTCCCTTCCGTGTTCCGGCAAACAGGAGGAGAAGAGCCGTCAGGATGAAAGAAAGGGAAATGAGCTTGGGGCTTGCCTGTTCCACCCACTGCTCGAGGGGAACGGCAAGAATACCGGTACACACGGTCGAAATCATCAAAACCACGATGAGTCTTTTTGTTTCTTCCTGTTCAGTGAATGCTTCCCTGCGGAGGATCCTGTAAAATCCCTTGACCAATTGAAGGAGCTTCTCCCTGAACACGATGATAACCACTCCGAGGGTGGCTATGTGAAGGAGCACATCGAAGAGTAACGGTACTTCCCGGATGCCCAAGCGATCTTGTAGCAGGGCTAGATGCCCGGAACTCGATACAGGAAGGAATTCGGTTAGGCCCTGGAGGGCCCCCAGGAGTATGGCTTGTAGGTACGTCATGCATCTCCTCTGTTCACATAAGCAGGTTATACAGGGACGCATCCAATGGATGCTCTACCAGGGAAGGAGGAGAAGTTCCCCTAGTGGCGGAAAAGATGAAATACACAAGGATACCCAGAATGAGGAGGCAGAGGAGGACGAAGGCTATCAACGCAGGGTATAGGAACGGTCGGTTACCCGTATGCATGATTTCTTTCTCCTCCGAAAGGGTGTTTGCGGACACCGAATCTTCTATGGATGTCTGGAAATCGGATGTTGGCTCGAAATCCGGTAGGGAGAAGTCCCCATATTCCAGACTTTCTATATCTATGCGCAAACTCTGGTATTCCCCGGAGCCTTCATCTTGTATTCGGGCATCTAGGGTGCTTGTATCTGTCAGTCGAAGGATGAGTTCAAGTTCCGGCATACCCTTAGGAGTAGGCCGAACATGTTCCAGAACAAGACTGGCAATGTATTCCCATGAACTGGAATCGCTTTCCACATCTCCCCTATACAGGTCAACTTTTACCTGAGTTTGTTCTTTTCGAGCTGTCGTGAGGACAACTCGCTTTGCAGTCCTTTCCGTTTCCTCCAGAATCGGGAAGAATCGGCCATCTGCCAGTTTAAGGCCGATCATACCTTTCGCACCTCCCCCTCCGCACAAATCCTACTCAAGCCTATAAGGGGAAAGCTCCTTTGTCAACCTTTCTCTCATTCATACACAGTTCATTGACAGGGATACTCCCCTCCATCATAATACTTACATGCTAGACATGTTGCCGCTCCTGGCAGCCGCACTGGTAGCGATTGTCGGAATCGCAGTGTTTTCGGTGATTGCGGGAAAGAAGAATGTATCCGAAAAAAAATCGAAAAAGCCCAAAGATCGAAACGCCATCCTGAAAGAAGCCAATAAACGTCTTGCCCAGAATCCAAAAGATTCGGAAGCTCTCCTCATGCTTGGCGAACTCTACTACAACGAAGAATCTTGGGACAAGGCAATGCACACCTACGGGTTACTGATGGATCTCGTCGGGATAGATATGAACCTGAACGAATATGAAATCAGTTTACGGTACGCGATCTCTGCGTTGAAAACGGGAAAGCTCGAGGAAGCCTACAAGGGCTTTCTTCTGGCCCGAACCAAGGACATGGAATCCTTCGAAGTGAACTTTCACCTGGGGGTGTTGGAATTCTCGCGAAAAAGTTACGAAAAGGCTGTTCCCCTCCTAAAGCATGCGGCCGCGAAACAACCGGATCATCTGGAAACCTTGAAGTACCTCGGGTATGCCCTCTATAAAACCGGAAAGGCTAAAGAAGCCCTTCCCTATCTTCGACGGGTGTTCGAGCAACAACCGGATGATAAAGAGACGATCTATGCGATGGGGCAATGTTATTACGAACTGGGAGCGAACGATCAAGCCATTCGTGTATTCACCCACCTTCGCCCCGATCCCACGTATGGCCCTCAGGCGGCATTGCTTTGTGGCATGACTCACCTGCGGATCCGACAGGTGGACAGGGCAATCATGGATTTCGAAATCGGGCTGAAACACAAGGAAATTAAGAGCGAGGTACTCCTGGAGTTGAAGTACCGACTTGCTTCAGCCTATGCGCAGAAGCAGGAACTGGGAAAAGCGTTGAACCTCCTCATGGAAATCTACAGCGTCCAACCAGCCTATCGGGACGTGGAGGCACTGATCTTGAAGTTCCGTGAGTTGAACAGTAACAAGAACCTTCAGACCTATCTCATTGCTCCCCCGGCCGATTTCGTTACCCTCTGCAGAAAGATCGTAGCCACCTTCATCCCGCAGGCTCAGGTGAAGATCCTCAATATCGCGGTGCAAAAGAACGAATATGCCGATATCCTCGCGGAAGTGGAAACAGCCAAATGGCAGGACCTCATCATGTATCGCTTCATCCGTACCACGGGGTCTGTGGGAGAACTGATGCTTCGAGATTTCCACGCTCGCATCAAAGAGGCGAAAGCGGGCCGAGGATACTGCTTTTCAGCAGGGGAGTTCAGCGAAGAAGCCCAGAAATTCGTGGAAGCACGGTTGATCGACCTGGTGGACAAAGAAGGGTTGAACAAGATCCTGATGACTACCAACTGATCCATAGCAGATTCCGCTCTTCTTCCAGAAAAGGAACAGAAACCTGTACGATCCGGGTACGTAGACCCATGTCTTCCGCCACACGAGCTTCCCCTTCGGTTTGTTCCCGTTTGCCTTTATAAGCCACAATACTCCCGTCCTCCCTCAGGATGCGGAGTATCTGTTTCAACCCTTTGGGGGTAAGAGGGGTGAACGCCCTGAAGGTAACACAGGGAAAATGTTCTTCTTTCCCCAGATGCTTCGCCAGATAAGCCAGATCCTTTTCCCAAACCCGGAGGTTCTTCAATTGGAGGATACTCTGGACACTCCGGAGAAAAGCGGCCCGTTTCCGGGAGGGTTCGATGAGAGTAAATTGGACGAGGGGCAGGGCGATCGCGAGAGGGATACCGGGAAAGCCAGCTCCCGAGCCCAAGTCGCCCACTTCATGGAGTTCCAGGGTACGAAAAAAGGAAACTCCAGCCAGGCTATCCAGGACATGCCTCACAACCAGATCTTTTCCTGAGGCATGTACGAAACCAAACTGAGGATTCCATCGTACCAACTCATCGAGGAAAACTTCCAGTGCTCTGCGTAAGTGGGATTCCCCGAGCCCTAACTGTTCCAGCCCCTTTTCCAGTAGAAGGAACGCTTCCGGATCCATCGGGAACTACCTTTGCTTCAAGGGTTTACGGTCGAGGTATAGGGTTAGAAGGGCTATATCCGACACCCGGACTCCCGCAATTCGGGAGGCCTGACCAACCGATAGGGGTTTGATAGCGGCGAGCTTCTGCCGAGCTTCATTGGAGAGGCCCTCGATGGAGTCGTAATCGAAGTCAGGGGGGATCCTTCGGTTTTCCAGTTTATGGAACCGTTCCACCTCCTGGTTCTGTCGCTGGATGTACCCTTCGTACTTGATATCCAGTTCCACCACCGAAAGCCAGTCGGGTCGAACTTCCGATAGAGAAGGAAGGTATGGTTTCAGGTCGGATAGGGAGATATCGGGGTCCTTCAATGCCTGGTAGAAGGTTTTCCCCACGTGCCGAAGAAGTTCGGGAGGTAGAGATTCCTTCGGGGAAACCCGTCTTTCTTTCAACAGGTGTTTCACCTGTTCGCAGGTTTCGAGTTTCTTCTGGAACAATTCTTCCCGCTCTTGTGAATGGAGCCCCCGGCTCCTTCCCTTGTGGAAGAGGCGAAAATCTGAGGTGTCATGCCGGAGATTCAACCGATACTCTGCCCGGGATGTGAACATCCTGTAAGGCTCCTTGGTTCCTCGGGTAACCAGGTCATCGATGAGAACACCAATGTAAGCTTCCGCTCGGCTGAGCACAAGGGGGGGAAAGCCTTTCACCCGGGAAGCCGCATTGATCCCCGCCACAAGACCTTGGCCCGCCGCTTCCTCATACCCCGAGGTTCCATTGGTTTGGCCCGCTACGAAGAGGCCCTGGATTCTCTTCGTTTCCAGGGTAGGATACAGCTCGGTGGGGTCAATGTAATCGTACTCCACCGCATATCCTGGCCGTAAAACTTGCACATGCTCCAGACCCGGCACTGTGCGAAGGAATCGTTCCTGCACGTCCTCAGGCAAGGAAGAGGAGATCCCGTTCAGATACATCTCTTCCGTTCCCAGCCCTTCCGGCTCTACGAAAATTTGATGACGGTTTCGGTCAGCAAACCTTACAACCTTGTCTTCGATAGAAGGGCAGTAGCGAGGTCCGATTCCCACGATCTTTCCCCCATAGAGGGGGGAACGGTGAATGTTTTCCCGAATGATTCGATGAGTTTCCTCAGTGGTATAGGTGATCCAGCACGGTACGTTCGGGCGATCGACTTTTTCGGTAAAGAAGGAAAAGGGAAACACTTCCCCATCTCCCGGCTGAGGTTCCATCTTGCTGAAATCCAGGGAAGCTCTGTGTACCCGGGCTGGCGTACCTGTCTTAAGTCTTCCCACTGTAAAGCCCATCTTACGCAAGTTTTTCCCTAATCCCTGGGCAGCGGGTTCACCCAACCGTCCCGAAGGAGCTGTATACTCCCCGATGAAGATGATGCCTTCCATAAAGGTCCCCGTGGTAAGGACCACAGCGGAAGAACTGAATTGTCGCCCTCGCTCCGTGATCACCCCCCGCACACGATTCCCCTCGGTATTCAATAGGAAGTCCACTACGGTGTCCTGGAACAGGGTCAATCCTTTCTGGAGTTCCAGGGCGTGTTTTGCCAGTGCCGCATAGAGGGCTTTATCGGCCTGCGCCCGGGGGGCTTGTACTGCGGGCCCCCGACTCTTGTTGAGAACTCGGAACTGGATCATGGAAGCATCGATCAGCCGCCCCATCTCTCCCCCCAACGCGTCCACTTCTCGCACGAGGTTTCCTTTGGAAAGGCCTCCGATGGCTGGGTTACAGGACATCTTTCCTATGACATCGAGGTTTTGGGTAATGAGGAGGGTAGAGCATCCCATTCGTGCAGAGGCCAAAGCAGCCTCGATTCCCGCATGGCCTCCTCCAATAACGATCACATCAAAATCCATAGAGGCTATTATACGCAGCAGGAGATTCTGTTGCTACAACTTCGCTTTTATTTCCCTACGCAGAACCGCGAAAACATACGGGTCAACATCTCCTCCGTGGTAATTTCACCTGTCAGTTCCCCTATGGCGTTTAGGGCATCTTCTATATCCAGGGCTACTACATCGAGGGGGAGGTTTCTTTCTAGACCTTCTCGGAACCTCACCAAAGCGTGTCTACACCGTTCTAAAAGTTCCTTTTGTCTGTCAGATTCGATCAGAACCTCTTCGGTTCCACCGTGTAAGCCTTCTTTCAGCCGCGATTCGATCTCTGCCAGCAATCGATCGAACCCTTCCCCCGTTAGGGCACACACTCCGAGAGGTGTCCGAGTCTCACCCACATCGTACCACCCCTCCCGCAGATCGATCTTGGTGTACACCCGAAGCACCCGGTTACCCAGTCGCGTAAGGAAGCTTTCTTCCTCCGCAGTCAGAGCCGGATCCATACAATCGATCAGGAACAGTACCAGCGCGCAGGATTCGATGAGGGAAAGGCTCCGCTTCACTCCCTCCGCTTCGATGGGATCCGCAGAGCTTCGCAGACCGGCGGTATCGTAGAGCCGTACCGGTATGCCCCCGATAGAAACCGTTGCCTCTATATAGTCTCGGGTGGTCCCATGAATTTCCGATACGATGGAACGTTCTTCCCGAAGAAAACGATTGAACAGGCTGGATTTCCCCACATTGGTTCTTCCCGCTAGCGCTATCTGGACCCCTTCCTGGTACAGTTTCCCCTCTCGATAGGTGTTGAGGAGCCGATCGATGGAGGCAATGGACTTTTGGACAGAATCGAAAGGAACCGGAAAAGGAGGCGCGTCCTCCTCGGGATAATCGAGCTGGATTTCAAGGGAAGTCTGGAGATCCAGGAGAGTGGCTCGGATGTTCTTGAGGGTTTTCTCTAAAGCCCCTTCCAGACGATGAAGGGCTAAAAGGTGTGCCTTCTGTGTTTTTGCGGTAACGATCTCGTGCACTGCTTCTGCCCGGGTGAGATCCATTTTTCCGTGGATGAAGGCTCGATAGGTGAACTCACCCGGCTCCGCAGGTCGGAATCCTACGCTCCGCAACGCCTCCAACAAGGAGCGTATCCCGGGCAGGCTGCCATGACAGTAGATTTCCGCGCTATCCTCTCCTGTGTAGCTGTGGGGAGCCCGGAATATCGCTACCATCACCTCATCGAGGGGTTCTTGGGTGTCTTTTGAAAGGAGGAACCCGTGATGTAGGCGACCGCCTTTACTGTTCTTTAAAGCCTCTGGTTTCGAGAAGAGCTTAGCTACTAGCTCGATGGATCCTTCACCAGAAGTCCGAATCACTGCCAGGGCACTGGTTCCCCAGGGGGTGGCCAGTGCACAGATGGGGTCGCCCAGATCGTAGGAAAGGATCCGTTTTTGCATGGGGAAAGAGTATACGATATTTACAAAATTTTTACATCCACGCCCGGAATTTTTAACCCCATTTTATACCCTTTTCGATACATTGTACTCGGAATTATTGGGAAGCGGTGCGGAACACTGCTTCATCGTAGAAAGCTATATCGTAGCTAGGAGGTTACTATGATCGGTGCATTCACAGCAAGGCTAATCGTTGCGGCTTCGGCCATTGTCATTACGGCAACCCTGGTGGGACTTTTCAGATTGGCAGAGCGCATTCTGTTGGCTGCTCGAAAGCCGAAGCTAGGGCAGAAACCGGTCCTTTCCCATGCGGAGTAGGAGGTGAATATGGATTTCACAACTCTCCTTGAATGGGTTCTTGCCGTAGGGGGAGGCATCCTATTGGCTAGATGGATCAGTCGATTGGTTCAGATAGCCGAGGAAGCTCGGGAATTCTACAAAAACCAGAATCCCGATTCCTTCGTAGGATTTACTGAATAAAGAGACCCCACTCATATTCCAGGCATAGGGCCGGTTTCAAAAGCTGGAGATCTGGGTTCGAAAGAACCCGGATCTTTTTTTTATGTGCCACTGGTAATGGTAAAAAAATAGGAGCCACCTTACTCGGTGGCCCCTTCAATTAAGCAGTCTGCCCTGTTCTTCTATACACGCAAACCATAAAACTCCTTAAACATGTAAGATGTACGATCCCCTACCGGGTGTACAACGGCCGCGGGGTGTACTTCGTATGGAGGAGTTCGTGCGATTTGTGGCTCAAGGGCTTACCCAGGAACTCCGCATAGAGCTGTTTGATGGCCGGATTCTGGTGAGAGCATCGGATCTTGGACTGCGTATCGTCCTTGTAGATACCTTGAAGCCGTTTCTTTCGGATCTCATCTGTTGCGCCATAGGGCTGCCCGCCTCCACCGATACAGCCGCCTCGGCAAGCCATTACTTCGATGAAGTGCCAGGGAAGTTCTTTTCCCTTGGCTTTTGCCTCGCGAACAAGATCCAGAACCTTCTCGATGTTCCCCATCTGGTGGGCTACCGC
>Ga0308419_1000906_pt1 | contig 20242 bp, 18 predicted proteins | sample HotsprSampleMS50_FD_203674 | JGI IMG/M metagenome (GOLD analysis project Ga0308419, IMG submission 203674) | Hot spring phototrophic mat microbial communities from Mushroom Spring, Yellowstone National Park, Wyoming, United States - 20090730_MS50 ... | reverse complement strand
CTAAATAAACTTCAGTATAATTTTTATTTTCCTTATTAATGTTTAGAACTAATTCCAATTCATTTTTGTTTTCTGCAAGATGTGTTTGGATAAAGAGATTATCGTTTCTTGCTATTTCAGACAATTTCTTCATTAAATTTTTTGAGCAATTACCTGCATATCTTGGTGTTATTACGTAATTTAATTTATGCGATTTCTGATGAAATTCATTTATTAATTGTTTTACAATTGATAAATTAGTATTAATATCATAAAATAATCCAAAATTGTTACTTATGTCAGAAATAGAATTTCCTATATAAGCTCTAATTCCAACTTCTTCTGCAGCAAGAAATGCAGCCCTTGTTGCTTGATAAAAAATAGGAGTATATACGAAAGCTGAGGTAGTTCCGCTGAGTAATAACTTAGAAAAGAATACTTTTGAATTTATAAAAGCATATTCAAAATCTTTATATTTGCATTCAAGCGGGAAAATATAATTTTCTAACCAATCCAATAATTCACCTTTTCCCATACCGATTGCTTCGTATTGAGCTAAATGTGTATGTGTGTCTATCATCCCAGGAATAATAAAATCATTACTGTAATCATAAAATTCTATATTAGAATTATCTATATTTAATAAATTTTTATCTCCACAGTATTCAATTTTTCCTAAATTATTTATTACCAATATACCATTGTGAAAATATTCTATCTCAAAGTTTGATTTAGGATTGATTATTTTTGCATAGTATGCTTTATATTTCGGCATAATTATTGATAAATTTTAAATTATTAATATAAATTAATTATTTCAAAGATATGAAATACTTTTTAAATTTTATAATAATTTTATTATTTGTAATAACTGTGATTTTTTTAATGTCATTCATTAATAAAATAGTAAAAAATGAAACAATTACACCTGAAGTACCTGAAACTCAAAAAATTATTACACAAGAAGTTATACAATTAAATATATTAAACGGTTGTGGAGTATCGGGATTAGCGTCAAAAGCTAAATTTTATCTCCGTGAAAGAGGCTTCGATATTGTAGAAATAGGTAATTCTGCACAGCAATATAACAAAACTACAATAATTGATAGATTAGGAGATAAAGAGTCAGTAAGAAGATTGGCAAATGCTGTAGGAGTTCCTGATTCAACAATTGTTACAGAAATTGATTCATCATTATTCTTAAGAGCTACATTAATTATAGGTAACGACTACAAAAACCTTAAAATATTTAATTAAAATTTAATTGCACTTTTTACGTAAATAATATTATGTTTCACTATTTCAAAGGTATAGACTAAATATTGATAAAAGTAGAAAAACCACGTACAAATAAAGGTTTAGCTATATTATGTGCTAAACTTGCCGAAGAAAAATTAGCAACAGATATTTTAATACTCGATTTAGAAAAAAATGAAAACTCTCCAGCAAACTATTTTGTAATATGTACTTGCGACACCGAAGTTCAAGCAAAAGCTCTAATAGACTTTACTTTAAATGTTTGCAGAGATTTAGGAATAGAAAGACCAAGAATAGAAGGTCAAACAAATAAAGAATGGGTTTTGATGGATTTTTTTGATGTTGTATTTCATATTATGAAAAAAGAAACCCGTAACTATTATAAATTAGAAAAATTATGGGCTGATGCTGATTTTATTAAAATATCTGAAAGTGGCAGAACGATAAAAGTAAAATATGAAGAAATTAGAGAAATTTTTGATGATAATATACTAAATTAAGATGAAAAATACTTACGTTTTGAATTTACTTAAAAAATCTATTAACAGAATATATCCCGAAATCGAAATAAATATAAGCTTAGAAACTCCAAAAATAGCAGAACACGGCGATATATCTACAAATATAGCAATGCAACTTGCTAAACTATTGAAAAAAAATCCTACAGATATTGCTGATTCGATTGTTAATAATTTAGAAATAGACAAAAGTTTAATAGATAAAGTAGAAGTAGCAAGACCTGGTTTTATTAACTTTAAATTATCTAAAAAATACTATCAAAATGAATTAATTAATATCATAAATTTAAAGAATGACTTTGGAAAATCTAGTATTGGTCTTGGCAAGAAAGTAAATGTAGAATATGTTAGTGCAAATCCCACAGGGCTATTGCATTTAGGACACGGAAGAAATGCTGTAATTGGAGATGTTATAGCAAATTTATATGAATGGTGCGGTTACTATGTAGATAGAGAATATTACTTTAATAACGCTGGTAATCAGATGAATAATCTTGCAAAGTCTACCTATGCAAGATACGAACAAATATTTAATCCTGATTATCCTTTCCCCGAAGATGGTTATCACGGCGATTATATCAAAATTATTGCCTTAGAAATTTATCAAAAATATGATGATAATCTTAGAGAATTAAATCAAAAAAATTTAGAAATATTTAAAAAATATGCAGAAGAATGGTGTTTTAGTGCTATAAAAAGAACATTAACTAAATTGAGAATCGAGCAAAACATTTTTTTCAATGAAGATACATTGTATAAAAATGGCAAACTAAATGAAGTTATTGATAGACTCAAAAATTTAGGATATGCTTACGAAAAAGATGGTGCTACCTGGCTAAAGCTTACACAATTAGGATTAGAAGAAGATAGAGTAATAATAAAATCTACGGGCGAACCTACATATAGATTACCCGACATAGCATATCATACAGTAAAATTAGACAGGGGATATGATTTAGTAGTAGATGTATTTGGCGCAGACCATATTGCTACAGTTCCTGATGTATTAGCAGGTGTAAAAGCCTTAGGATATGATAATTCTAGAATAAAAGTTCTAATTCATCAATTTATTACATTAACTGAAAACGGTCAACAAGTAAAAATGTCGAAAAGAACTGGCAAAAGTTATACTTTAGATGATCTATTAGAAGAAGTTGGGACTGATGTAGTTAGATTTTTCTTTATAATGCGAAGTATTAATACTCATTTAGAATTCGACTTAAATCTAGCTAAAGAACAAAGCGAGAAAAACCCTGTATTTTATTTACAATATGCACACGCTAGAATTTGTTCTATTATAGAAAAAATAAAAGACGAAATTTCAAATTTCGAACCAATTGCTTCAAATTTAGCTTTACTCGAAACTTCAGAAGAAATAAACTTAATTAAAAAACTTATAGATTTTCCTGAAGTTGTAGAAAATAGTGCTATTAAGTTCGAGCCACAAATATTAACTGAATATCTAAAAGAATTAGCTGCTGAATTTCATAAGTTTTATCATAGTTGTAAAATTATTGCAAGTGAAGAAGATTTAAAATATGCCCGACTATCATTAGTTTATGCAACGAAAAATACTTTGTATAATGGCTTAAAAATATTAAAAATTAATGCACCAGAAAAGATGTAAAACTTAAATAAATAGGGAAAGTTTATGGAATTACCTGTAATTGCTCAAAAGCATTCATATAAAATAGAATTAGAACCAGGAACATATTGGTGGTGTGCCTGTGGATTATCTAAATCACAGCCATTTTGTGATGGTTCTCACTCACGAACTAATTTTAGTCCTGTAGAATTTACAATTGAAGAAAAGAAAATTTATTCATTATGTGGCTGTAAATATTCTAAGAAAAAACAATTTTGCGATGGTACTCATAGAGAATTAGTTGATAAGGAATAAAAGTATAATTCAGCTTATTTGTACCGAGGGAGGGATTTGAACCCCCGACACACGGATTATGATTCCGTTGCTCTAACCAACTGAGCTACCCCGGCAAAAAGGACTACAAAAATAATTATAATTTAATTTTTAAGCAAATTAATTTTATATTAATGTAAAATAATCATATGATGAATCATTATGTATTTGCAAAACTCCAGCTCTAACTAATTTAATCATAATTCGTTCGGCTCTACGAGTAGAAATATTTACAATTTTTGCAAAGTCTTTGACAGTGGCTTTACCATTTCTTTCTATAAATTCGAATAATCTTTTTTCATTTTCTCCAATTCCAATTTTAAGAGGTCTTTCATCTGTTAAAGATTTTAAAAATCTGGTCATTTCTCTACTTGCTTCGATTGACTTCTCCCCTACTCTAATATAAGCTTTCGGAAATTCTTTTTCATTCTTTTCATCATTAATCACTTTGTGCGGTTTTTTATTAGATGATTCTATTTTTAAAACTAAGATATCTTTTTTGTTTAAATTAACAATTTGAATATTTGGTTCTATAGGTGGCTCAATGTAGAATAAACAAGTTTGCTGAATGATTTCGGTTTCTGACTTTTCGCTTTCTATTCCATAAATAGTTCCATCATCATCTACTCCAATAATCAAATAACCACCTTTTGTATTTGCCATTGCTACTATTTCTTTAGCAATTTTTTCGTATTTAGTGGTTTTTCTTTTAAATTCTACGGTAGAAGATTCCCCACCAGCTATAATCTCGAATAATTCTTTGGGTTTCAATTTTTTTAATTCCAAAAAAATTATTTAACTTCGGGTAAATATAATTTTCCATCAGGTTGAATCATTGGGTAGTTTACTTCAAATTCCCCTTTTTGTATCTTACTTAATTTAGTTTTAGATAGAGTTCTCTTCAAAGGAGTTAATCTTTCAAACATTAATATTCCATCTAAGTGGTCTTTTTCGTGCTGAATAACTCTCGACATAAATTCATCAAATTCCATTTTATGCTCTTTTATATTTAAATCATAAAATTTAATTTCTACTTTTGAAGGTCTTTTTAAATTTTCATAAAATTCAGGAATACTTAAACAACCTTCTTGATATTCAACTAAATCATCAGAAAAAGAAATAATTTCCGGATTTATAAATGTTAAAGGTTTACTTTTATCTTCATTCCTTAAATCAACAATAAATACTGACTTAGAAACACCTACTTGATTTGCAGCAAGTCCTACTCCATTTGATATGTTATATAATGTGTCGAACATATTCTTTACTAAATCTACTAATTCCTGATTAAATTCTTCAATTGCTTGTGTAGATTGTTTAAGAACAGGATGAAAGCAATTATAAATTGGTAAAATTGACATTTTAAATTTAAATATATTTAAATAAATTTTACGACTTATTTTTGAATTTATTTTGATAAGATTTTCTTAAAATTATTTTTAAATTTATTTTGATAAGGTTTACTATGAATATTACTATTATTGGTTGTGGAAAAAGTGGATTAGCAGCAGCAAGATTAGGCGTTCATTTAGGTTATAATGTACGATTAACAGAGAGTAAAGATATTGATAAGTTTCAATATGAATATTTAGAATTAAAAAATTTAGGTGTAAAATGCGAATTTGGTTTAAATTCGTTTAAATTTTTTGAAAATTGCGATTTAGTTGTTACATCTCCTGGTATACCGCCTGATAATAAATTAATTAAAAAATTAGAAAGCAAAAATTATGAAATAATTAGTGAATTAGAATTTGCCTATAGATATTGTAAAGGTAAAATAATTGCAATTACAGGCACAAATGGAAAAACTACCACTACTGCACTAATTGCACACATACTTAATTATGCGGGTAAAAGAGCTATAGCTTGTGGGAATATTGGATATGCTTTTTCGAAAGCAGTAATGAAAAATATTAATAGTGATGATATATTTGTAGTAGAAGCATCGAGTTTTCAATTAGATAGAATTAATTCATTTGCTCCTGATGTTGCTATAATTTTAAATATAACGCCAGATCATTTAGATTATCATAAAACATTTGAAAACTATATTAATGCAAAATTTAAAATTACTTCTTTTCAGAAAGAAAATAATTTATTAATTTTAAATTATGATGATGATACAATAAAAAATAATTTATTTAAAACATCATCTAAAATAAATTATTTCTCATTAAATCGAGTAGAGTGGGGGCTCTACGTTAAAGATAATGAGATAATATTTAAAAATGCAGATAAAGAGGAAATAATAATGCACACTTCTAAATTAGGTTTAGCGGGGGTTCATAACCTATATAATTCTATGGCTGCTATTTTAGCGGCACGAGCCTTTGAAATTAGGAACGAAGATATTAGAGACAGTTTAATGAGTTTCAAAGGTGTAGAGCATAGATTAGAAAAAGTTAGAGAAATTAATGAAGTACTTTTTATAAACGATTCTAAAGCAACTAATGTAAATTCTACATATTTTGCATTAAGTAGCTATCATAATCCTATAATTTGGATAGCTGGTGGTAGAGCTAAAGATAATGATTACTCAATTTTAGATGAATTAGTAGCTAAAAATGTAAAATTAATCGTATTGATTGGCGAAGAGAAAGATAATATTTTCAATCATTTCTGTTTAAGTAAAACTTGTTTAAAAGCTGATAGTTTAGAAGAAGCAGTAAACATTGCTTATGAAAATGCTACTGAAAACGATATTGTATTATTTAGCCCAGCTTGTAAATCATTTGATATGTTTTTGAATTTCGAAGATAGAGGTGAAAAATTTAAAGACATAGTAAATAATTTATGAGCAGAATAAAAAATATCGGTTATATAGACTGGGTAATTTTAATACCGATAATAGCGTTGATGTTATTTTCACTATCATTTGTTTATTCTGCAAGTGCTTCGATTGCAGAATTAAAATTTGGTTCAGCAGAAAAATTATTTTTAAATCATTCAATTAGGGTTTTAGTAGCTATAATATTAATTTTTGTATTTGCAAAAGTTGATTATCACTTCTGGTCTAAAATTTCTATTTATTTAATAATTATTGGTATAATTTTATTAGTAGTTGTTTTATTAAGTGGTAGCTCTGTCAAAGGAGCTTCTCGCTGGTTATCTTTAGGTCCATTAAGTTTTCAACCGTCGGAATTTGTTAAATTTGCAATGGTAATTCATTTTGCCAATTTATTAAGCAAGAATCAAAAAAATATAAAAACATTTGAAATAGGATTTATGCCTTTTATTATATGGATAGGTATAATTAGTTTATTAATTGCTCTTCAACCAAACTTTTCTACAATGATAGTAATTTTTTTAATTGCAATTTCAATGATGTTTATAGGTAATACTAATCTTATTCATTTAGGAGGTCTATTAGCATTTGGACTATTAACCAGTGTAATATATATGATAAGTGCTGATTATCGCTTAAATAGATTAAAAGCCTTTCTTGGTATTGGCGAATCAAATATTCATGATAATGTAAATTATCAACTTAATCAAGCCTTAATAGCTTTAGGTAATGGTGGTTTATTTGGAATTGGAACTGGTCAAAGCAAGCAATCTCAACACTTTTTACCTGAATCATATGGAGATTTTATTTTTTCAATTATAGGCGAAGAATATGGATTTTTAGGATTAATTTTTATCTTAGGGATATTTATTTTATTATTTTGGAGAGGAATGCTAATAGCACGAAAAGCTCCCGATAATTTTGGATATTTCTTAGCAATCGGTATTTTAATGACTTTTGCAATTTATGTCTTTGTAAATGCAGGTGTTAATTGCGGTCTACTACCTACAACGGGAGTTCCTATGCCATTCATAAGTTATGGCGGTACTGCAATATTATTTTACGCAATTGCAATAGGAATTTTATTAAATATATCAGCCCAAGCAGGCATTAATCCTAAGAATGATTTTTTACAAGAATCAAACGAACAATAAATTGAAATAAAATACAAATAAATTCATTTAAAAACGTTATTTTTTTATTTAATTAACGTATGTATAAATTATTACCAGAAGTAAAAACTGTTTGGACTTTTAATTTTATTATTAGAGTTATATTTTATTCATTAATAATATTAATTATTGATTTTTATTTAATAAAAGGAGATTTAATTTTTATTGATTTTCCTATAGGAATTTTATCAATCTTAGTATTTACTTTTGGCTTTATTTTATCATTTATTTTACCACAACTTGCTTATAAATATTGGTGGTTCGATGTTAAAGAAAATGAAATTTATATAGAGCGTGGTATTCTAACTCGTATCAGAACTGTTGTTCCTTACTCAAAGATACAACATATTGACGTTCAGCAAAGCGTATTAGACAGATTATTTCATTTATCTAAATTAGTTTTATATACAGCAGGAACTCGTGGTGCTGATGTTATTATACCTGGCTTACCTTTAGACTATGCAGAGCAGCTTAGAGATAGTTTAAAAGATATTACAGTTAACGATTCATTATGAGCGAATTTCTTAATCAATATCAAGACGAAAGATATTTAAGTCCACTGACATTACTTTATAATTTTTTGAAAAGTCTGCCTGCTTATTTAATATCTTTTTATATAATTTTTTTTGAAGGAGATAATATTGAAAAATTTTATTTGATTATCTCTATTGCATTTCTTTTTTTTATGCTTCCATCTATAATATTAAATTTTCTCTATTTTAAATTTAAAATTACTCCAAGCGAAATTTATATCAAAACAGGTATTATTGCCAAAAAAAACAGAGTAATCCCATTGTCAAAAGTTCAAAATATAAGTTATAGTCAGAACTTTTTGCAAAAGTTACTGAATATTGCAAAAATTCAAATCGAAACAGCAGGCGATATGATGAGCGAAGCTGTTTTAGAATTTGTATCTAATAAAGATGCAGAAGAAATTATCAAGACTATCAAACATTATCAATTAGAAAATCGTGCAACTCAAGAAAGCTACTTTTTAGATAAAATAGAAGAAGAGAAGATTCTTTTTAAAATGAATATAAAAGATGTATTAATTTATGGTGCAACTAGATTTAGACCTTTATTTCTTTTTTTTGGATTTTGGTTTTTTTCTTTTATTCAACAATTTCAATCAATTAGTAGAATTTTCAATTCTAATTTAGAATCAGGTATTCAAAATCTTAAAAATTTAGATCCAATATCGCTAACTTTCGTAACATTAATTTCTATTTTAACAATTTTTTTTATATCTTGGATATTAGATATTTTATGGACACTAAATACTTTCTATAATTTTAAACTTGTCGAAGAAAAAGATAAATTAATAACTTCAAAAGGGCTTTTAAATAAAAATATAAGCTCTATCCCGTTTAAAAAAATTCAGCAAATAACTATTTATACAAATATTTTAAAAAAATTATTTGGTTTTTATAGTTTAAAGATTCATACTGCAGGATTTGGAACACAATCAAAAGGTAATGAAGTAGCGGTTCCTAATTCTACATTAAATATAATTTACGAAGTTATTGACAAATTTAAAAAATATAGAATACCCGATAATTTAAATCAAATTTCTTCTAAATCAATAAAAAGATTATTTATAAAATATTCTATCATTTTATTACTTATAATAATATTCTTGATAAATATTTCATTTTATTTTTTATTTCTTTTGCTTTTAATACCTTTCTTATATTATTTTGCATATTTGCAATGGAAAAATAGAGGTTATTTATTTGATAATAATACAATTTATATTAAATATGGAGTGATTATTAAAAAATATAATATAATACCTTTGAAGAAACTTCAAATTTTACATCTAAAAAACTCCTTTTTTCAAAGGAATTTAGGTTTAAGCACAATAATTTTAGATACAGCAGCAATATCTATAGGTGCAGAAACTGTAATTAGAGATTTAGATAGTGATGTGGCATTAGAATTGTTTAATAATATTATTGAAAATTTTAATAAGAACAATAAAGAAATTATAAATGATACACGACACAATTTTAACGATAATTAGTAAACACGTTGGCTCAAGAATATTTTTAGGATACTTGAGTACAACAGGTAATCCAACCTTAGAGCCTATAAATTTATTAGATGTAGATAAAAAAGGTATAAAATGTGATTTATTAAAAACGGGAGCTCAGAATCAATATATTCCTTTTTATAATGACTTGAAAAAAAATATATTTTGTTTTTATAATACTAATGGAATAGATTTATTAATTGCGAAAAAAGTCATAAATTTAGCAGATAAATTAAAAGATAGAACAGCACAAAAATTAATTATAAATTCGTTAAAAGGAAATATAGGGCAAAAAGTAACAACGATCTTCAAAACTGCTTCGGAATTTTCTTTTACTAATGGTATATTTCAAAATATGGGAATTACTGGTATTACATTATCAGTTCCACCATTTTATAATAGGACTGAATTATTGAAATATCCACAAATTTACAATATTTTTGACCAGGAATTTAATGATTTATTATTAATTGATTAATAGAGAGGTTATAATGGCTTGGTTTCTAAGGTCTAAAGCAAATATAGAAGAACAACAAAAAAGAGAAATGCCTGATGGATTATGGACAAAATGTCCTGATTGTGGCGAAATAATGTATAAAACAGAGTTAGAAGAAGGCTTTTTCTGTTGTAAAAAATGTGGTTATCATTTTAGAATTGGCTATAAAGAATATGTAAGCATAATTTTAGACGAAAATACTTTTCAAGAAACTAATACAGAGATAAGAAGTACCGACCCTTTAAATTTTGTTGATACAAAACCTTACCCGAATAGATTAGAAGAAGGTTACAAAAAAACAAATTTAAATGATGCTCTCACTACTGGATATGGAAAAATAAACGGATACGATGTTTCAATTGCAATAATGAATTTTAGCTTCATAGGAGGCTCTATGGGTTCTGTAGTAGGAGAAAAATTCTTTAGGGCAGCAAAGTATTCATTAGAAAATAAAATACCACTTTTAGTTATTTCGGCAAGTGGTGGAGCAAGAATGCAAGAAGCTGCCTTATCACTAATGCAAATGGCTAAAAGTGCATCTATTTTATCAGAATTGGATGAAAATAAAATCCCTTATATTTCTTTAATGACTGATCCCACTACGGGTGGAGTTACAGCATCATATGCAATGCTTGGAGATATTAATATTGCCGAGCCAGGAGCCTTGATAGGTTTCGCAGGTCCTAGAGTTATAGAACAAACTATTAGGAAAAAACTTCCTCAAGGTTTCCAAAAATCAGAATTTTTATTAGAAAAAGGATTTTTAGATTCAGTAGTGCCTAGAAAAAATTTGAAAGATTTTTTAACCAAAGTAATAAGTTGGTTTTATAACTAATTTTATGAAAGCAAATTTTATTGCTTTGAAAATTAGTTTCATTTTATTATATTTAATTAATTATAACTTTTTAAATGCTGATGATGATTTCGAAAATAAATATCATACAACTGTACTTTTAAAAAGTGGTGTTGCGTTTTATTCTTCGGGAACAACGTTCTTTGACATTTATAAAAACATACTTGGAGGAACAAAAAGTAATTATGAAATTGCTCCCATTTTTGGTTTAGATATTAGAGTTCAATTTCATAAATTATGGAGATTAGCTTTAAATACTGACTTAACCTTAACAAATATTAGAGATTCTTATTATCAGGAATTTCAGTTTTTTTCATCAAAAAGCAGCAGATATATTAGCCAAGATATTAATATTAAAAGCATTCCTATAACTTTAATACTTGAATATACACCATTCTGGTTAAGTCAATTCAAATCTTATTTTGGTATTGGGACTGGTATAAATATAACTCATATTAATTGGAACGAAAACATCAATTCAAGCATTATTTACGACCTTAGGAAAACAGGTATTAAATACAATAAGATTAATTTACATCCCGTTATCAATATATATAGTGCTGTAGATTTAGGTTTTGATAAAAAAACATTAGAAAATTTTATTGCAGGTATAACATTGAAACTGTCTTATTTAAATATTTTTAATAAAATTGATATGTTCGAAAAAATCAGAAACGAATTTGAAAATATCAACGAAAAATTATTTCAGGAAGTATTACCTTATGAAGGATTTATAGCATTAACTTTATCACTAAACTTTAATTTTAAACAAAAGACAAAGAAATAAGCCCTTTAACAAGGGTTTAATTATATTTATAAATTTTAATATAGTTGAGGTAGTTATGAAAACTCAAATCACATTTAGGCATGTAAAATCTCATCATCCAAAATTACAGGATGAGGCAAATTCCATAATGGAAAGCTTTACCAAATATACTGATGAGATTACCAGTGCAAATGTTGAGTTTCTCAATGAGAATAATAAAACTGTAATAATAACAGTCCATATGAATGGCAATGTATTAGTAGCAAAGGAAGAAACTGATGATTTTCATAAAAGTTTAAACGAAGCTTCCGAAAAAATTATAAGACAGATAAAAAAAGTAAAAACTAAACAAATAAATTCTAGAACTAAAAAAGTAAGTTAAACTAATAAATTTTAAAATAAAAGGATGCTTATTCAATTTTAAAGCATCCTTTTTTTATATTTGTAAAAAAAGAAATTGTTTATGGGACTTTTCAATAATTTAAAACCAATTATACAGGAAAAAATTCCTGTAGATATGCTTTTGCAATCACCTGTGAAATTAACCAAAATTAATGGTGATGTAGTAGGCGAAAGATATATTTCTGATAAAAATATATATAGACCTCAATTAGCATTGGCTGGATATGTAGAATTATTTACATATCAAAGAGTACAAATATTTGGTAATACAGAAATGTTTTATTTGAAATCACTTTCTCCTAAAGCTCGAAAAAAATCATTAGAAACAATTTCCCAATTTCCAATCCCTTGTATCATATTTACAAATAATAATCATCCCGATGATGAAATGATTGAAATTTTAACTAAATCTAACATACCTTTATTTATTACTGAATACGATACTACAAAAGCTTTTACCCTATTATCAGAATTTTTAGATGATCAATTTGCTCCGCAACTAGTTGTTCACGGTTCATTTGTTGATATATATGGGGTAGGAATTTTATTTGTTGGTAGAAGCGGTATTGGTAAAAGTGAAATAGCTTTAGATTTAGTAGAAAGAGGTCATAGATTGGTAGCAGATGATGTAGTAATGCTAACAAAGAAAAAAGAAAATATAATAATGGGTACAGGAACTTCGCTCGTTCAACATTTTATGGAAATTAGAGGACTTGGAATAATTGACGTAAGAGCTATGTTTGGAATTAGATCTATTCGTTACCAAAAAAGACTAGAAATAATTGTGGAATTAGAAGATTGGGACGATAGAGCAAATTATACCAGAACAGGCTTAGACGAAAGACCTACTTTAGTATTAGATGTGCCTTTATCAACTGTTAAATTGCCAATCTTCCCAGGTAAAAATATTACAGTTATTGCAGAAGTAATTGCTATTAATTATCTTTTAAGAACCTATGGATACGATGCTTCTCAAATTTTTGCTGAAAAATTAAATGAAAAAATCCGTAGTAAAACAGGTATGAAAAAAACTTTCGAAGAAAAAAGAATAATTCCATATTTTCAAGATCTTGAATAATTCACTAAAAACTAAATTTATAAGTCATATGAATTATTAGTAATATTTTTTTACAAAAAATGGTATAGAAATGTTGAAAAAATTTATTAGCTTTTTATTTTTATTAGTATTTAGCATAAATATAGCAAAATCTGATTTTAAAGATAATATTAAAATAACAATATATCCTACAATAGATAAAGCAAAAGCAGGTGATGAAATTTTCTTTAAAATACAAATTGAATTGGCAGAACATTGGTACACTTATGGAATGGTAGAAATTCTTGGTCCGGAAGGTTTAGGTCCACAGCCGACAGAAATTAAGATATTACCAGAAGATTATTTCGAGTTACCTACAAAAATTTATGCAGAAAAACCAAAAATTAAATATGATTCTGCATTTCTAACAAATATCGAATACTACAAAAAAGCAACTTTTTTTGTACCTGTAAAATTAAAAAAAGATTTTGATTTAAGTAATATTAAACCAATTGCTAATTTATATTTACAATTGTGTGATACAGTAAGATGTTTACCAGGAGAAGATTACAAATCGACTACAGTAGAAAAGGCTATATCCTTTAATAATAAAGATTTAGAAAATCTAGTTTTAGTTAATGTTACTTACGATGAATCTGGTTTTCCAAAAAATACATATGCAAATTATAAACCAATTGACAATTTAGATAAAAGTAAAGTAGAGAACTTTTCTCAACAAACTGAATCTAACAAATTAATAGAAGAAAAGAAAAAAGAAGGAATATTTTCTTACCTTTGGTTTTCGATGTTAATGGGTGCAATATCTTTGCTCACTCCTTGCGTATTTCCTATGATACCAATTACTGTCTCTTTTTTCACGAAAAGAAGCGAAAAAACAAAAGGAAAAGGATTACGAGATTCTTTAGTTTATTCATTGGGTATAATTTTAACATTTACAATGATTGGATTAATTGTATCAATTATAGCAGGACCTACAGGAATTAGTAAATTAGCTACAAATGGTTGGGTAAATCTATTTATAGCAGCAATATTTATAATTTTTGCTTTTAATTTGTTTGGTGCTTTCGAAATTCAAATTCCTACCTCAATATTGAATATATTAAACAAAAAATCTCAAGGTGATGGCATAGGTAGTGTCTTAATAATGGGATTAGTATTCTCATTAACTTCCTTTACTTGCACAGTTCCATTTGTAGGTTCTTCATTGATATCTGTTAGTTCGGGAGATTGGTTTTATCCTATTTTAGGTATGCTTGGATTTTCTACAGTATTTGCGGCGCCTTTCTTTTTATTAGCATTATTCCCAACTTTTCTAAATAAATTACCAAAAGCTGGTGGCTGGATGAATAATATTAAAGTAGTTATGGGATTTATAGAAATTGCTGCCGCTATCAAATTTTTAAGCAATGCTGATTTATATTGGTTCTTTGAAATTATTTCTCGAGATTTGTTTTTATCTATTTGGATAGCTTGTGGTATTTTAATAGTATTATATATTTTAGGCATATTTAGACTTCATCACGATAGCCCCGTTAATTCTATTGGAACACCAAGAATAGTTTTTGCAATCTTTTTTATAACTATTACAGTTTGGCTATATACGGGACTATTAGGAAAACCATTGGGGGAATTAGATTCTTTTATGCCTCCTAAAGATTATGCTGTATCTCAATCTTCTACCTTGCCAATTTTCGGTAATTTAGAAAATAAAAATGATAAATGGTTTAACAATTACGAAGAAGGTTTAAAATATGCAAAAGAAAATAATTTAAATATATTTGTAGATTTTACAGGATGGCAATGTACCAATTGCAGATGGATGGAAATAAATATGTTCACAAAAAGTGAAGTAGCCGAAAGATTAGAAAAATATGTTAAGATAAAATTATATACAGACAGCAGGAAAAAAGAAGAGGAAACAAACAAAAGATTTCAACAAGAGCGATTTAACTCAATAGAACTTCCTCTATATGTTATTCTTACTCCAAATGAAGAACTTATTGCTACAAAAGCATTTACAAGAGATAAGCAGGAATTTATCGAATTTCTTGACAAAGGAATTAAATAATTTTAATATTTATTATCAATTTTTTTATCAAGTACATACACACTAACCTGTTTAGCTCCAATTTCACTATAACTATATTTATTAACTAAATTATTTATTAATTGAGATACATCACGTTTAATTCTTTCGTCATATGTGTAGAAAGCTGTCGTTCCATAATCTAAAATTGCACGCCTAAAATTATCATTATTTAGGTAAGGTGCTAACACATTTTCTTTTAAATTACGAGTATATTTATCAAACAAGTTTTTAAATTGCTTTGTTTCTGTTACTTTTTTGTTATTTACTCTAATTTCTTGAGATAAAGTCTGAGTAACATAGTCATTCAAAACTTCATTTCTAAAATTCTTTCTTACTGATAATGTAGCATTATTGCCGAGAATTCTAACTTCAAAATTTGAAAGGTAATCTTCTGTAATTTCAATTTCTTCATTTGTTAAATCATTTTTTTTCACATCACCAATTTCAAAATTTATAGCAAAAAGATAATTTAAAATTTCATTTGTGATATGTTTTTCGTTATAAAAATACAACGAGTCCTTTACCTGTTGCAATACATCATAATCATATAAATCTATTAATTTATCTATAAAGTCAGATGGCAAGTCAATTTCTAATTCATCTTTTTTATTTGTAAAATACTCTTTTACATCTTCCATTGTAATTAATCTTTCGGAATTTTCGTATTTTGATATAAAATCACTAAATACTGCTAAAGATTTTCTTCCAGATATTCCCCTTTGACCTTCTTGTTCTGAAAATTCTATTATTTCTTTTCTTATTTTTCTATCAAATCTTTTTATGTCATCTTCTCTTAACCATTCGGGCAATTTGCCAATATATACTTGCATCTTAAGTAATAATAAGTTTTTATCGATATAATTTGAGTAAATTTCGGGCTTAATTAGCCATTTTTTTAGTGCAGGAGCATCTTTTTCTAATCTAGTTGCAATAATAATTTTTGCAAAATTTTCTAGTACTCCATTTAAAAATTTACTTTGAATTTTTTCACCAAATTTATTTTTATAAATCGAAAATTCTGTATTATAATCTAAAATATAAGGAATTTTGACAGAAACTATTCTATCCTGAAAAGATTTTACTTTTTCATAATGTATTTTATCTTCAGGATTAACCAATCCTAAAAATAATGTTTTTATATATTCCTCTGTTAGCTCTACTTTATGAACTCCATCGCTAATAATTCCGTGAAATGCTTTTAGACGTTCTACATTAAATTCTTTGATATCCATCAAAGCAAGAATACCATTATTAGTTTTTGCTAAATAAGAATATGTATATTTTACTTCATCGTGTTTTAGCAAATCATTAATCATAAATTGTAGAGCTGGCTTGCTTAGATTTTCTTTTATAAGAGGATCTCCGGGATTGAATACCGATATACCTTCGCCTAGTTGTCTATTAAAATAATTTCTCCTTGCAGAAATCATTGTAAATACTTCTAATGGATCCTTCAATCTCTCCATTAATGACCTAGTAATAGAATTACAAATCGAACAAGGTACATCTTTCAATACCCATTCATACTTTTTGTCATTAAATAAATGCTCTTTGAATTCTTCATCACTAATTAACTCTTCTAGAAATTCTTTTCTAAATTCTTTAGGAATTTGTAAAATTGGATGGTCGTGATTAGGACAGCTAAATTCTAAGTATTTTTCAGGTAAAATTAATAAAGATTCGTCGGCTGATTTTTGTTTGTCTTTTTGGTGTTCTTCGGCTATTTTATATTTTTGCATTTCTTTTGATTGAAAGCCACCAAGTTTCTCGATATCCAATCTCCAATAAGTTTTAAAAGATATTCCTTCGGGCAATTTAGAATAATTTTCAAATTTAGAAAGGATATTATTTAAAAATGTTGATTTACCGCTGCCAGGGGGACCTTCGAATATATATATTCTATTGTTCTGCGAACCCTTTACAAAACTATTAATTAAATTCATAAATCTATTTGCAAAGAGTCTATCGGAGAAAAATGGAGAATCTACTCCATCCTGGAATAATTGTTTGGTATCGTATTCCACAAACCCTATATATTCGCTATCTTTTTCGTAATCGTCATACCCCTCGGGGATATAATAGTGCACCATATCGTGAAATAATTGAAAAATATCTCTAAATACTAATTTTGGATTTGTAGCCGCTAAATACAAAAAATCATTAAAAGGGATAGGCACTCGTTTTTCTTTTTCAAGAATTATATTAGTTTTTTTTATTAAATTTTCTAATTTCTCAGCTTTATTTTGAATTTCTATAAATGTTTCCATATTTAGATATTTCTTTTTGAAACTTTTTTATCTTTTACAATATATTCTACAGGTCTTAATTCTTTAGAAATTATATTTCCATCATTATCTCTTTTAACTAATATTTCCGTTGTTTCTAATATAACTTGAACTTGAGGATTATTACCACCCCACAAAAATGAAATACCTATTAACGTATCAGGAATATATGGTTTATATAGCTGTTTGCCCTCGAAGTAATGTTTTAAATACAAAGTATTTTCATTAGATTTATTTTCATCAACAAAAATATATGGTGGATGATACATTCTATTTATTAACATTTTTTTATAATCTTCTGCTTTTCTGCTTTTTACATAATATTCTACTACTCCTTTCTGACGATTAAATCTTTCTCCTACTACAAATAAATTATGCAAGTCTACAAAATCTTGGTCACAAAAAGTATTTATAAGCATTAAATCGCTAAAGTTTTTTCGAATTTCGAATAATACATTTTTTCCGATATTAAGATTCAGGTCATAATTTTCTCTCTCTTCTATATTCGATATTCTTTGATAATACCAACTCAGTTTCCCTTTGTTCGCAAGCAACTCGATATATTGAAGTAATCTTAATCCAATTGCATACGGATTATATCCTATACGTGATAAAGAAGTTACTTTAGCATTTATTACTGCATAATCAGACTCGTGACCAACTATACGATCATCTTTCAAAAATAGCTCATCGTGCCAATAGCTTGCCCATCCTTCATTTATTGTTTTAGTTCTTATTTGTGGAGAAAAATAAATTGATGTATCTCGAACAATATTTAATACTGCTTTCATCCATACGTTTTCTTCCCTTTTTAAAAAAGGCGAAAAATCTCTTATAAACTCTATTATATCATTATATTTGATTTGTTTTTTTTCTAAATATTTTTGGAATTTAGATTCAAATTCGGGGAACTTTTTTATTATATCAGCAAAGAATTGCGATTCTGCAATATATTGATTGATACTATATAATTGATTATATCTTTCTATCTCTTTAAATATAAAATTTAGTCCTTCGTTAGTTTCTTTTTCTATAAACTCTGAAAAATAGTAATCTAACTTACTACTTGGTAGCATATCATCAGGCAAATTTTTAGTCGCCAACAAATTAAAATAACCAACTAAATTATCTATTCCTCTTGAAAATTCGATTATATAATCTACCCAGCGTCCATATTGACTTCTAAATTTTTCTATTAATCTTTTATCAGCTAAAGCTTGACCTACAAAGTCGTCTCTCCAAGTATGTTCAAAAAAAATATTGTTTTGAAAAAAATCAATATGACCTATTACGTGATAAAATATCATTATATTTAGCCAATCGGGATTATTATCATTATAATAAGATATTGCAGGTCTACTATTAATAACTGTTTCGTATGGATTATATGGATATAACTTGTATTGTCCTTTCCCTTTTAACACTTCTACATCATTTACCCAATAATCATACAAGGTAGGTATCATACCCTTTGGATTTAGTTCTATCAAATCCTGATTGGTAACAATATATTCTAAAGTTTCATTATCAAAACGTAGTCCTGCTGCTCTGGCTTTAAGTTTACAATCCTCCATTATCTTTTTTACCTGTTGGTCAATCAGTTTCATATCTTACCTGTTTTTCCTCTACTAACTTTTTTATACTTTCTATTATTCTTACTTCGTCTGCTTCGTTAGCAGAAAATGCATCTAATCTAATCAAATCGCTTTTAGTTTTTAATAAGCCTGAATTTTGTATATATTTTTCAACTGTCGTTAGAGAACTTCCAGTCCAAGCATTTTTAGCTACGGTTATTCCCATTCTCGATACATAAGTCAATATCTTATTAATTTCTTCTATGGCTCTACGTCCATCGCTATCCCAATCGTCCCCATCAGTCCCATAAAAAACATAAATATTATTTTCTATGGCAAGCTGCTCTGTTTCGACTATTTTATTTACTAATTCGAATGCAGGCCAAACGTTTGTTCCTCCTGCTACCGAAGAATTATGATAAGTATAAAAATCCTTTACTTCTTTTGCTGTTTGGTCGTGCAGAATAAATCTTGTTTGAACATTTTGATTATATTGATACATCAGCCAACTATAAATAAATAAATGCTGCGTTGTGATTACATCTGTAGGTTTACCCTGCATTGAGCCCGAATAATCTCTAATAAAAAATACAACTGCAGTTGTTTCGAAATCTTTTTCAGGTGATAAAATCCTATAAATTGTATCATTCGGATTAATAATCAATTCTTCAGGTTGAAATTCTTCTGATGGACTTATATTACCTAATAATATATTTGTTTTTATTATCTGCTTTAGAGTAGATTTTTTATCTATTATCTGTCCGAAACGTCTGTTTTTATCTGTTAAATCGTATGTATATTTTGTAAAAGATCGCTTCTTACCTTTTGGTTTCAAGTTTGGTAATTTAAACTTCTCTGTTAGAATTTTTCCTAAATCAAATGCATTAGATACTACATCGTGTGCACCACCTTCGCCTTGTCCTGCTCCTTCCCCCTCTCCTTCGCCTTCCTTTGGTTCTACGGGGGCTTCTCCTATTACTTCACCTTCTTCGCCTTCGCCCGCTCCTCCTAAATTATCTTCTTCGGTATATGAATCATCGTGATAAAATTTTGGTTCAG
>Ga0308419_1000897_pt1 | contig 20322 bp, 23 predicted proteins | sample HotsprSampleMS50_FD_203674 | JGI IMG/M metagenome (GOLD analysis project Ga0308419, IMG submission 203674) | Hot spring phototrophic mat microbial communities from Mushroom Spring, Yellowstone National Park, Wyoming, United States - 20090730_MS50 ... | reverse complement strand
CAACTGCTTTGATTGGGGTTTTGCTGTTTCTAACTAGGCTATAATCTCTGTAGTTCTCTCGAGAGATAATGACTGTGATTGAAATATCTTCGGCGATCGCTCCCAATGACTTAAGTAGATGGCGCTGGACGAGTGCTGACTTGGAGCTATTTCCAGAGAATGGCAAGCGTTACGAAATTATTGACGGAGAGCTATTTGTGACTAGAGCGCCCCATTGGCAACACCAAAGAACCTGCGGTAATCTACACCATGCCCTACACAGTTGGTCAAAATCCACAGGGCTGGGCTATGTGGCAATGGGGGCAGGGGTAATTTTGGGAGACAATGACGATGTAATTCCTGATGTGGTGTGGGTAAGCAAGGACAGATACCACGCCCTGATTGATCAGGCAGGACATCTGCTGGGTGCTCCTGAACTGGTGATTGAAGTGCTGTCTGCGGGTAAAGAACAGGAACGGCGCGATCGCCAGTTGAAGTTGAAGCTCTATTCTAATTATGGAGTGATGGAGTATTGGATTGCCGACTGGAGAAGTAAGCAGATAGAAGTCTACCGCCGTGAAGGTGGAGTTCTACAACTGGAGCAGACTCTGGGTGTTACGGATACTCTCACCTCGCCCCTACTGCCAAATTTCGCCTGCTCTCTAGGGCAGATTTTCGAGTGAAGATAAGCTACTTGTCTGAAATTTCCCAAGAAGAAGCTGTTGTTCAGTTTTCAGAACTGGTCAAGCCATTTCTATCCTCTGATAGTGTGAACCCCCATGCTGTGATTGAGGCGGTGAGGGACTTCTATCGCTATGTCAGAATTGCTGGAGCGTCAAGCGATATGCTTTTGCTGGAGTGGGGAACTAAAAGACCCTTCCTGATTTCCAGTTTTATTGATTTTAGCGACCTAACCCTAGTAGAACGGGATGCCATTAAGGAGGCTGATTACGAGTGGCAATGGCTGGGTTTGACACGACAGATTTTCGTTCCTGATGAAATCAATGAAGGGGAGTTTGATGCAGGAGCTATAGCACTTTGTGTGCATCTATTTTTTGGCGAAAAGGTGGGCGGGGAACCTGCTTCTCATGTGTGGGTTGACAGTCTCAATGAGTTGGATGATGGGCTGACAGAGTTTTTAAGGAATCCATTTGTTGCCCAGTTGATAACCTCCACTCCTTCATTAGTGAATGGTTTTGTAACCGCTATCGGATAGAAATTATTCTCCTTTCTGCTCTGCGGTGAGGCGCTCGTTGGCAATGACAATTACTGTGATGTTGTCCCGTCCGCCCTGCCTTTTGGCTTCCTCGACCAAAGCCCTAACCGCACCGTCTGGGTTGCGAATGTTCTTCAGATAGTGAGCTATGCGATCGTCGCTTACTTCCTCAGTCAGACCGTCGCTACAGATCATTAGGCGATCGCCCTCGACAAAGTCCAAAGGATTCACAGGGACTACCTTGAGGTCTTCTCTGCCCACGCACTGCAATAACATATGTCGCCACGGATGGATGCGCCCTTCCTCTGGGGTAAGCAATCCCGCCTGCACTGCTCTGGCAATCCAAGTATGGTCAGTGCTGATTTGTTCTAGTTTGGCTCCCCGCAGGCGATATAGTCGGGAATCTCCTACATGGCAATACCACGCTTGCCCATGGCGCAGTAGCACCACTACCACCGTAGTTCCCATGTCCGCACGGTTGGGATGGTTAATCTGATCGGAGACGATCGCCGTGTTTGCCTTCAAGACCGCCTGCGTCAGCATTTCCTCTGGGGTATCGTCCGTATGCCACACCTGTTCTAAGTAATCTCTGATACACTCCACTGCCAAGCGGCTGGCTTCCTCCCCCCCTGTATGACCACCCATGCCATCTGCCACAATAAAAAATCTGCCCTCAGGGTCAATGTAGTAGGAGTCCTGATTGGAAGAGCGCAGACACCCTGTGTCGGACTCACCAGCAAAGATGAGTTTTGCCATACTAGTTAATTTGTTTACATGGGTAAATTCTAATGGCTTCGATGACAATTTTAGGCATTAGGCTATTCTATATCCATTTGGCAAAACCCCCAGCTAATCCTAGTCTGAGTTAGTTTGTCTGGGTTAGGATTAAAAAAATACAAATTTTCCCCTTAGTAATCCCTGCCCCCCCTTTGCCTATGGATCGCATGGATGCCCCCTCCCTCGGATACCACATCCAAGGACTGCCACAGTGGATAGTGGAGCACATGGCTCAGCAATTGCCCGATGACCTGATTTGTCGGGCTTTTAGATTTGCCGCCCAACTACATGAGGGACAGCGGCGTGCTTCGGGGGAACCATACATTTTGCACCCTGCGTGGGTGGCCACTATTTTGCGGGATTTGGGAGCGGAACCTGAAGTGATCGCCGCGGGTTTTCTACACGATGTGATAGAAGATACAGCCATTACGGGGGAGCAACTGGAGGGGGAATTTGGCAAGGTAGTGCGCAATTTGGTGGAAGGGGTAACCAAACTCTCTAAGTTTAACTTCGAAAGCAAAACGGAACGGCAAGCGGAAAACTTCCGCCGTATGTTCTTGGCAATGGCGCAGGATATACGGGTGATTGTGGTCAAGCTAGCGGATCGTCTGCACAATATGCGTACTCTAGAACACCTGCCCCCTGACAAACAACAGGCGATCGCTCGAGAAACCATGGAGATTTTTGCCCCCCTTGCCAATCGGTTGGGTATTTGGCAGATCAAGTGGGAATTGGAGGATTTGGCTTTTAAGTATCTGGATGAGGCGAGCTACCGCTATGTGCAGTCTTTGGTGGCAGATACCCGCGCCGCCCGCGAACAGCAAATTCAACAGGTGATAGACATTCTGGAAGCACGGCTGAAGAAGATTGGTCTTCAAGGTTTTGAGATCAAGGGCAGACCCAAGCACCTGTACGGCATTTATCAAAAGATGGCGCGACAGCAAAAGGAATATAGCGAAATTTATGATGTACTGGCGGTGCGAGTGATTGTCAATACCCATGAGGAGTGTTACAGAGTACTGGCGATCGCCCATGACAGTTTTCGTCCCATTCCGGGGAGATTCAAGGATTACATTGGACTGCCCAAGCCCAACCGCTACCAGTCTCTGCACACTGCCGTCATTGGCACTAGCGGTCAGCCCGTAGAAATTCAAATTCGCACTTGGGAAATGCACTATGTGGCTGAATATGGCATTGCCGCCCATTGGAAGTACAAAGAAGCCAATGGACAGAGTATTCCTACTAGCGCCAGCGATGAGAAGTTTACTTGGTTGCGCCAGTTGGTGGAATGGCAGAGGGAACTGAAAGACCCCCAAGAATACCTAGACAGCGTCAAAGACGATCTGTTTGACAACGAAGTGTATGTGTTTAGCCCCAAGGGGGATGTGTACTGTCTGCCGCGGGGAGCTACACCAGTGGATTTTGCCTATCGGGTGCACTCGGAGGTAGGCAATCACTGCGCTGGCGCCTTGGTCAATGGCATTATGGTTCCCCTATCACGGCAGTTGCAAAATGGCGACATTGTGACCATCCTGACGCAAAACAATGCCCATCCCAGCTTGGACTGGATTAACTTCGTTGCCACCAACACCGCCCGCCATCGCATCCGTCAGTGGTACAAAAAAGCCCGCCGTGAGGAAAATCTCAGTGCAGGGCGCGCTCTATTGGAAAAAGAATTTGGCAGGAATGGTTTGGAAAATTTGCTCAAATCCGACGCTATGCTCAAAGTCGCCGAGCGATGTAATTACCACAGCGTAGAGGATTTGATTGCCGCTTTGGGCTATGGGGAAGTTTCCTTGAGTTCGGTAGTCCATCGCATTCGGGAGAACATACCCGCTCTGCGGGAAGCCAAACCAGAAGTGCTGGAGGTGAAGCCCCCCATCCTGCCCAGTCGCCCCACTTCTAAGTCACCCATCATTGGCGTTGAGGGAATGTTGTATAGCATTGCGGGCTGTTGCAAACCCCTGCCTGGGGAACCGATTGTCGGTGTGGTCACCTTGGGCAGTAAGCGGGGTATTTCTATCCACCGCCAAGATTGTCCCAACTTGGAAACCATCCCTGGCGATCGCCTGCTTCCTGTGAGTTGGAACACAGCCTGCCACGACGACCAACCCCTAACCCACACGGTAGATATTCGGGTGGAAACTATTGATCGGGTGGGGGTGCTCAAAGATATTCTCTCCAAACTAGCGGACAGTAAAATCAATGTGCGCCAAGCCCATGTCAAAACCAAAAACGGCAAGACTGCCATGATTTATCTCAGCATTGACATTAGCGATCGGGAGCAGTTTGAGCGCGCCTGTCAGCAAATTAAGCGCATTGCCGATGTAATTGCCATTACTCGCATTACCAAGCACAGCCAATAGATTGTGCTAATCTCGAAGGTTTAGAGAGAGGCTAATTTTATGTCCGAAGGTGGTAAGGAAGGCATTGCGCTGGTATTAACTTTGTTGATTACCGCAGGACTAGCGGGGGGTGGCTACTGGTATTTCACTAGCTCTACTAACCAAGACAGTAACGAAACAAAAGAAGTTACTACGACCACTGTCCTGAGTATGGATGGCAGTGTGACCATGGCGGGGATTGTTAGAGAACTGCGGAATGCTTACAAACAGGTTAACCCCAATGTGCCCGTTACCTATGGCATACCTGACAACCGTCCAGGAGGCACTAACAAAGGGTTAAAGAACTTGATGGAGGGGAATGTGTTGATTGCCGCCTCTTCTCGCACCCTGCGCCCCGAAGAAGCCCAAGCAGGTATTCAGCTCATTCCCATTGCCAAAGATGCCCTAGCGATCGCTGTGGGGGTGGATAACCCCTTTCAAGGCAGTCTCACGGAAGCTCAACTGCGGGGCATTTTTACGGGGCGCATCACCAATTGGTCCCAAGTGGGTGGTCCCAATCTGCCCATCAAAGTAATCAACCGCGCCAAAGACAGCGGTACGCGGGATGTGTTTCAAGAGATTGTGCTCAAATACGAACAATTTGCCCCCGATGGACCGAATTTTATTACCATGGAGCGGGATGAGACTACCCCCATGCTGAGAATGCTGGGGCGCAATGGCATCACCTACTCCACCATCGCCCAGATTAAGGGACAGCAAACGGTGCGTATGTTAAAAATTGATGGTGTTTCCCCTGATGACATCGCCAAAGTGAAATCGGGGGACTATCCCATCAGCCGCAATCTGTACCTAGCAATTCCTCGCAATCCTAGCCCTATTGCCAAGGAGTTTATTGATTTTGCCCTATCACCTCAAGGGCAGAGGGCAGTGGAGAAAGCAGGCTACATTCCCGTCAAATAGGCAATTGGGGCATGACCTCGGCGTGTAGGTCGTAGGGATCGGCGGCGGTGATTTTAGCAGGGATTAGGTCACCTAGGCTGGCGTAGTCGTGGGGATCAGAAAGGTACACCACCCCATCCACTTCAGGGGCAAAGCGGGCAGAGCGACCGATTTTTTCCCCAGTGGTAGGGTTTTCTTCTTCTACTAATACAGGAACCACCTTACCGATTTCCCCTTGATTTTTTTGCCACGAAATTTCCTGCTGGAGAGCCATGAGGCAGTGGTAGCGCTCTTGCTTGATCCCGTCAGCAATCTGGTGTGGCATGGTGTGGGCGGGGGTATCGGCTTCGGGGGAAAAGGTAAACACCCCTACATGGTCGAATTGATGGCGGGCAGTGAAGTCCAACAGGTGCTGAAAATGGGCTTCTGTTTCCCCAGGAAAACCGACAATAAAGGTGGTGCGGAGCACTGCGGTGGGCAGGTAATCCCTGATCTGTTCAATGATGCGATCATTTACCCTCCCCTGCCAAGGGCGGTTCATGGCACGCAGTATCTCGGGGTGGGAGTGTTGCAGAGGCAGATCGAGATAGGGCAAAACATTAGGGACTTCTTTGATGGCGCGCAGTACTTTAGGGGTCAGCCCTGTGGGATAGGCATAGAGCAGGCGAATCCAGTCCACTGGTACTTCTCCCAAGGCGTAGAGCAGTTCGGCGAGGCGGGGCTGACCGTAGAGGTCAATGCCGTAGTTGGTGGTGATCTGGGAGATGAGAATTAACTCCCGCACTCCTTGATCTGCCAATTGGTGCGCTTCTCTGACTATGGACTCTATGGGGCGCGATCGCTGTTTGCCCCTTAGTTTGGGAATTATGCAAAAGGTGCAGGCGTAGTCGCATCCTTCGGCAATTTTTAGGTAGGCAGTGGTGGCGTTGGTGGTGCGGTAGCGGGGGACAGTTTCATCGGCAATGTAGGTGGGTTCAGTGCTGACATGGGTGGGGCGCAGTCCTTGTTCTGCCTGTGCAATGACGCTGACAATTTTGTGATAGTCTCCTGTGCCTACCAGTGCCACTGCTTCAGGTAATTCCTCTAGCAGTTCCTTTGGGAAGTGTTGTGCTAGACAGCCCGCAATGATAATTTTTTTCCCCAGTTCTGCCATTTCTACTAGGGTGCGTACTGATTCACGGCGAGCAGACTCTATGAAACTACAGGTGTTGACGATGACATAGTCTGCTTCCCATTCATCGCCACTGACGGGATAGCCCGCTTCTGCGAGCAGACCTAGCATGTGCTCGGTATCTACCCGATTTTTTTCACAGCCAAGGTGGGCGATGGCGATTCTGGGTTTGGACATTGCCTATAGTTTCACTTCGATATCTACGCCAGCGGCAAGGTCGAGTTTCATCAGGGCATCGATGGTTTTGGCAGAAGGGTGGTAGATGTCAATGATGCGGCTGTGGGTACGGGTTTCGAAGTGCTCCCGTGAGTCTTTGTCCACATGGGGCGATCGCAAAACGCAGTACACCCGCCGTCTGGTGGGCAGGGGAATAGGTCCAATAGCCGCCGCGTTGGTGCGATTGGCAGTCTCGACGATTTTTTCGCAGGAAGCGTCTAACAGCCGATGGTCAAAGGCTTTGAGCTTGATGCGTATCTTTTGTTGGGGAAGGGTAGCCACAGTTCTTCTTGGTTCCCATAAAAACAGCGTCTCTGATCATAGCACTGTTTTTAGAGTGGGAGCTATTTCACCAGTCCTGAGCGCAAGGCGCGCACCGCCGCTTGGGTGCGATCGTCGGCGCAGAGCTTGTTGAGAATGTTGCGCACATGGGTTTTGACAGTGCCTACGGTGATATAGAGCCGTTCGGCAATTTCCGCATTGCTGTAGCCATTGACAATTTCTGTCAGCACTTCTAACTCCCGTTCGGTCAGGGGAGTGGACTCTAGGATTTGCTTGTATTCTGGTGCAGAGGCGGCAATTTCCACTGTCTGCTCATTTTTGCGTACCTGTCCCAAGACTATTCTGGCGATCGCAGGATCGATCCAAGAGTTGCCTTCCGCTGTGAGCTGGAGTACTTCGACTAGGTTTTCTGAGCTAATGTCCTTGATACAGTAGGAGTCTGCCCCTGCGGCAAAGGCGGCAAGCACTGCTTCTTCGCTGTCTGCTAGGGTGAGGATCAACACATAGGGGCTGGGGTCTAGGGCTTTGATTTGGCGAGTGACTTCTACCCCGTCTATGTCGGGCAGGCCTAAATCCACAATTACCACATCGGGCTTGTACTGGGTAGTTACAGCAATCCCTTCGGCACCAGTGGCGGCCTCACCTACTAAGATCACTCCTTGTTGCTGTTGTAGGGTCATTTTCATGCCCACACGGGTCAGGTCATGGTCTTCGATTAGCACGACACGAATTGGTTTCATAGGCTATGCCCCCGAATACAGATACCTAAGCATGGCACATCTGGTGATCCCATGGTTGCAAAGTTACTAAAAAGTAATCCCCCATCCCTAACCACTAGTGAAACAGCACCGCCAACAACACTAGTACCCCCAGCAGACCCCCTGCCGTCAGGGAAAAATGGAGCAGGGAGGTTCTGCCTTTTTTGACCATGTGGCGCATTGCCATCTTGACATAGCTATCTGACTCAACAGGCATGGGCTAACAATCTCGGTTACTGAGGGAGCGATCGGGTAGAACAGTCTGACAGAGACGGGCTGACTCTAGGCTGGTGCGGATCAACTTAGCGCCACTCAAGTCTGCCATATGCAGGTTAGCGCCATCCAACTGCACCCGCTCTAGCACTGCTTCTTTTAGGTTAGCACTCTCTAGGTTGCTGTTTCTCAGATCGGTGCGGATTAGCTTGGCATGGCTTAGGTCTGCCAAAATCATCTTTGCCCCAGAGAGATTGGCATTGGTGAGGTTACTGTAGCGCAGATTGACCCGACTCATGATCATACGGCTTAGATTACTGCCCGTTAGATTTGCCCCTTGGACATTTGCCGCTAGTAGGTTACCCTCAGCAAAGTTCCCCAGAGCAAGGGGAGCATAGCTTAGATCACAGCGAGCGCAGAGGTGGGTGGTCTGGAATTGCAACACATGGCTGGGATCGGCGGCAAGGGCTGGATTGGCTTGGATAAATTGTCCGAAACACCAAAAGCACAGGAGGAGGAACCACTGCCACATAGTTTGTGTTTTAACTCCATTTCCTAGGAACACTACTAGTAGGGTATGGTAGTTGCTAAAGCCCTATAAATAGACACTGGCGCTGAGTTAGGAGCGCAGGGCGGTGAAGAAGTTTTGCAGGCGACTGAGAAGAGACTGCCCTGTGCGGGGGCGAAATAGTTGGTCAATTTGCTCTAGACTGGGGCGATCGCTACTTTCGTAGATCAATTGCATGGTGGTTTCAGGTACTTGGGGGTTGCGCCACACCTGCCAGTTTTGCGGGTAACAGCGCCACAATGCCCCCTGCTCTAGGGGTTGCAGATAGTAGGCGGTGGTAAAGGTATTGAGAAAGCGCTGGCGCAGACGCCGTGCTGTCAAACCAATGCCAATTTCCGTGCTCTCTAGGCGGGGATTAAACATAATAAAGGGGCGATCGCCAGCCAAGGCAAGGAGTTTTTCTAGCTGATCCACTTCCACTACACTGGGAGCAACCAGCAGGAAGGCTTGGTCTTCAGGGCGCACAGCGCGCCTTCCCTCTTGAACACTGCGCAACGACCAGTCGGTCTCTCCCCAGTCCCGCTTGGCAAGAGCCGCTGTCCCCGCATCGGCAAACAGCGCCTGCCATGACTGGTAGCGCTGGCTGAGATACTGGGCGATCCCATAGGCGACGGGCAGGGGTTTTAGGTCGTCAAAGCGCAGGTCGAGAATGAGGCGAGATAGTCCACCATCGAGGGCATGCCCCAGGGCGGCGATCGCTTGGTCAGTGGCATCTTCTAGGGTGTCAGGCAGGGTAAACATAACTGCTAGCAGATAGAGAAGCTATAGTAATTGTATGCCCCAAGATTTGCGTTCCTTCCTTGACCTGCTAGAGTCGCGCCGCCAACTGAGGCGGATCAAAGTGCCTGTTTCTGCCGATTTGGAAATCACCGAAATTAGCGATCGGGTACTACAAGCGGGGGGACCTGCCCTGCTATTTGAGCAAGTAAAGGGCTACTCTCACCCTGTCGCCATCAACCTATTAGGCACGGTGGAACGGGTCTGTTGGGCAATGGGTATGGCACACCCTCTGGAATTGGAAATCTTGGGGGAGAAGCTCAGCAAATTGCAGAACCCCAGACCCCCAAAAAAAATCAGCCAGTTTTTTGATTTGGGGAAAATCCTCTGGGAAGTGATTAGGGCACAGCCCCAAAATGTGGTGGGTACTGCCCCCTGTCAAGAAGTAGTGCAACCAGCGGTCAACCTAGACCTGATCCCCATGATTCGCCCCTATGCCAAGGATGCGGGACAGGTGATTACCTTGGGCTTGGTGATTACCAAAGACCCCGAAAATGGCATCCCCAATGTCAGTGTGTACCGTCTGCAAAAGCAATCCTCTACTACCTTAACCGTACACTGGCTCTCAGTGCGGGGCGGTGCTAGACATTGGCTCAAAGCCAAAGAGATGGGCAAAAAGCTAGAAATCGCCATTGCCATCGGGGTTCATCCTCTGATCATCATGGGTGCGGCAACTCCTGTGCCCATTGATCTATCGGAGTGGATTTTTGCGGGGTTGTATGGCGGGGCAGGGATTCCCTTGGCGAAGTGCAAGACCATTGATATTGAAGTGCCTGCTGAGGCGGAATACATTTTGGAGGGAACTATTGACCCCCACGAGATGGCAGTGGATGGACCTTTTGGGGATCACATGGGCTACTACGGCTATGCAGAAGAAGCGCCCCTGATCAGAGTGCAATGTATCACCCACCGCCGCCATCCCATCTATCTCACCACCTTCAGCGGCAGACCCCCCAAAGAAGAAGCGATGATCGCCATTGCCCTAAACCGCATCTACACTCCCATTCTGCGCCAGCAGATACCAGAGATTACTGACCTCTTTCTCCCCATGGAAGCTCTCAGCTACAAGATGGCAGTGATTGCCATTAAGAAATCCTATCCTGGGCAGGCGCGCAGGGTGGCACTGGCGTTCTGGAGTGCTCTCCCCCAGTTCACCTACACTAAGTTTGTGGTGGTGGTGGATGACCGCATCAATGTCCGTGACCCCCGCCAAGTGCTCTGGGCCATCAGTTCCCTAGTGGACCCCAGCCGCGATGTGTTTGTGCTCCCCGATACTCCTTTTGATTCCCTAGACTTTGCCTGTGCCAAGGTAGGTATGGGGGGCAGAATGGCCATTGATGCCACTACTAAAATCTATCCTGAAACTGACCGCCCCTTTGCCGAACCTCTGCAGAGCGATCCAGCTACTGCTAAATTGGTAACCCAGCGCTGGGCCGAGTACGGGCTGGGGGATTTGCCGTTGGGTACAGTAAATCCCAATCTTTTTGGCTACGACATCAGATGACCATCCTAGAGCAAATTCAGCTCTGTCTCAGGGCGCGCCATTCACTGATCTATCTGATTAGCAACGACGAACTGGCAATTGATCGCCTAGTGGAGCAACTGCGCCCTAACTACCAAATCTTGGTCTGGGACATGGCGCGCGGCTGGTACGACCAACCCTCTACTTCCAAAGGCTCTCTGCCCCACAGTTTGAGCACTGCCCTGGAGCGCATCAAATACTCAGAGCCACAAAATGTGATCTACCTGCTCAGAGATGTACATCCCTACTTGCAGTATCCTCACCACCCTGAGAATGCCTTGGTGATCCGCCAACTGCGCAATCTTGCCTCCTTGCTCCAGAGCGATCGCCGTTGCCTGATCATAACTAGCCCTAGACTATACCTGCCCGAAGAACTCAGCGAGGTCGCAGAAGTAATTGAGATTCCCCTACCCAGTTTTGCTGAGATCAGCGAGCTGATCCGCTCTAAGGTGGTGCCAGATTGTATCCAAGTGTCGGGGCATGGATGGGAACAGTTGGTAAAAGCCTTTCAGGGCATGAGCTACAGCCGTATTCAAAGGGTACTAGCCTTGGCGATCGCCCGCCACGGCTGTCTAGATCACACGGATATTGACATGATTCTGCACCACAAAATGCAAGTGATTAAGCAGACAGGGATTCTGGAGTTTATCCCCCAGCGGGAATCCCTGAAAAATGTGGGCGGGCTAGAGCAGTTGAAGCAGTGGGTGCGCCTACGGCGGGATAGTTTCAGCGAAGCCGCCAGACAGTACGGCATTCCCACACCCAAAGGGGTGTTATTGGTGGGGATTCAAGGCACGGGTAAGTCCCTGTCTGCCAAAACCATCGCCAGTGAGTGGGGCTTGCCTCTGCTACGTCTGGATACAGGCAGACTATTTGCAGGAATTGTGGGAGAGAGCGAAAACCGCACCCGTCAGATGATCAGTCTAGCTGAGGCGGTGGCTCCCTGTGTGTTGTGGATCGATGAAATAGACAAGGCATTTGGCAACATCAGCCGCGGGGTAGATGGGGATTCAGGAACCAGTAGGCGGGTGTTTGCTTCCCTGATTACTTGGATGCAAGAGAAAACCAGCCCCGTATTCATCGTTGCCACTGCCAATGATGTGCAGATTTTGCCTGCGGAATTACTGCGTAAGGGGCGGTTTGACGAAATTTTCTTCCTGAACTTGCCCACGGAATGGGAACGGCAGGAGATTTTTCGGGTGCACTTACATCGCCTGCGCCCCCATCGCCTGCGGGAATTCGATATTCCCCTGTTGGCAAAGCAGACCAATAATTTCAGTGGTGCGGAAATTGCCCAAGTGATTGTGGATGGCATGCACCGCGCCTTTGCCAGAGCTAATGGGGGGGAAAGAGCTGATTTCGGCACGGAGGACATTATTGCCGCTATTGAGGAAACTGTCCCCCTAGCGGCGATCGCCAAAGAGCAGATTGACGCTCTCAAGAAATGGGTAGCCCAAGTGGGAGCCAGAACGGCCTCCTATGACCGAGAGCTGATAGCAGAACTCAAAATGTTTACCGAGAGAAATAAAACCTGAGGGCTACTTCACAGTTGTTTAAGATAGCTGAGCAGGTCTGCCATTTCTTGGGGATCAGGCTGAAATTGGGGCATGGGAGGAGTTTTGCCACTGGTTACCTGTTCGATTATCTGCACATCGGATTTGCGACTAGCTAAGTTCTTCAGGCTTGGCCCCACCTCTCCTGTCGCCCATTGACCATGACAAGCCACACAGTTCATGACAAAAATGGAGCGCCCCTTCACAGGGTCTCCTCGCAAGCTGAGTACTGCTCTAGTGTAGGCATCCCAAGGAGTATGGTTAAGCCAAAACCACAGTACCACAGCCGCCAGCCCTACTAGCCCCAGCCACCATAGGGATTTTAACTCTCCTGCAGAAGTAGAGCCGTTGCTTTCACTGGCAAAGGTAGGCTTGCTCACTGTTCCAGACTCACTGCTCTTGGAAACATAAGTTTACAGTACTTCCATGGTAGCATCTAGCCAAAGGTAAACTGGGATACCATTTTCCTATCTACTCTGCTTGCCGAGTTTGGCGGATGCGGTCGAGCCACTGTTGCAGAATGATTACCGCTGACTGCTGATCAATTATGGCTTTGTTAGTGCGTAGGTTGTAACCCATGGCTTTGAGCTGTTCTTCAGCGCTGAAGGAAGTCAATCTTTCGTCCACGAAACAGGTGGTAATCCCGAAATGGCGACTGAGACGTAGGGCATACTTTTCCACCTGCTTAGCTTGCTCGCCCATAGTGCCATCCATGTTGTAGGGCATACCCACTACCAAGGTATCTACGTCTCGCTCTCGGATCAAATTGCCTAACTGGGCCGTGTCCTTGAGCCATGACTGGCGGTAAATCGTGGTAATGCCATAGGCAACCAACCCCAAGCGATCGCACCCCGCTACGCCGATGCGCTTCCGTCCTACATCCAAACCCAAGGCTTTGATGTGCCCCATAGCTCACAGGTGCTAGTTTTGTACTGGTATAGGCCCACGGCGCTGGGGATTGGTGATGGACTCCAGCAAGAACTTCTGCAAATGGCGCACATGCTCTGACTCAAACATACTGAGTTTTTCTATCGCCTCGGCAAGGGTCAATTCTTGAAGATACAGCAGTCTAAAAGCTTCCTTGATAGCTCGTTGCTCTTCTTCGCTGAACCCTGCCCGCTCTAAACCTATCTTGTTGACCGCCCGCACTCGGGAGGGGTTGCCCGCCACCACCATAAAGGGAGGCACATCCCGCTCTATGCGACTCATGCCTCCTATCATTGACAGCTTGCCAATGTGTACAAACTGGTGTACACCCACCATACCGCCGATTCTGGCTTGGGTTTCCACATGTACATGTCCTCCCAAGGAGACGGCATTGGTAATGGTTACCTGATCCCCAATGACGCAGTCATGCCCAATGTGGGCATAGGCTAGGACTAGGTTGTTATTGCCAATGCGAGTTGCTTGTCCCTCGTGGTTGGCAGAGTTGATAGTGACATACTCCCGAATCCGATTGTCATTGCCGATAATCACCCCACTGCGCTCTCCCGTGTATTTCTGGTCTTGGGACTCTAGCCCGATGGCGGCCCCAGGGAAAATCTGGTTGCGATCGCCAATTTCTGTACAGCCTTCAATGATCACATGGTGTCCAATGCAAGTGTGCGCGCCTATTTTGACAAACTCACCGATAACAGCATAGGCTCCCACCCTGACTGTGGGATGCAAGACCGCCCCTGGGTGAATAATTGCCGTAGGGTGTATTAGTTCGCTTGCTCCAGCATGGGACACAGCCATAGACGCCAAGGTTTTTTACTATACAGATTAAATATCAACTAGGGAGAACAACATCTCTCCCTCGCAGGCAACTTGTCCTGCCACTTCTGCCCGCGCTTGGATTTTACCAAAGCGCTTGCGCTTCAGGCTCAATAGCTCCGCTGTGATCACCAGTTGATCCCCAGGAATCACGGGACGGCGAAACCGCACCTTGTCAATGCCTGCAAACACCGACAGTAGCCCCTCCGCTTCTGGCATCTGCATTAGGATAATACCCCCCACCTGAGCCATCGCCTCCACAATCAGCACCCCTGGCATGATCGGGCGTTTAGGGAAATGCCCCTGGAAAAAGGGTTCATTGATGGTGACATTCTTGATACCCACAGCTAGGGTACCTGGCACATAGGTGACAATGCGATCCACTAGCAAAAAAGGATAGCGATGGGGAAGCAAGCCCATAATGGCTTGGCTATCCATATTTACTTTGCTGTCAGCAGAATTGTAGGATTCAGTCAAAGTGAGCATGGGTCAGTTGTTGGCAAAGTTGACAATGGAGATGGTGGCTAGCTTTGTAGGCTAAGTAGTGAGCGATGGGTAAATCTCCCAATAGGCTCAGGTCTCCTATTAAGTCTAGGAGTTTATGGCGACAGGGTTCATCGGCAAAGCGCAGGGGCGGATTTAACCATGTCTTATCATCGCAGACAATGGCATTTTCTAAACTACCGCCTTTGATCAAACCCTGCGATCGCATCGGCTCAATGTATTTAGCCAAAGTAAAGGTGCGCGCTGGGGCGATCGCTTCTGCAAAGGGCTGATCCTGTTCGGGAATCCAACTAAACCACTGTCTGCCAATGGCTTGGGACGCAAAGTCAATGCCATAGGAAAACTGCAGGCGATCACTGGGCACTGCCATTACAAAACTGTCCTCTTGGTACACTGCCACAGGAGCGGATAGTTTCACCGACCGCCTAGGTGTTTCTTGAGGGAGCACTCCCACCGCTTTTATCTGCTCTACCCATGGCAAAGCCGATCCATCCATTATAGGAATTTCCACCACTGGCTGGTCAGTTGTGATTACAATTTCCGCATTATCTACCCCCATGCCCCACAAGGCGGCTAGCAGATGCTCAATGGTGCGAATGCGCACTGTTTTGCCCCTGATCTCCGTAGATAGCTGGGTGGCAACCACTACATTATATTGGGCAGGAACGACCTCTTGGCGATCGCCCAGCTTGACCGTAAAAAACCGCCCTGCATTGGCAGAGGCAGGCAGAACTTGCACCGTTACAGCCATCCCGCTGTGCAAACCAATCCCCGCCAAGGCAAATTCCCCTGCCAATGTCTGCTGGCGCACCACTAGAACTTCTCTCCCAAGCCAAAACTAAACTGGGTGCCCCCTGTGGTTAGGTTAATGCCATAGTCAATGCGAATTGCCCCCAACGGCGACTGCACCCGCAAACCCACCCCGTAGCCAGCGCCATTACCTGGTTTACCCCTTGCTCCCCCTGGGTCGCCAATCACACTAGCCCCAGAGCCAAGGTCAGTGCCATAGTCGAAGAACAAGACTCCCCCCACCACGCTCACCACTGGGAAGCGATACTCAGCAGAGAAAATGGCAAAACTGCGCCCACTGCCAATTTTGCCCTCATCCCAACCCCGCACCGAGTTAGAACCACCGATCTGAAAAGCATCATAGGGGGGAAAAGCCCCCAGCACCGTCCCCGCCTGTATATTAAAAGCCAAGGTTTGCGGTCCTTCCGCAAAATTAGTAAAGCGGACAGGCACATAGAAACTGTAACTTGCCCGCAGACGGTTGTAGAGCAGAGACCCCGTGCTAAAAGGCAAAGCCTGTTCCGTAGCAAGGCGCAGAACCGACCCACTGGTGGTTTTGTTGGGGTCATCTCGCTGATCCAGCGCATAGGCAAATTGCAGGCTGAACAGGTTATCCGTGCCACTGGGATCAAGGGAGAGCTGACGACCGCCTATGTCTAAGGGAGTATTATTGCCACCGCTATCGGTCACACTGACCCGCTCGAAGCGAAACCCCAGGGAAGCGGTAGTGCGATTGTCCAAAGGACGGGAAAAACTAAAGCCTGTGCCAAGGCGGTTGATCCTTGGCGTTTCGTTGAACGCCCCCACCCCCACAGGGCTGTCAAACACATAGCTAAACAGGCGGCGGCTAAATGCGTTAGCAGTAAAGGAAGTGCGATTGGGATCGCCTGCCAGCCAAGGATCGGTAAAGTTGACATCAAACAGCAAATCCCGCTCCCCCACCTGCAGGTCAGCGCCAACCTTTTGGTTATTGCCGCCAAAGTTTTGCTGTTGGAAACTCAGCGTGCCAAAGAAGCCTGTAGCCGAACTAAGCCCCGCCCCCACAGCGATAGAACCAGTGTTGCGCTCCCTGACATTGACTGTAACTACCACTTTCTGGGGATCAGTACCAGGGTCAAGTTTCAGGGTCACATCGTCGAATATCCCCAGCCCGAACACCCTTTGCAAATCCGCCTGCACCGTATTACGGTTAAACACCTGTCCAGGCTGGGAGTTCATTTCCCTAGTGATAATAAAAGGGCGGGTGATGCCTGTGATTTTTCTGCCCTCTTTATCTACATCTTTGCCCTCTTCGTTGAGAAAGCCAACACGAATATCTTCAATTACCCCTTCGGCAATCACTAGGGTAATGATGCCATCGGGCTGGGCTTTGACATCAGTAACTTGAGCAAGCACAAAACCCCGATCTTGATAGTACTTTTCTAAGGCTTTAACACTGGCTCGCACTTCCTGCAGGTTAGTTATTTTGCCGATCTGGTTGGCAAATAGGCGATCTACTACCCCCGCTTCGAGAATGGCACTAGCTCCTTCGGTGCGCACGGCTTTGAGGATGGGGTTGGGTTGGACTACAAAGGTAATCCTGACCCCAATGTCAGTGTCTTCGGGCTGTGCCTGCACATTGCTAAACAGTCCTAGAGCGCCTAAGCGGTTAATGTCTTCCTGAATGCGCCTGCGGGTGGTAGTGCGCCCTGGTTTGGTGGTGATGGTGTCGTAGATTTGCTTTTCCAGTTCTAGAGGGATGGGAATGTCGCTGTCATTTTTGACGAAGACTTCAGCTACCAATACTTCAGGTTCTGGCTCAGAGGGGATGGCGGGTGAGGGTGGAGTAGGGGTTTGCCCCTGCACAGGCAGAGTTTCAACAGCTACGGTGAGAACTGAGCAGACTAGGGGAGTAAGGAGTACGGCAGAGTATCTACGGTGCATGAGAATTGCAATTGTTGCTCAATAACTAGGTAGGTAAGACGCAAAATTACCTAAATTAGTATCCCCTACAGGGATCATTTTTTGATCCACCGCTTGAATGCGATTGGCTACTTCCTGATAGGCTTCCGCAATTCTGCCTAGGTCTTGGCGAAAGCGGTCTTTGTCCATGATGCGATCACGCAGTTCCCCCTCCCGCTCATCCCAAAGACGGCAAGAATCAGGGCTGATCTCATCTGCCAGCAGTATGTTCCCCCCTTGATCTAGCCCGAACTCTAGCTTAAAGTCCACCAAAATCAGCTTTGCACAGGCAAAAAAAGCTTGGAGATGGCGGTTAATTCTCAAAGCTAGTTGGGACAACTGCTCTAGTTGGTCGGGAGTGGCAATGCCTAGTAGCTGAATGTGGGCATGGGTTACCAACGGGTCTCCCAAGCTATCGTTTTTGTAGAAAAATTCCACCAGGGGAGCTGGCAATTTTGTCCCCAAGGCTATCCCCAGCCGTTGGCATAGGCTCCCAGCGGCGATGTTGCGCACCACCACTTCTAGGGGAATGATCTGTAGAGCTTTCACCAGCATTTGATTACTGCCCACTTGGCGGATGAAATGGGTGGGAATACCTTGCTGGGCCAAGTATTGAAAAATCTTGCTGGCGATCGCACAATTAACCCGTCCCTTGTTAGGAATTTCCCCCTTTTTTTGGGCATTAAAGGCAGTGGCGCTGTCCTTGAAATGCACCAATAGCACTGCGGGATCGTCAGTGGCATAGAGAATTTTGGCTTTGCCTTCGTAGAGTGGTGTTCCTGTCATGCTAGGTTTCTAGCTTGTGGGCAATTACGGCATAGAAAGGGTCTTGGCTGGGAAATCCCAGCAGTGCCAAGGGGTTATGCAACGCAGGATAGGATAGCACCTCAGGGGTACTGAAGCCGTTGGGGACAGACGCAAAATACTTGACCACTAAGCGCAGACGGTCAGCCTCACTGCCATCCCGCCATGCCTGAATTGCCTTTTGATAGAACATGCGATTGGAAAAACTGATAATTGCGATCCCCCTAGGCTTGAGAATGCGGTGAATTTCGGCAAAGATAGCTTCGGGATACTGCAAATACTGCACTGACACTGCATTCAAAACCGCATCAAAGCTCTGATCCTCTAGGGGTAATCGCAGATTTTGATTGAGATTTTGCACGAAATAGTGGTCTAGCCGCGGATTGCGCGCCAGTTCCTCTGCATTCAAGCCATGTCCTTCCACATGGGCAAATTCCATTTCATCGGGTAGGTGCGATACCCAACTGCTCATCAAATCTAGAATGCGCATTTGGGGTCTGAGACGCTCCCGATAGAGCTGGGTCAGACGGTCTATAAAGGCTTGATCCACATGGGTTACAAACCGTGGATAGGCATAGAACAGGGCATCATCACTGCCATCCAGTTTACTGCGTTGATCAGGGGAGAGGACGAGCACTGGCGCACACAGAAGTTTACACACCCATTATAAACTTCCGTAAAAACTAGCTCCCCGTAAACACCACATCAGGAAACCTCGCCTGCGCTTCTGCCATAGAACAGTGCTTGCCTTCCTGTTGCCAAAAGTTAATTATTTCCGTGGCTTTGTTGAGCAGTTCAATCCTATTTTGCTCTGAAATCCACGGCTTGCTCTCTAACTCAGTACGCAGTTGCTCCCACGCATCATCGCGGGGCCAAAAGAAATACTTAGTTAGCGGGCTTACGCCCTTACCTACTACCTGATCTACAGCAATGGCGACATTGTTTTCTAGCCAGAGAATCTTGAGCACAAATTCAGCCAAACGGGCATACCTCCTAAAATTAGATAAGTTACAGTTTCTTAATTTAGCATGACCCACCTCGCACAAACTGCTCTGATTCTGGACATTGACGGTGTCATCCGTGATGTGGCAGGGTCTTACCTGCGGGCTTTAGCTGATACAGTGGAGCATTTCACTGGTTTTCGCCCTTCTGCGCTGGATATAGACAATCTCAAGGCGGAAGGCAGGTGGAACAATGACTGGGAAGCGTCCCAAGAGCTAATCCGCCGTTATTTTCAGCAATATGGCAATTTCCAACAAACGCAAATTTTGCCCACCCTTGACCAAGTAATCGCCTTTTTCCAGAGTCGCTATCGGGGTACAAGCATCCCTTGGAATGGCTACATTACCCAAGAACCCCTGTTGGTAGATCAGGAGTTTTTCCATGAATTATCGACAGCGCAGATCAACTGGGGGTTTTTCAGTGGCGCAACTCGCGCTTCCGCAGAGTATGTCCTGCATCGCTTGGGGATCAAGCCCAAAGTGCTAATCGCCATGGAAGATGCCCCAGGCAAGCCCGACCCCAAAGGACTGTTTCTGGCGATCGCCCAGTTCTCCAAACCCATCACCACCGTAATCTATGCAGGGGATACAGTGGCAGATATGCTGACAGTTCTACAAGCTCGCCAACAAGACCCCAGCAGGCACTATCTCGCTGTGGGCATCATCCCCCCCCATGTGGAACAGAGCAGAAGGTCTGCCTATTGCCAGACTCTAATCCACAACGGCGCTGATCTCGTCTATGACAATGTAATGGATTTACGTCCACAGGTAATCGCTGATATAATCTAGGCTCTGTGCTGGTGTAGCTCAGCTGGTAGAGCAACTGACTTGTAATCAGTAGGTCGCAGGTTCGAATCCCGTCACCAGCTTTTTGATTCCTAGCACCAACCATAGGTTGTCTTACCATGCCCTCAGTGAGAAAATAATAAGGAGAGCATCCTCTAGTCCAAGAAACACTGAACTATACTGAATATAGTGTACAATATGTTCAGTATGGCAAGGTATGTAACACCCAAAGAAGCATCAAAGTACTTTGGGGTATGTTTACACACCCTACGGCGATGGGAAAAACAAGGATGGATCAGTGCGGTACGCACAGGACGAGCAAGGCGGTATGACCTCGACAGCTACATAAAACTACCAACCAAGCCGAAGCACATTGTTCTGTATGCCAGAGTCAGCAGTCGTTCCGCAGGTGGCGCAAGCCATGCG
>Ga0308419_1000893_pt1 | contig 20381 bp, 18 predicted proteins | sample HotsprSampleMS50_FD_203674 | JGI IMG/M metagenome (GOLD analysis project Ga0308419, IMG submission 203674) | Hot spring phototrophic mat microbial communities from Mushroom Spring, Yellowstone National Park, Wyoming, United States - 20090730_MS50 ... | reverse complement strand
CACCAGCACGACCTCTTTGAGGTCGACCTTGGTGCCGGGCTCGCCGTCCAGCTTCTCGACGATCAGGACGTCGTTCTTGGCGGCCTTGAACTGCTTGCCTCCGGTCTTGACGATCGCATACATGGTGAAGAGCTCCTTGAGCGCGGGGCGCGAAGAGCAAGGATGGCACATTCCGGGGCCGGGAGTCAAGTCCCGCTCGGCCCGGGGGCTCCGCCGCCGACCTCGTGGAGGGCCGACCAGAGCGGCGCGTACGGCCTGCCCATGTTGTCCCTCCTATCCCTGCTCCGTCCCTCGAGGAACGCCGCGAGCGCCTCCAGCATCGGCATCCGGATGCCGGCCTCGCGCGCCGCGTTCAGGAAGTAGGGCCATTCGGCGAACTTCAGGTCGAACGCGTCCGGGTCGCCGTTCTTCGCGAGGAGGGCGGTCTCGGCCAGCGTGGCGCGCCAGCCGTCGGGTCCGCCGACCGCCTCGGCGACGACGGCCGGATCCAAGCCCTGTCGGGTGGCGTAGCTCACCGTCTCCAGCCACGCCGCCTGCACCAGGCCCATGGCCAGCTGGTTGACGCCCTTCAGAATCTGCCCGCACCCGGACGGTCCCGCGTGGACGCACGGCTTGGACCCGGCCAGCGTTCTGAGGATCGGCAGCGCGCGCTCCACGGCCTCGGGCGGGCCGCCGACGAACACGTGCACGTCGCCCCGCGGGTCCCCGCTCACGGGCGCATCCACCAAGGCCGCCCCCCGCTCCGCCAGCGCGCCCGCCGTCCTGCGCGTGACCGACAGCTCCGTGGTCCCCAGGTCGACGAACACCCTTCCCGTGCGGGCGGCTGGAACCAGCGTCTCGGCCGCCACGCGCTCGAACACGGCGCTGCTGGGCAGGCTCGCGAGCACGACCTCGCCGATCTCGGTAGCCTCGGCGGCCACCCGCGCCGCCTGCACCCCGAATTCCACCGCCTCGGCCAGCCGCTCGGGGACGGGGTCGAACCCCACCACCCGGTGGCCGGTGCCGACCAGCCGCCGGGCGAAGTTCGATCCCATCCAGCCGAGGCCCAGAAAGCCGACCGTCACGGCTTGCCTCGCTGGATCTCCCCCAGGGCCACCAGCAGCTCGCGCCTGGCCTCTCGGAACGCCCGCACGTCGGTCGACACCTTGTCCATCGCCAGAACGATCCGCTCCGCCACGGACCGCGCCAGCTCGGGACGCTTCTCCGCCACCAGGCTCAGCAGCTCGTGGTCGGCGATCCCGTCGCGCAGCGCCTCGTGCCGGATCGAGTCCAGCAGGCCCCCTTTCGTCGGATACACGATGTGCGTGTCGCCGGCGGGCAGGAACAGGCCGCTCTCCTCGATCTTGCCGATCGGCTGGAACGGGTCGGCCTGCCAGTGGTTCCAGCCCCAGTGCAGGTAGCCGGTGACGCCGTAGCGGAAGTTGATCCAGTGCAGCAGCCGGGTCTTGATCAGCGGCTGCTCGATGAACCGGTTGGGGAAGTCTCCCTGCGGGAACACGCAGGTGTAGAACCAGACCTCCTCGCCGGCCGCCTGCCGATCTTGGTAGTGCGGCCACTGGTCCCTCAGGAAGTTCAGCTGGGGAACCCACAGGTCCACGGCCCCCACCAGCTCGTGGTCGTGGCAGGCCTCCATCACCTTCAGCTCGGGCAGGATGGACTTCACCAGCCTCGCCATGGCCACGTAGCTGGCGCGGTTGGTGGAGATCGGCTCGTCGGCCAGGTGCTGCCGGTAGCGGGCCCAGTAGCCCTTCTCCTTGAGGAACGCCGCCAGCGCGGGGAGGTAGGCGCGGTAGAACGCCTGGAGCTCGGGATCCTCGGGCGGCGACGACTTCCACGAGAGGCCGCCGCTCGCATCGAACACGGCATGGCGGAACACGAACGGGGACTCCCACGTGGAGACTCGCCCGCCGAAGTGGCCCCCTTCGATTCTCCCCAGCACGCCCTCCTCGTCGAACCACCGCAGGTAGTCCGCCAAGCGGCCGAAGCCGAAGCGCAGCGAGCCGTCCTCCGCCCTCGAGACGTCCGTGAGGTCCAGCACCGGGGTGAGCGCGACGTTCTGGCGGTGGGCCTTCATCGAACGGGCGTAGGTGCGCGTGCGGCGCTCGAACCGCTCGCCCTCGGGCCAGGCGGGGTCGTCGTAGGTCCCGTCGCCGGTTCGGAACCAGTTGGTGACCCAGAGACGGGACGCACCGACCCTGGCCTCGAAGACCTTCACCGAGATCGCCACCCGCGCGCTGACGGTGCGGCCCTCCAGGTTGCCGACGACTTTGGCGAAGCCCTCGTACAGCCCCGGCTTGGCGTCCAGCGGCACGTCCAAGTCGAGCCACACCGGCTGGCTTTGGTTGGCGGGGACGTCGATCTTGGCGTCGGCGAGCAGCGGGTCGGGCAGGTCGCATGGCGGCTTGGCCACCGCCTCGGAGTCGGGCGAGTCCGCCAGCCTGGGCACCGGCACATAGCCGACGAACCGCGCCCGGACGTCCGGCAGGCGCTCCTTGCCGCCGCGCAGGACCATCGGCTCCACAAACGCCTTCAGGCCGGTCAGGGGCTTTTCGCAACGGACCACCAGCTGCCACGCGGCGTTCTCGCCCCGGGCGACCTCGGCGCGCTCGCCCTCGTCGGCGGTCGGCTCGGCGGTGCGGAGCACCTTGCGCAACGGATCGGTGAGCCACACCTGCAGGGCGTCGGCCTGGGGCTGGCCCGAAAGAACGGCGAAACTGAGGCAGATCGGTCCGAACATCGTTGTTGTCCCTCGGCGGGGCAGTCTACCAGCGGGGTCCGGCGATCGCCGGTTCGGCGGGCCATAATCGGGTTGCATCCATGTTCCGCCGAACCGACGACCTGCGCATCAAGACCGTCCGGCCGCTGATCCCGCCGGCGATCCTGATCGAGGAGACCCCGATCACGGAGCGCGCCTCGCAGGTCGTCGCGGACGCCCGGAACGCGATCGCCGACGCCCTCTACGGCCGAGATCCGCGGCTGGTCGTGGTCGTGGGGCCTTGCTCGGTGCACGACGTCGGCGCAGCGCTGGAGTTCGGCGAACGGCTCCTCGAGCAGGCGGAGAGGCACCGGGACGCGCTCCTCGTGGTGATGCGCGCCTACTTCGAGAAGCCCCGCACCGTGGTCGGCTGGAAGGGCCTGATCAACGACCCGGACCTGGACGGCAGCTATCACATCAACAAGGGCCTGCGGCTCGCCCGCCGCCTGCTGCTGGATTTGGCCGAGCGCGGGATGCCGGCGGGCTGCGAGTTCCTCGACACGCAGGTGCCGCAGCACATCGCCGATCTGGTGTCGTGGGTGGCGATCGGCGCCCGAACGGCCGAGAGCCAGGTGCACCGGGAGCTGGCCTCGGGCCTGTCGATGCCCGTCGGCTTCAAGAACGGCACCGACGGGGGCGTGCAGTGCGCGATCGACGCGGTGCTCACCGCCCGGGCGCAGCACTGGTTCCCGTCCGTCACCAAGCAGGGCGTGTCCGCGATCTTCGAGACCACCGGCAACGACACTTGCCACGTGATCCTGCGCGGGGGCTCGAAGACCGGCCCGAACTACCATCGCGAGGATGTGGCCAAGGTGGCCGCCAAGCTCGCCGACCGCGGGCTGCCATCCCGCCTGATGGTCGACTGCAGCCACGGGAACAGCCGCAAGGACCATCGCCAGCAGCCCCTCGTGGCCGCCGACGTGTGCGGCCAGATCGCGGGCGGCGAGCCGCACATCTTCGGCGTGATGCTCGAGAGCTTCCTGATGGAGGGAAGGCAGGAGTACGTCCCCGGACGCGAGGCCGTGTACGGCCAGAGCATCACCGACGCCTGCCTCGGGTGGGAGCAGACCGTGGAGGTCCTCGAGCGGCTGGCGGAGGCACAGCGGCGCCGCCTTCGGCTGGCGGCCGCGCCATGATCGCCTGCTACGGCAAGAACCCCCGCGGGGCGCCGCTGTTCCGCGCCTTGCGCGAGCTGGACGGCCGGTTCGAGGACCTGGGCGTGGCCGACGGCTCCCGCCCGGCGTTGCTTGCCGGGGCGTTGCTCTCGCTGCACCCCTGGGCCCGGCGGATCCGGCTGGACGCGCGCTTCTCGCCGCCGTTCCTGCTCAGCGCCGGCGCGCGGGGCCGAAGGCTGGTCGAAGGGTTGCCCCATCCACCCTCGGCGATCCTCCACTGGGGAGCGACGGCCGTGCCGAAGGGGGCGCCCTATGCGCTCGTCACCGACGGCCCCTATGACCCGGACGACCCGACGTATCCGGAGGAGTGGAGGCCTCGGCGCTGGTCCCGCTTTTATCTGGGTCTGCAGAGGCGGGCCTTCCGGGGTGCCGTGCGGGTGTTCACGCTCAGCGAGTGGGCGCGGCGAAAGGTGCTCGCGGTCCACGGCCTCGCTCCCGAGCGGGTCGTGCGGATCGGCTGGGGGCCTCTGGGCGAACCCGCCCCTCCCACCGACGCTGCGCGCAGGCCCCTCTTCGCCGCGGTCGGGAGCGACTGGCGCCGCAAGGGCATGGACCGCATGGCCGAGGCCGCCCGGCTGCTCTCCGAGCGGCTGCCCGGGGCGGAGGTGGTCGGTGTGGGCGTTCCTGGCGATCTGGACGTGCCGGACGGGCCCGGGTTCCGCGGGGTGCGCTCCGGCTTGCCGCCGGACGAAGTTCAGGCTCTGATCCGCGACGCCGCGGCCCTGCTTCTGCCCGCAAGGTTCGACGCCTCCCCGCACGTGATCTACGAGGCGCTGCGGGTCGGCACGCCGGTCGTGGCCACCCCGGTCTGCGGCGTTCCCGAGGCCGTCTGCGCTCCCGAGGGCGGGCGCATCGTTCCGCCCGATCCCGAAGCGATCGCCCACGCCTGCCTCGATCTATGGCGGGAGGGGGAGGACGCCCGACGCAGGGCGTTGGCCGTCTACGAGCGCAGCGGAGGGTGGCGGCACTGCGCCGAGATCGTGCGGGATAGCCTCGAGGACGCCCTCGCGGTGCCAGCCGTCCCCTGAGGGCTTGGCCACGGACCGACGCGAGCGGAGTCCATCCAGGCCCTCGATCCACCACGCGCCCTGGAAGGCCGCACCCCTCTCGGCGGCCCGCTAGGTTGCGCCCAGGGAACCGCGGCCATGGCGAGCGTGGCCTGGCGGCCGCTCTCGCCGGTCGGCCGTCACGGCTCCATTCGGCGCCTGATGTCGGGAATCGGACCGACCGTCGTGCCGTTGCCGAACATCGTCACCGTCACCCAGGGATACTCCGGCAGGCCCGTAGCGACGCGGATCGGCTGCTGCCAGCCCGACGCAGACCGCTGGCACGAGGAGACCTCGCAGCCGGTCGCGAACCCGAAGCTCGCCAGCGACGTGTTGCGCGAGACCAGATTCGCCAAGGCGGGGTACCGCTGGGACCACGGCGCCAAGGTCACGCGGAACGCCGCCAGCTTGTCGAACCACGGCACCCCCGGACCCCACTGCGTCAGCCTTGAGCCGGCGTAGAAGCGCACCGCCAAATCCGTGCCCACGAACTGGCACCGCCGGACGACCGTTCCCCACCCGCCGACGAGGTGCACCCCGGTCTGGCAGTCCACGAAGTGGCACGATTCGATCCGCCACCCCGCCATCCGGTCGTCCAGCATGATCCCTGACACCGGGGGCGCCAACGGCGAAGACCACCCCGGACGGATGCCGCGGAACACGCAGCCCACAATGGCGTTGCCCTGCGAGGACCAGTCGCGGCTCGCCACGATCGCGCCGCCGTCCACCGCCTCCAAAGACACGCGCTCGAAGAGGCACTCCCGGATGATCGAGTCGTTGAGCCCCGACTGTTGCGGCAGGCTGGCCGAGCCGCTGTTGTAGGCGCGGATCGCGGCCGCAGGCAGGTCCAGGAACAGGCACCGCTCGACCGTGTGCCCCACGCCCGACAGGCGCAGCCCGCTGGAGATGCCCTCGAGACGACCGCATCGCCGGAACAGGCAGTCGCGCACGGCGCTGCCCGAAGCCACCAAGCCGAAACGGTCGCCGCCCCGCAGCACCAGCCCGTCGCGCCCGAGGTCCACGAAGTCGCAGCCCTCGACGGTCAGCTCGCGCACCAGATCGTCGGCGCAGACCAGCCCTCGGCCCTCCGCGCCGACGAACCGGCAGCGGCGGAACGTCACTCCGGTCGCGGAACCGACCACCACGGCGTCGCCAAGGCACGGCCCGAATCCGATCCGCTCGAACCGGAAGCCGTTCGCTCCGTTCAGCCGCACCAAGCCCTCGACCGTCGTCAGGAGCGTCTCCTCCGTATCCCACAGCTCGGTGGGCCACCAGTAGACCCAGCCGGCGCCGGGCTCCACGACGGCCTCTCCCGGCTCGTCGAGGAACTCGAGGGCGTTGCGGAACCGGAACCGGTGGCCAGCCAGCAGCGGGTACCAGGGGGTCTGCGCGAGCGTGGCCCGCCCCGGCTGGAGGTTCGCCACGCGCGAGCGGAACGACGCGTAGCCGGGGCTCCAGCCCTCGACGATCAGACCGTTGCCGCCCTGCCACGCCGCGGGCGACCACGTTCCAGGCGCGGGATCGGAGAAGGAAACCACCCCGGCCGAGGGCGAGCCGCCGATGGCGAGGTAGCCGCGCTGAGGGTACGCCGGAGCGGGCTGCGTCTGAAGGCCCACGACCAACTCGCTGCGGCCCGCCCCGAGGGGGATCGGCGCCCTCCACACTTGGCCCCGCGCGACGGAGGGCAGGCGACCGTCGTCGGCGGGCTCCCAGCCCTCGACGAGAGACGCGCCGACGAGCCAGGTGCCCTCGGGTGCCGCCTGCAGAGCCATGCCGCTGAACTCCGGGCCCAGGACGATCGGCTGATCGAGCAGCAGCTTCCCCGGAGGCAGGGTCGCCGCGCTCAGCCCGCTCCTCTTGGCGAGACGAAGCAGCTCGAGAACCTGGGAGGCTCGGTACGGTCGCAGATCGCCCGAGGCCCAAGCCCCGGAGACCATCAGACCGAGCGTCGCGAACAAGACGGAACGCAGCGGACGTGACAAAACCGACTCCTCCTTCCGAACGCAAGAAAACAGGGTGCGACTCCATGGTACGACGGATCCGCGCGGCGGGCCAACCGCAATCCTCCCAGGCCTAACGAAATCCGTGCGGGAGTCCCATAATGGGTCGGCGATGGCGAACGACCTTTGGTGGAATCTGCGTCGCAACGGCGAGGGCACGGCGGGCCTGATCGTGGCGATGGCCGCGGGGTTCGTGGCCTCGTTCTTCGGTTTTGGCATCACCGGCCGGCTCGTCTTCTCCACCGACCATGCGCTGGGCCGGCCGTGGACGTTCCTGACCTACCCGTTCGCCTTCGGCCGGGGCGACCTCATCGGAGTGCTATTCGCCTGTCTGTGGCTGTACGGCATCGGCGGCCAGCTGGAGCGCACCTGGGGGCGGAGCCGCTTCCTGGGCTTCTTCTTCGCGATGTCGGCCCTCGGGGCGCTCGCGTTCCTGATCGGCGGCTTCCTGACGAGCATCGGCGCGACGCTCGCCGGGGCGTTCATGCCTCTGGCCGCGCTCACCGTCGCCTGGGGCACGCTGTATCCCAACCAGCCGGTCACGTTCCTGTTCGTGCTGCCGATGACCGGCCGCTGGCTCGCTTGGCTCAGCGCGATCCTCGTGTTCTTCGGCTCGTCGAATCCGGCGATGGCGCTCTTCGCCTGCACCCCGCTGATCCTCGCGTGGGCCTACGCCGCGGGCAGGCTGGGCTCGCTGGGGTCCTCCCGCCCGGTCCCGCGCACCTGGCGCGGCTTCCCCGACGATCCGCGGTACCGCGAGGAGGTCGAGCGCCGGGAGAGGGAGCGCCGCGAGCGCGAGCGCCTGCGCAGGCTCTTCGAGAACAGCCTGGACGACGACCAGGACCGGCGGTGAGCCTCCCGGTTCGGGTATCCTAGCGAACCGCGATCTCGTGGGAGGCCCGTCCGGGCCGCCTGCACCACAGGAGACAAGCCTTGAGGAAACAGACCAAGAAGCTCCGGCACTCGCCGCGCTACCAGGCGCTGGCCAAGACCGTCGAGGACCGCCTGTACGAGCCGGAAGAGGCGATCCGCATCGTCAAGAACACCGCCAACGCGAAGTTCGTGGAGAGCGTGGACCTCGCGGTCCGGCTCGGCATCGACCCGCGCAAGAGCGACCAGAACGTGCGCGGCATCACCAACCTCCCGCACGGCACCGGCAAGACCAAGAAGGTCGCCGTGCTGGCCAAGGGAGAGCTGGCCGCCGAGGCCGAGGCCGCTGGGGCGGACGTTGTGGGCGCGGAGGACCTGATCGCCCAGATCCAGGGCGGCTGGCGCGACTTCGACGTGATCCTCGCCACCGAGGAGATGGCCCCGCAGATCGGCAAGATCGGTCGCATGCTCGGTCCGCGCACGCCCAACAAGCGCAACGGCACCGTGACGAACAACATCGGGCAGGCCGTGCGCGAGATCAAGGGAGCGACCCGCGTCGAGTACCGAGCCGAGAAGGGAGGCATCGTGCACCTCGGCATCGGCAAGGTGAACTTCACCGAGGAGCAGCTGCTGGAGAACTTCCTGGCGGCCCTGTCGGCGCTCCTGAAGGCCAAGCCCGCGACGGCCAAGGGCAAGTACCTCGTTTCGATCGCCCTGAGCAGCACGATGGGGCCGAGCGTCAAGGTCGACACCAGCTCCGCTCAGAAGGCCGCGTCGGCGATCAAGTAGGCCCGGGCAGGGCCGGTTGCGGACCCGCGGGGGTATCGTTGCTTCGCGGGTCCGTTCGTTTGGTCCCGGGTGGCGGGACGATGGGAAGAGGCTTCACGCTGGTCGAGCTGTTGGTGGTGGTCGCGATCCTCGCGGTCCTCGCCGCCATCCTGTTCCCGGTGTTCTCGCAGGCGAAGGCCGCGGCGAAGTCCGCGCAGTGCCTCTCCCAGCTTCGCCAGGTCGGCACGTCGCTGCAGCTGTACATCGCCGACCACGACGACACGTTCCCGGTCGCGTTCTTCTGGTCGCAGAGCGGTGGGCAGCCCTGCATCCAGACCTCGTTCCAGTCGATGCAGCCCTACCAGAAGAGCGCCCTGATCGTGGTCTGCCCCACCGACCAGCGGGTGCTGGACTACGTGGCCGGCACGCAGGTCATGCGCTTTCCCGCGCCCTGCCCCTCCTCGCCCGACGTGCGCCGGATGAGCTACCAGCCGAACCTGAGGCTGATCGACGTGGGCGACCCCAACTTCCTGGTCAACCCGTACACTGGCCAGACGGGCCGCCCCGTGCGCCGGGGCTCCGAGGTGGAGTTCCCGGCGGACACGGCCGCCTTCGCCGATTCCACGATCGCCCTGCAGGGCGGCACGGTCGGCTACACCACCTACGACCTGCCGGTCCAGCCCCGGCACGGCGAGCTCGCGCACGTCGTCTGGGCCGACGGGCACGCGAAACCGGTGCGCACGCGCCCCGAGCTCGACGAGGACGGCAGCCAGCTCGGGGGGCTTCAGCTGGACCTTCAGCCGATCGCCAGCTGGCTGGTTTCGGGGGACGGTCCCTACGCGGGCCAGCGGCAGCTGGTGGGCATCCCTTACCGGGCGCCGGACGGAGCCTGGGCCCTTCGCTGAGCCGCAACGGCATGCGGTCCGTTCGATGCGGTAGCTTCCTAGCCGCATAGTCTCCCCCCGGGTTGCTTCGGAATCGGGTTTTTTCGATCGCTTGCGCGCTCTTCTTGGCAAATGCATACAAAATGTTGTATGCTGATAGCGAAACATGGCGAGAAGAACGCTGAAGACTCTGTCGCTCGCATCCGCGGACGCCCTGGAGACCTTCAAGGCGCTGGCCTCCGACGTCCGCATCCAGATCCTGCGCGAGCTCGCGGAGACCGACCTGAACATCGCCGAGCTGGGGGTCCGCCTGGGGATGTCGCAGCCGACGGTCACCCGCCACGTCCAGGCGCTGGAGGCCGCGGGCCTCGTGGCGAGCGAGTACCTGCCCGGGCAGCAGGGGCTCCAGAAGCGGTGCCGCCTGGCCGTCTCGCACCTCCACCTGATGCTGGAGGACGACGAGCAAAGCTCCCGGCCCGTCGAGACCGTGTCGATGCCGATCGGGCTGTACACGCTCGCCGTGCCGGGGGGCACCTGCGGGCTGGCCAGCCGGACCAAGTTCATCGGCTTTCTGGACAAGCCGCTGTCGTTCTTCGACCCCGAGCGGGCCTCGGCGCAGATCCTTTGGATGGGCAGCGGCTTCGTCGAATACACCTTCCCGAACGACCTGCCCACGGGCTGCACCGTCGAGCGCCTCGAGCTCCAGATGGAGGTGTGCAGCGAGGCGCCGGACTACAACCTGGACTGGCCCTCGGACATCACCGTATGGATCAACGGCGTCGAGGTCGCCACGTGGACGTGCCCGTCGGACTTCGGCGGCGTGCGCGGCCTGCTGAACCCGGACTGGTGGCCCGAGCACATGACCCAGCACGGCGCCCTCAAGGTGTTCTCGACCGACGCCAGCGGCTCCGCCGTGGACGGCAGCCAGGCCTCGCCCGTCACCATCGACCAGCTGATGGTGGTGCCCCAGCAACCGATCGTGGTGCGCATCGGCGTGAAGCCCGACGCCGCGCACCAAGGGGGCTTCAATTTGTTCGGCAGCGGGTTCGGCAACTACCCGCAGGACCTCGTTCTGCGCCTGCACTTCCGCAAGCTGGACGGCGCGCGCCGCCAGGCGGCCCTGGAGGGCAGGGCGGAGGCCGCCGACTGAACCGGATTCACCGATCGACGACAGATCCCCATCCAACGGAGGAAATCATGAACAAGCAACGAGCCTTCACCCTCATCGAGCTTCTGGTCGTGATCGCGATCATCGCGATTCTGGCCGCGATCCTGTTCCCGGTCTTCGCCCAGGCCAAAAAGGCCGCCAAGAAGACCTCCTGCCTGTCGAACGTCAAGCAGCACGCTCTGGCGGTCCTGATGTACTCGGCCGACGCCGACGACACGCTGCCGGCCAACGGCGAGGGCATGGCGGTGTACCCCGCACCCGACGCGTGGTGCCCTCTGCAGCCCTGGACCGGCCTGAACGGCAGCTTCTGCGGGACCGACTGGGGCTACGGCTACGGAGCCAACGCGCCGCTCGGTTTCATGGACCCCGGCGCGATCCAGAACTGGGCGCGCTCCACCCACCCGTACGTCAAGAACCTGCAGATGTACCTGTGTCCGTCCGCGCTGACGCCCTCGGCCGGCAACATCGCGCCCAGTCCGCAGGCAGGCGCCGGCAACACCAGCTACACCTTCAACGGCTGCGCGAGCAACAAGCCGACCACCGCGCCGACCAGCCCCGCCCAGGTGATCCTGCTCAGCGAGCGGGTGAACAAGGCGCGCGAGGCCATCGTGAACCCGCGCATGAGCCACTTCCCCGACAACACCACCAAGGCCAACGACATCGACACGTCGTGGATCGGCTTCACGCACGACATGGGCGCGAACTACGCCTGGGCCGACGGCCACGCGAGCTTCCGCAAGCGGAACACGGTGAAGTTCAAGGAGTACGGCTACTGGGAGTGGGTGTTCGCGTGGAACCCCGCCGAGGGATGGGGTTGGAAAAGTCCCCAGAGCGAGCCCACCATGCAGTCGGATCCGAACCAGAACCGCGACCTGTGGGGCGCGTGGGGCAACTGCGACCCCGCCCAGGTGCAGTGGTGATTCGAGACTGACCACGGTCTCGGGCCGCGGCCTGCGCCGCGGCCCGCGGCCCCGCACGCAGCAAGGAGCAACGATGAACCGACTCGCCCTTCTTCCCCTCGCGCTCGCCTTGGCGGGCTGCGGCGCGATGAACGACAACCCCGTCAGCCAGCAGAAGTTCGATCAGATGTACGAGAAGCGCCAGCAGGAGATGCGGAACTTCGACCCGTCCAAGCAGGTCGCCCCCGGCATCGACCAGGAGGCCGCCCCGGCGGCCAAGCCGCCGAGCGGGAACTGAGCGTCAGGGGCTCTCGGCGGCCGGTCGAGAGCCCTCGCCGCGGCCCGCGACCGCCAGCCCGCACACGATCAGCGCGAACGGGCCAATCATGTACCCGTCGAGCGTGTTGCCCGTGTAACTCTGGAGCGCGATGAACGCCGCCGTCGCCAGGCCGATCAGTCCGACCGCGCGGCGGGCGCGGGGCAGGCGGCGGTTCAGCACCATGGCCCCGGCCACGCCGATTGAGCCCGCATAGGCGCCGATCAGCATCAGCAGCCCCGGCAGGCCGTACATCGCCAGGAACGCCAGGTAGGCGCTCTCCATCACGTTGCCGAGCGGGACGAACTTGTCCTCGGGCCCCGTGCCCAGCCACAGCCCGGCGCTCGGGCCGATGCCGGTCAGCGCGTGCTCCGGGTAGATCGGGTCCAGCTGGGCCCAGATGACGTCGCGTCGGTAGGTGAAGCTAGGGTCCTCCTCCAGCGAGGAGCTCTGCAGCGCGTAGCCCAGCCGCTTCTGAGCGAACAGGCCGGCCGCCACCAGGAACACCGCGCCGAAGGCGATCAGCCTGCCGGCCAGCTTGCGGTCTGTGCGGAGCAGAAACCAGAGGAACACGGGCCAGACGATCGCCAGCACCAGATAGGCCGCCCGGGCCTGCGAGAAGACCAGCCCGCCCGAGAAGAAGAACATCGCCACGACGTGCCACGCATGGATCCTGTCGACGAACACCCGCGACGCGACGATCGCCAGGCCGAACCCGCATTGGGCCGCCAGGATGCCGGGGTGCCACGCCAGTCCGCAGGCCCGCAGACCCGCCGTCGCGTCCCAGAAATCGATGTCCTTGAAGGTGTAGTACTTCGCCAGAGCCATGGCCGGCGGAACCTTGAAGAACTGCAGCCAGCCGACCAGACACGAGAGGCCGAACGCCACGGCGAACAGCGTCAGGATCCGGTCGCGTAGCTTGGGCCGGTCCATCACGAGCGCCGCCGTGACGAAGAACGGCACGGCGTGCTCGGCCAGGTAGAAATCCGCCCTTCCCACGCCGAGACCCCTGCCCAGCGCGTACGTGGCGTGGATGGCCGTCGCGATGCTCCACGCCTGCAAGGTGAGGAGCGCCACGAGCGGGAAGGCGAACGGAACCCGGCCCACCTTCGGATACGCCAGCACGCACCACAGAGCCGAGGCCAGCAGGTAGGCGGGCCGCAGATAGCCCGCGTACAGCGACGGCAGGATGAACGTGACGGCGTACACCGCCAGAACCCCCAGCCCCCACTGGACCTGGACTTCGGAGAGCGCGAACGGGCCGGCCTGAGCGGTCGGCTTGTTCAGGACCCGTTGGGCGGGCCACCGGCGGGCGGGGTTTCGAACCATGCTTGGACAGACCGCCTTCTCAGAGCACAGGCGGGCTGAGCCTCCTTTTGGCGGGCAGCACGCCCGACAGGGCCAGGTCGGCCTTCCGGCAGAGCCAGGCTCTGGCTAGGAACACCGGGTTGCCGATCACGTAGCGGCGGAACATGCGCCTCGGCTCGACGGCCAGCCGGAACGCCCACTCCAGGCCGTGTCGACGAATCGGCCGAGGCGCGCGGGGCTTGGTTCCGCTCAGGAAGTCGAACAGCCCGCCGCAGCCGATCTGGACCTTCACGTTCAGCCGGTCGCGGTATTGCGCCATGAATCGCTCCTGCTTGGGGTTGCCCAGGGCGACCAGCAGGACGTCCGCGCCGGACGACGCGATCTGGGCCGCGGCCGCCTCGGGGTCGACGTAGCCGTTGCAGCGTCCGACGATCTCGACGGCGGGGAACCGCTCGGCGACCCGCAGGGCGGCCAGGGCGTTCACGTTCTCCTTGGCGCCGTACAGAAACACCCGCGCGGGCCTGTCCAGCCGCTGGAACAGCAACGGAACGAGGTCGGTGCCGTTGAAGTTGTGGCGGACGTCCACGCTCCGCATCCCGCTCGCGAGGCGGAACCCGATGCCGTCGTTGAGCCGCACGTCGGCGGATCGAATCACTTCGGCGTACTCGGGATCCTCGTAGGCGAGATTGAGGGTGTGGGCGTTGGCCAGCACCACGCACCGCCCGGTTCTGTCGTCGCTCGCCAGGGCCGCGCGCCACCACTCCAGGAACTGCGACAGCGTCGGGTTCCAGAAGGGGATCCCGAACACGTAGACGTCGCTCCTGGGGCCGGCGATCGGCTCCGACAGAACGGGTTCCAAAGTGGCCAAGCCACCTCTCGGCGGACCGAACAGGCCCGCGGTTTTCCATGCTCCTTTCCTATGCATCAAAGGCTCCTTGCGAGACGCGCAAGATCCAAAGAACCGTCGATGCTCCGCCAAAGCCCGATGGCGGCCTCGGGGGCCGTCTCCGAGCCGTCGGAAGCCGACGGCAGACAAACAAGGCGGACGGCGATCCCGTTGGTGGGCAGGCCGCGCAGAGCGCGACGGATGCCCTCCCACTTCAGGCCGGCGGACATGTCCGCGACCGTGTCGGTAGCCGTCTGCATCCAAGAAAACAGCGTGATTCGGCTTTGGCCGTTCGCGAACTCCGCCACGTTCACGGCCGAGGGCCTGCCCGTGCGGTTCGCCCAGTCGACGCGCCGGTTGAAGCTGCGCACCAGCCGGTAACCCGATCCCCTCAAGCAGATCTTGGGGTCGTGGGCGTTCTGGGTGTTGCCGACCTGCAGGAGCAGCACCTGCACGCGCGCGCCGGTTCTCGGGTCGGTGTAGACCCGCTGGCAGGCGGCCGGCGACTGGAGCATCGACAGCTCCTCGTCGGTGAGCGGGACCGCCTCGCTGCTCCACACTCCGACGGATTCGGGGAGCGAGGCCGGGCCGACCACCGTGCGGTCGGGTCCGCGGGACCGGCTGCCTTGCAGCAACACCGCCGGCAGGAGAAGCGCCGCAACGATCAGGGCTCGGACCGCCACCGGGTTCATCGCGCTCCCTCCTGGGCGGTCGACCGCTCGCCGCCGGGCAGATACTCCGGCAGATACTGGAGCATCCCCATCCTGCCTTGGATCAGCGTGAGCAGCACGATCGCCACGATCACCCCCACCAAGCCGCTGCTGTCGTGCAGGCGGTTGGCGAGGTCCGCGCCCCCGTGCTCGCCGATCCAGCCGATCAGCGCGATGCGGAAGCTGTTCGCGAGCACGCTGAGCGGCAGCGCCAGGGCTACGAGCGCGGCCTTCTTCCAAGCGGGCGCCTGCACCATCATCGCGTTCAGGATCGCGATCGCGACGACGGGGAACAGGATGGTCAGGCCGCTGCAGGCCCGCGCAACCTCGAACTGGTAGCTCGGCGTGAAGACGCTCGTGCCTTGCACGTAGCTCTGGATGCCGGCAAAGTCGAGCATCCTCACCGCCAGCGCCGTGCTGACTTCCTGCGACGGGAGCAGCAGGCGGGACGTGATCTGGTCGGGCCAGGGCACCATCGTGGCGGTGTAGGCCAGCGGCGCCCACAGGTGCCGGAAGACCCTCGGGCCCCAGATGCCGGCGGGGATCAGCAGCACCAGCGCGACGAAGGCCGCGCTCTGCAGCGCCGTGACGGCGCTGAGCACGCCCACGGCGTGCAGCAACAGGGCGGCGACGATGCCGGCCCATGCGGGCCACCGGCCGGCCTCGACGGGCTCGCTCCGAGCCACGAGCCAGCGGCGCCAGACGAGGAACGCGACCGTCGGTGGGACGAGGTAGCCGTAGCCGAACGGCGAGTGGTCCATCGTCCAGCGGGCCCAGAACTCAGCGAGGAGCCCCCAGAACGCGAGCAGAAAGAGGATCGCCGCCAGCGCGACGGAGAGCGGACCCGCAACGGGCCTGGAGGCACGGTATCGCGCTACGACAGTCTCTCCTTCCATGTACCGATCCTCGCGCCGACGAAGCCGGCCGGATCAGAGGCCCCAGAGGGGCAACCAACACACTCATGATGCACCATTCCCGGGGGTGCGGCCGGGCGGAGTTCTCAGGGTGGGCCTTCCGGCCCAGACGCCGCTCGGGGCGGGCTCAGCGGTCGGTGCGGTACCGCTCGATCAGTTCGATCGCCTTCTCGCGGTCGTCCCAGCCGAGCACCTCGACGAACTTGTCCTCGAGCTGCTTGTAGACCTCGAAGAAGTGCACGATCTCCTTCCGGGTGTGCTCGTTCAGCTGCGCCATGCTCCGTCGGTAGCCGAACCGGGGGTCCCTCACCGCCACGGCCAGAATCTTCTCGTCCGGGCCCTTCTCGTCGCGCATGTTCAGCACGCCCACGGGGGTGGCCTCCACCACCACGCCCGGATAGGTCGGGTGCGAGATCATCACCAGGATATCGATCGGGTCCCCGTCCAGATACTGCGTCTGCGGCACGAAGCCGTAGTCGAACGGATAGAACAGCGGCCAGTAGAGCACGCGGTCCAGGCGCATCACGCCCGACTCCATGTCCAGCTCGTACTTGTTGGAGCTGCCGCGGGGGATCTCGATCACCGCGTTGACGAACTCCGGCGCCTTCGGACCGATCTTGACGTTCAGCAGACCCATGGTGGAGAACCGAGCTCCGCAGCGGGCGGGCCGCGACGGAACCCGCGGATTCTAGCCGAGGAGCCGCCGCGGCGGCCGGGCCCGGCTGGGACGGTTCGTTGAGGTACGGCCCCCAGAATGCGTATGATGGGACGATGGCAACGAGGGAGTTCGATTTCCTGGTGCTCGGGTCCGGCCTGGCCGGCCTCTCCTTCGCCCTGGAGGCCGCCAAGCACGGCACGGTCGGGGTCCTGACCAAGGCTCAGGCCGAGGAGTCCAACACGGGGTACGCCCAGGGCGGCATCGCCGCGGCGGTGGGCGAGGCCGACTCTTGGGAGCTCCACGAGCGCGACACGCTGATCGCCGGAGCCGGTCTGAACGACGTGGAAGCCGTCCGCTTCCTGGTCCGCCAGGCGCCCGAGGCCATCGAGTGGTTGCGCAGCCTCGGCGCGAGGTTCGACGTGCGGCCGGAGGACAACGCGCTGGCCCTGGGTCGGGAGGGAGGCCACAGCCGCAGCCGCATCGTCCACCACTCGGACAACACTGGCTGGGAGATCGAGAGGGCCGTCGTCGAGGCCGTCCGCAAGACGCCGAACATCACCGTTTACGAGCACACGTTCGTGACCGAACTCCTGATGGCCGACGGCCGGTGCGTGGGCGCCGCGGGCATGGTCGAGGGCGTCGGCCTTCGAACGTTTCTGGGCCGCCGCGCGGTGATGCTGGCCACCGGGGGCTGCGGCAAGATCTACTCGCACACCACCAACCCTCGGGTCGCCACGGGAGACGGCTACGCTCTGGCCAAGCGGATCGGCGCCGAGCTCCGGAACATGGAGTTCATGCAGTTCCACCCGACCACGCTGTACCACCCGCAGATGCGCAGCTTCCTGATCAGCGAGGCCGTTCGCGGCGCGGGGGCGACGCTCCGCAACCACCACGGCCGGCGGTTCATGTACGACTACGACGAGCGCCTCGAGCTGGCTCCTCGCGACGTCGTGGCCCGTGCGATCGACTCCGAGATGAAGCGCCTGCAGACGTGGTGCGTTTACCTGGACACCACCCATCTGAAGAAGGAGCTGCTGGAGGAGCGGTTCCCCATGATCTATAACTCGCTCAAGAAGGTCGATCTGGAGATTTACAAGGACTGGATCCCGGTGGTGCCGGCCCAGCACTACTCGTGCGGCGGGGTCGTGACCGACCTGAAGGCGCGCACGACCGTGCCTGGCCTGTACGCGGCGGGAGAGGTCGCCTGCACCGGAGTGCACGGCGGGAACCGTCTGGCGAGCAACAGCCTGCTGGAGGCCTTGGTCTTCGGCCGAGCCGGAGCCGCCTCGGCCCGAGAGGAGGAGCCGTACCTGGGACCCGCTCCGGACCCGTCTCCGGTGCGGTGCGTCCCCGAAGCCCAAGCCGTCCGCATCCGGCACGGGGTCCAAAGGACCATGACCGACCACGTGGGCATCGTGCGCACCAACGCCGGCCTGACCCACGCCCTGGAGCGCCTGGAGGAGCTGAGGGCAGACTACGAGCGCCAGCCGGCGGCGGAGTTCTCCGTGTACGCGGCCGAGACGCCGAACATCCTGGACACCGCGCTCGAGGTGGTCCGAGCCGCCATCGCCCGCAAAGAGAACGTCGGGCTCCACTACAACAAGGATCTCGTCACCGAGGACTCAAGGTGAACGCCGGGGGCGCGGCCGCCGCCGGAAGAGGCTTGGCGTAGTCGGGCAACTTCAGCCGGACCGTGCAGAGTCCGGCGTCGCTCGGCGTGTGGCGCAGAACGAGGAATCCGAGCGCCGGCTCGGCCCGGAACGCGGCGAGGTTCGACAGGGCCCGGGCCTCGACGGGCGTGGAGGTGGCTAGAACCAGAACGCCGGGGCGGGCGTCCGTCGCCAGCCAGCTGAGGCGGTAGGTGCCCTCCGGCTCGGGCTCCACCCATACCTGTTGCGAGCCGTAGACGCGGATCGGGCTCTGGAGGTACTCGACGTACCGCCCCTCCGGGGTGGTCGGGGCGGTGGCCGGGTCGAACAGGGCGCGCCGTAGGCCCTCCAGCGGCTCGTCGAGCGGCGTGGGCTGCATGCGGGGGTCGCGACGGCGAAGCCACACTTGCAGGCCTCTCTCGGCGGCCAGGCCGGTCTCGAACAAGGCGCCCTCCAGCCGCCGCTCTGGCTCGGGGCAGAGCGCCCCCGCCACCGCCGCGAGAGCCCCGACCCGCCGGGCGACGGCCGACGGCACGCCCCAGAACCGCCACGTGGCCGCGTCGCGCCGCCAAGAGAGCGAAGTCAGCAGCGAGTTGCCGCCGCTCGAAGCCTGCTGGTTGCCGAACACCGCCTGCATCAGCAGCGCATGGGCCGCGGCGAGCTCGGCCTGCGACCCGTCCGCCCGGAACGGCATCGGCGCCTTGGTGTGCGGCTCCGGCTCGAACGCGGCGTCCGAGAGGAACGCGGCCAGCGCCTCCTGTCCGCTCGCCTGCGCCGCCTTGTCGCTCCACGAGGAGAACAGGGCCAGAGCCAGCTCCACGACCGAAGGAGCGTCGATGGCCGACACCGTGGCCGGCGGCTCCCACGCGGGCTTGCCCACGCCCAGGGCGCGGCCCGCCGGGATGCGGCGGCAAGGGAAGCGCAGCGCCAGCTCCGTGCCCTTCAGCGAGTGCACGGGACCCTCGTCGTTCAGCGCCGGACGCCGAACCAGCTCGCCCGTAAGCTTGGGGCCGTAGCCCCCGAGCGGTCCCAGGATGGCGGCGGGCGGCACCACGGCTCCCGGCCGGTCGAACCTGTAACGGACCTCGACCGCGGTTGGTCCGTCGGTCACCTCGGTGGAGAGCAGGCTGGGCGAGGGTTCCCGCCAGGCCTCGGCCCAAGGCCGGATCTGCGCGACCAGCTCGCCCAGCTCGCGGGCCGAGTTCGCCGCGTGCGGCCGAACGCCCAGAGGCGCCACGACCCGCACCCACCCTTGGTAGCTCCCGTCGGTGCGCAGAACCCAGTCTCCAGACCGACCCTCGAGCACCAGCCCGGCTTGGCCTCCCTCGAAGGCGAACACCAGCGGCGGCTGGGCGTCGCGGAACGACAGCGCGCACCACCCGGCTTTGGGGGTCGGGACACCCGGCCCGACGCTGCCCTCGGCCCAGGTGAGGTAGGGAGGCGACATCGAGGAGAGCCGCAGCCGGATGCCCGCCCGGAAGTAGAGCTCCAGCCCCTCCGCCCACAGGTTCGCCCGGGCCTTCGCGGGCGATCCCGAGGCCCCGGTCAGCGTCACGGTCTGTCCGTACTCGCTGGTCTGCTGCGCGACCCAGATCAGCGAGCGGTGCTCGAACCGCAGGCGGTCGGCGGCCGGGTGCGTGGATCCGATGCCCTCGGCGTCCAGTGCCAGGCCGGGGACCACCAAGCGCGAAGCGTAGCCGAACCGTCCGAACGGTTCGGCCCTCGCAGAAGCCGCGGCGAACAGCAGCGCGCTAGTCGAAAGCAGCGCCCAGAACCTGAATGCCGAACCGTTTCGTGGTGCCGGAGTAGACCAAGCCAAAGTCGCGCAGGCCCAGCCGGTAGCTGAGCACGAGGTTGAAATCCGAGTACGACGCCCCGAGGTAGCTGTCCTCGGTGTAGTAGCTGGACAGCCTCCAGAGCGGGCTGAAGCGGAACGAGGCGTCCACCAGATAGCTGGTGCGCTCGATGTCCAAGCTCCGCGCCAGATAGCCGCTGAAGCGCAGCCGGCCGGCCAGGTAGGAGCCCTGCGCGGCGAGGCGGTGCTTGCCCAGCACCCGGCTGCTGAACGGGTCGTCGTTGAAGTTGTAGGTGACGAGCAGGGAGGCCGACGAGCCCAGCTGGCGCGTCAGAGCGGCGGTGGCCTCCATGCCGAGCGGATCGCCGTTGCGCCGCCCCGAGACCGCCGACACCGCCATGCCCATCGCCAGCGTGGACTGCGAGTCGAGCCTCTGCGGGCTGGCCTGCAGGCGCGCCCTCAGGCCCGCGCTGGACTGGCTGTAGGAGCCGGAGGGCGTCAGGGCCTCGGACTCGGTGGCGGTCAGCCCCAGATACAGCTTGGCGGGGACGCCTTTCAGGGCGATCGGGTCGCGCTCGGC
>Ga0308419_1000889_pt1 | contig 20434 bp, 21 predicted proteins | sample HotsprSampleMS50_FD_203674 | JGI IMG/M metagenome (GOLD analysis project Ga0308419, IMG submission 203674) | Hot spring phototrophic mat microbial communities from Mushroom Spring, Yellowstone National Park, Wyoming, United States - 20090730_MS50 ... | reverse complement strand
TTTTTACAATAATAGGTAGTTGAAACGGGTTCTTTTAAAGTTGCTAGATCTGCATGTGTTGTTGCTCTACAAGAGCGAGCAGTCCTGCTTAAAATAAGAGTTAAAACATTTTTTACATCAATATTGTCTATTTTATTTATTTCTTCAGTTAAGAAATCGATTTCTTTTCTTACGGGATCTAAAAACCATTTATCTAAAAAGGTTTTGTTTTTATCTTGTGTTATTTTAATTTGATACTTTTGAATTAATTCATTATATATAGTTAGAAATTCTTTTTCTTTTTCTTTTGCATATACCTTTTCGTTAATTAATCCCTCTGAAACTTTTTTTTTGTATTCAGGTGTGGGGAAATATCTATTATTAAATTTTGTTAGTTCTATTAACAAATGTTCTTCAAAAGGAATGTTATTCTTATTATTTTGAAATTCTTTTAATTTCAGGTTCAATTTGCGAATTGTATCTTCTATTAAAGTTATATTATGCTTTTCCACTTTTACATTAGAAATTAATGTATTAAAAAAAGAAACATCGATTCCGATGGCATGAATTCCAAGTTCGTTTGCTTGAACTAATGTTGTTCCACTTCCACAAAAAGGATCTAATATTATATCACCTTTACGAAAATAAACTTCTTTTTTAAATTCATCTGTATGGGAATCAAGGAAATATTCTACTAATTGGGGAATAAATTTACCTTTATAAGGATGCAATCTGTGAACATGTTTTGTTCTTTCTGCTTCTTTGTATTCAGAAAAAGAAAGATGCCAATTAATATCTTTTCCTAATTTACTTTGCCATTTTTTCTCTTTAGAAAAAGAATCATAATAATGTTTCAATTCATCTATATCGACTAGTACTTCTCTACCACTTCCATATTTTTTTATTTTTCCATACTGAATTAAATAAGATATATTAGAAACAGTAATTTTACTGTTTAAATAATTAGATGCCCAGATACTTGCTTCTTTGATTGTAAGAAGTTTTTTTTCTGTTTCTTCAAATAAGGTTTTCTGTTCCATAAGATTAAAACCTACCTAAGAGATATATTTTATTATTATTAAACACAAAAAGAAGTAAAAATATAAACTTTAAAATAGCTATTATAAATTAAATACTTTTATATAAGTTTTATCCTGAAAAAATAAAGCAATATATTTTATTTATCGTCTTTTCTACAAGTTTTTTATTACTCAAAAATCGAAGTACCAAATGTAGTGTTTACTCTATTTTTCTATTGATTGCTTCTTCGAAGCTGTAAGGACATTCTTTGGGCAGAAGTCGATAATCGATGTTTGTGTCGTCGATGAGGATTTTTTTTGCATAACTCCAACCATCTTCAATTGCTTCGTTTAGCTTTGATTTAAGGCTTGGTTGTTTGTTTAACAAACGATTTATTTCTTCTTGGGAATATTCGATGGAGTTGATCCAGCTTTTAGAGCGACTTTTGGGGAAATGATCCCATTTATAAAGATGAGCAAAAAGAATTCCGAATAAGCTTGCAAGGGAACGGATTTCGGATTTTCCCATGCTGTCTAATTCCTCAATAAGGTGTTCTATATCGATTAAGTCCCACTTTTTTTGTTTGAGTAAATCAATGTGGGTCGTAATCCACAAAAAAAAATCTTTGTCATAGAGGGTTTCGATTTCTTTTTTATTTTTTGTCGATAGCATCATAATGAATTAAAACTTATCGAAATTATTTTTCAACTCTTTTTTAAACCGAACATCCACAAGAGTTTGAACTTGTTGTACTTGCATTATTAGAAACAGTTGTTCCACAGCTACTAAATTCACCATAGTGGGTGGAAAAATCTCCGATGATTTCGAAATAATCTTTGAATCGCGTTTTAGAAAGCATCAGTGCAGTATTGCCGCATACACGTTCTGGTTTTCCTTTTTCGAAAACATGGGTTTGATCCAAAATAAACTTATAAGGGGATTCTTTAATTCCACCTTTGTAGATGGCAACATGTCCATAGTCTTCGCAAGCATCTTCTAATCCTTCGATTTTCCACAATCGGTAAGTAATAGAATAAAACTGAATGTTTTCTAAAAGTGCTTCTAGTTCTGGGTTGTTGATGTTGATTTTATTTTCGGACATCACTCTTGGTTCCATAAAGCCAACCTTTCTTGCTAAGCAAATAAAATCTTTTTTGTAGAGTGCACCACTCATGCATTCATTGTATAAAATGGGATGATCTTTTAAATGTTCTGGTATTCGACGATCAGCATAATTATCAGAAAAATAAAACTCACCACCATTTTTAAGAATTTTATAAATTTTACTTAATACCATTTCTTTGTCGAAAATCAGGTTAAACACACAATTCGAGATAATTAGATCTAACGAATTTTCTTCGAAGTACTCGTCGATATTTTCGATTAAATCGTGGATAAACATTACATTAGGTTTTTTGTATCCAAATCGCTTGGTTTGAACATCAACATATCTTTCTGCAATCTCGATTTGTTGTTTTGTCATATCGATGCCGTAAACAAAACCATTTTCGCCCACTAATTTAGAAAGTATGTAAACATCTCTACCAGTACCACAACCAATATCCAATACTTTTAAACCATCTAATGCATCGGGAATAGGAGAACCACAACCATAATATTTGTTTTTTATTTCTTCTTCTATAAGGGGCAATACATCTTTTACGTGCTTGGGATAACTATCTACGGTACAGCATGCTAATGTTTTTAGATCCGATATGTTTTGAATTTCTTCTCCATAGTATTTTTGTATTGATCCATAATATTTTTGTATTGATGTGACTAATTCCATTTCATACTCCTATTTTATAAAATTGGATTTGTCGATTTTATTTTAGTAAAAGAATTTGTTCTATGAAATATAGAAATAATAAAATCAAAAAAGAACATCACATTTTAGAAGGATTCGATAAGTTTTTGAATAAAATGTCACAAGAGCTTCCTGTCAAAGCAATTATTCCTGGTGTAATCCGAAAAGTCAACAGAGCAAACAAAGGGGATTTACGTATTACGTTTCAATATCCTACACAGACAGGTGCAAAAATCTTGTTAAAAAAAGGCTCATCGGTTCAAGAATGCTTTGTGGTTATCGAAGATATAGCCATACTCGAAGAATACATCCAGCAAGAAAAATACAAGAATTAATTTTTGTCTTGGTTTAGCCATTTTCTGATGGCTTCTGCGGATAATTGTGGATTTTCTTTTACGATTTCTTTAGTATTTTCCAAGATTTCTTTGGTTTCTTGCTTGGTTAGTTTTTGTGGTTGTGGATTTTTTATTGGGTTTTTGTTTTTCTGTTGAGGGGAGGAAGTATCTACGGAAAAATAAAGAATGATCAACCCTACAAAGAGAAAAATACCCAACAATAGAAAAATGGTTGTCCAGCTTATCATAGAATACTTTTATTTTTCTGGTAGAGCAATCTTTGTCAATTCGGAAAACTTTATGCCTTTAATTCCTGATATTTCCAAATTGATTTTTTGAATTTCTTTTGCAGATCCTTTTAGCACAATCACTTCTAAACAATCTTCTTGGTTTACATGCATGTGAAGGTTGCATAAAACATTGACAAGATTGTTATGCTGGATATGGATCAGCTTTTCGGATAAATCGGATCGGTGATGATTATAAATGATTGAAATTACACCAAATACTTGCTCGTTCGAATCCGCCCATTTTTCGGAGACAATCTTTTCTCGGATCAGATCACGTATAAATTCAGAACGCGAAGCATATCCTCTATGAATAAAATTATTATCCATGATTTTTAGTAGTTCATCCGGTAGAGAAATACTAAATCGAACAACTTTATCGTTTTTATCTTCCATAACAACTTAAACAATTTTATTTTTTTTTATAAATTTTCAAATGTTTTTTTAGGATGTGATTTGTTTTGTAGTATTAAAACTATCGCTTATTTTATCACATTAAAAACTTTTAGAAGAAATTCAATCGCATTTTGGTTGATGAATATCACTGCAAAAAATATTAGAATAAACAGAATTGTAAATTTTTTATCTATACGTAAAATTTCTTTACTAATTTTTAGCAACTCCGCTTCCATTTTTCCTTCAAGACGTACAATTTCGGTTTTGATCATTCCTTCTAATCGCGTCACTTCGGATTGAATCATTCCTTCTAATCTTTTAATTTCGGATTCCATTTTTGCTTCAAGTTGTGCAACTTTGGATTCCATTTTTGCTTCAAGTTGTGCAACTTTGGATTCCATTTTTGCTTCAAGTCGTGCAACTTCGGATTCCATTTTTGTTTCAATTCGCGCAACTTCGGATTTGATCATACTTTCGAGTTTGATAGATTCAGATTTGATCATTCCTTCTATTCGTGCAACTTCGGATTGAATCATTCCTTCTAATCGCGCAATATCTTCTTTTGTTGCTAATTCTTTGGTTAATTCGTCTTTTAATTCGAGTTTTTTTTGTAGGGCAAGAGATTCTGCCTTTTTTTCCATTTCTTCGAAGGCTCTTTCTAATACTTCTGCTACTTTACGGCCTTCTTCTTTCCCTAAACGATCTTCGAAGAATTGTAGAGTTTCTACTTTAATGACAACTGCCATAAGAATAATAAATTACATCAATTCTTTTAGTCAAGAAACAATTTAAAAATGTTTTTAGCGAATATTATACAAAAAAAATCAAATTTTTATCCCACATTAAAAAGAAATTTTTAGATAAGATCAAAATCCATCTTAAAACATCAATTTTGGCAATAGATTCGATAAATTCAAAAAAAATCTTTACATTCATTATAAATTTATAAAAATATCAATAAAAAAGGGGGAATTATGACTACTATAAGAAATTCTTTTTCTATCTTTTTATTAGTTTTGATTGCGGGATTTTTGCAAGCAGATCAAAATCTACTAGCACCAAACTTTCCCATCATCATGCAAGAATTCAACATCACAGAAAAAGAACTAGGTTATGTTACTTCTGCTTTTGTTTTTATTAGTGCATTTATGACAGTTGTATGGGGAATGCTTTCGGATTTTAAGACTAGAAAATTATTGCTATTAGTTGGCGTATTAGTGGGAGAAATTCCTTGTTTACTAACTGCTTTTGTTTCGAATTTTTGGGAGTTATTTTTTTTAAGAATGTTAACGGGAATTGGTATTGGTTCTATTATTCCTATTGGTTATTCCTTAATTGCTGATTTTTTTTATGGCGAAGAGCGTGGTAAAGGTTATTCTTACATAGAAACTGCCTTTGGTTTTGGTACTCTAATGGGAATGATTATGGCTGGATTGATTAAAGATTGGCGATTACCGTTTATTCTTGCAGCTGTTCCTAATCTATTCTTAACACCTTTATTTTATGTAATCACCAAAGAACCTAAAAGAGGTCAGGCAGAAAAAGAATTAGAAAAAGTATTAAAAGAAACCGATATTCAATTTAAGTTTAACTTAGAGGTATTAGAAAAATCCTTGTTAACAAAAACCAATCAGTGGATCTTTTTACAAGGTTTTTTTGGAACTATCCCTTGGGGCATTATTACCACATGGTTTATCAGTTATTTTATCTATGTATATGGTATGAGTAAAGATACTGCTACCTTTGTGTTGTTGTTTATTGGTATTGCAGCAGTTTTTGGTAGTTTTGTAGGAGGATTTTTAGGAGATTATTTCGAAAAAAGAAGCGAAGGAGGAAGAACCTATGTAGCAGGTTGGGGGGTTTTGATTGGCATGTTGGCATCCGTTGGTTTATTGTTATATCCTTTCCCATCGCAACTAAACGCAATCCATTATTTGGGAATGTTTATCTATGCAGTGCTTTTTATTCAATTTGTTTCTTTTGCTGGTCCTAATGTAAGAGCAATTATTTCTCAGGTAAACCTACCAGAAGATCGAGGAACCGTTTTTGGGATTTTTAACATTATGGATAACATAGGAAGAGCGATTGGACCTTTAATCGGTGGTTTGTTGATCTCTTACTTAGAAAAATATTATTCCAAAGAAATTAGTTATCTAATTACGATGTTATTTGGCATTGCTTTTTGGATTCCTTGTGGGTTGATTTGGTTTTACATTAAAAAAATCTATCTTAACGACAGGAATAATATTAAAAACATTCTAAAAGAAAGAGCCCAAGCAATCAAGTAACAAGAAGAAGTTTGTTTTAGCTGATTCGTTTTGAATTTAAAAAAAATATAGTGGTCGATAAGTTTTTTATCAACCACTATAAAATTATATCAATTAAGTAAGGGTTTAATTTTATTAATAAAAGTAGATTCTGGAACAGCACCTTCGATTTGTACTACTTCGTTTACTACAATTTTGGGAACACCATAAACGCGGTATTTATTCGCCAAATCGGGAAATTCTGTTGCTTCGATCATATCTGCTGTGATAAATTCGGATTCTAATGCCATCTGATGTGCCATCAGTACTGCCCGTGGGCAATAAGGACATGTGGGTGTAACAAAGACTTGAATATGTAAAGGTTTATTGATCTTTTTTATAAAATCTTTTGTAGATGGGCTTAACTCTGTTTCTTTTTTGGATACATAAATCAGATCTTGTAAAAGTGTGCCAAATTCATAACCAGAAGGAATACCATAAAAGCGAATACCAAAATCACTACCATTTTCTAGAATGATAGCTGGTGCTTTATCGATGTTATAATATTCGGCTTTTTCTTTGGCAAAATCGATGTTGTATACTTCTAAAGAAATTTTTTCGTTTAATTCTTTTACTTCTTCTAAAAGTTGTTGTGTTTCTTTACAATAGATACAATCTTCGTTTTTTACGAATAAAATCATTTTTACGGGATCTTTCATTTCTTGTAGTATGCTTTGAACTTCTTTTTGTGTATCTGCATTTAATAACTTCATCTTGAACCTCCAAAATTAATACATATACAAGGTATGTGTATATAAAAATAATTTGTTTTAATTAGGCAAGTTTTTTTTTATAATTAGAAAAAATTTCGTTAAAATAATTTGATTCTATAAACTTAACTATATAGACGAAAAAAAAATATCTATTAAATTAGAAGCATGGAGTCTAACAAAGAATTTGCAACATTGGGCGGAGGTTGTTTTTGGTGTTTAGACGCAATTTATAGAAGAATTAATGGGGTAATGAACGTTGTGTGTGGATATGCAGGCGGTAAAACAAAAAATCCTACTTATAAACAGGTATGCACGGGAGAAACCGGCCATGCAGAAGTAGTTCAAATCGAGTTCAACCCCAATTTGATTTCTTTTAAAGATATTCTAAAAATTTTCTGGAAAATTCACGATCCTACTACATTGAATCGACAAGGTGCAGATGTTGGCACTCAATATCGTTCGATTATTTTGTATCATGACGATAGGCAAAAGGAGATTGCCCTTAAATCCAAACAAGAACATCAGAAGTATTTTTCTTCTCCGATTATTACAGAGATTGTACCGCTAAAAGAATTCTATCCCGCAGAGGATTATCATCAAGATTTTTATCGAAAGAACCCTTATTATCCCTATTGTGTTTATGTTATCGAACCAAAAATAATCAAATTAAAAGAAATTCAAATCTAATGTGAAATTGCCGCTTTAATTTCATTTCATCAGATTACTTAAAATATAAGCAAATAGTATTTAAATTAAAAATTGGTTGCTTATTTTAAAAGCAAAATATATACGATAAAAGCTATGCCTAGTAAAATATACGAAAATATTTTAGATGTTGTTTCTAATTTAACTTCTTTGATGAACCAAACAGAAAATTCTCAATTACTGTTAGAACGATTTTTAGAAGAATGTATAATAATCACGCAGGCTGATTCTGGTAGTATTACGCTTCTAGAAGATAATCAAGAATATTTGAATGCTATTGTTGCCATTGGATTAGATAAAAATTCTGCAGGTATGCGATTAAAAATAGGAGAGGGAATTACAGGATGGGTAGCAAAACACAAAAAAGCGCGCATTATTGATGATGCTTATACAGAACAAGATTATGTACGTGTTCGAGATGACTTAGTATCGGAAATTGCTGTTCCAATGATTCTTAACGACAAACTTATTGGGGTTCTATCGTTAGATTCTAAAAAAAAATCAGCCTTTACAGAAGAGGATGCAATTTTATTACAAATTGTAGCAAACCTGTCTGTTGCAATCTTTGTCAAAATACAAGATAATGAATTGCTAAAAATTCGCGAAAAATTTCATAAAGTTCTGTTAGAGATTTCTTCTTCTATAACAAAATCTACTAATCTACAAGAAATTTTCGAAGATATTATGACTTTAACTCAAAAGGTTCTTCGTATATACCGTAGTACATTGTTTCTATACGATAAAAAGGATCATCTGTTAAAGATTCGCGCGATTTATGGATACCACAACGAAGATTCTAAAAATATCACCTATGAACCTGGCGAAGGTATAACAGGAAGTGTTTTTTTAAACAAAAAACCTGTGTTTATTCCTAGTGCTAAAAATGAACCAGGTTTTTTAAATCGGATGAAGTTGGTTACAGAGGATTTAGACTTAGGTTATTATTGTTGCCCTATATTAAGTGGAATGGATGTAGTAGGAGTGTTTTCTATTTTCACTTATATTCAGGATAAAAACAATTCAAACGAAATTATAGAATTTTTACAAATTTTATCAACTTTTATTTCGCAAGCTATTACAATCCAAAAACTTATAGAAGAAGAAACACAACCATTTATCGTAGAAAATATTCGATTAAGGCAAGAATTATCCAAAAAATATCGTTTTTGCAATTTAATTGGAAAGTCTCCGAGAATGTTACAATTATTCGAACAAATTGAACTTATCGCAGAATCCAAGAGCTCTGTTTTATTGATAGGAGAATCGGGCACAGGGAAAGAATTAATTGCTTCTGCCATTCATTATAATAGCCCACGAAAAGATATGCCTTTTATTAAAATCAACTGTGCATCTATTCCCGAAACCTTATTAGAAAGTGAACTATTTGGTTATAGAAAGGGGGCTTTTACAGGTGCTACCTCCGACAAAAAAGGAAAGTTCGAAATAGCGGATGGAGGAACCATTTTTTTAGACGAAATAGGAGAAATGAGCTTACCTTTGCAAGCAAAACTACTTCGCGTTCTACAAGAAAAAGAAGTTGAACCTATTGGAGGAAAACCTAAAAAAGTAGACATTCGAATCATCGCAGCGACCAATGCAGAATTGGAAGAATTAATTCAACAAAAACGATTTAGGCTCGATCTTTATTATAGACTTAATGTAATTCGTTTAGATATTCCTCCTTTAAGGGAACGAAAAGAAGATATATTATTGTTAACGAAATATTTTATCGAAAAATATTCGAAAGAAAATGATAAAGATATTCATAGCATTACACCAGAAGCCATCAAATTATTAGAAAGTTATGATTGGCCTGGCAATGTTCGAGAATTAGAAAATTTAATCGAAAGAGCTGTGGTATTAAACCAAACAGGTTATCTCGATGTGAAAGATTTTCCAGAGGTTTTAGAAAAAATATCTTCGTTAGAAAAAGTTCCTTATTTAATCAGTTCTGGCGATGTGGAATTTTCTTCTATACCAAAACAATCGTTGGATTTGTACGATGGTCGCGTATACGAAACAGTTATAGGCGAAGTAGAAAAAAAACTGATTTTATATGCTTTAAAAAAATTCAAATATACAAAAACAAAAGCAGCAAAATTTTTAGGAATTAACAGAAATACTCTTGAAAAAAGAATCAAAGAATTAAAAATCGAATATTAATGAAAAACATCATTCTTATTTTATCTTTATTTTTATTATTGTTTTGTAGAAAGCCTCTTAATAATCCTTACAATGATGTGGATCCAACAAAAAAGGTTTTGTTTTCTGCATTAACAGATGAGCCTAGAACATTGGACATTGTACGCGCAACAGATTCTATTTCGATAACGATTTTATCCAATATAACAGCTACCCCCTATCAGTATGATTATAAAAAAAGACCTTTAACGATTATCCCATTGTTAGCAACCGGAGAACCAGAAACAGGTTATAAAGTTTATAAAAATCAAAATGTATATTACTTTCGCTTTAAGATAAGGGAGTCTTACTATTACCCAGAGAAATGTTTAAATAACCAAAAAAGAAAAATTCTCGTAGAAGATTTAATCTTGACGATTAAGAGAACGGCAAACCGAAAAATCAATCCTTTTGCTTATCCTCTTTTAGATAATATTTTAGGTTTTTTAGAGTATTCTGAATATTTAGAAAAGCAAGAAAGCGAAAAAGTCAACCCTCATATTTACGATAAAGAAATCGAAGGTGTAAAAAAATGGGGCGAAGATGGTATAGAAGTATTACTTAAAAAAGTCGATCCGCGAATGAAATATTTTTTTGCTATGACTGCATCGTCTCCGATTCCCAAAGAATGTTTGATCTATGCAAGTAAAGAGAAAGATTTTTTGTTAGATCATCATCCTATAAGTTCTGGTGCATTTTATTTATACGAATGGAAAAGAAATCAACGAATGATCTTAAAAAAGAATCCGAATTATCTTGAATCTAGCGAATATTTTCAAGAGCCATTACCGCGTATTGATGAAGTTTATTTTACTGTGATTCGTTCTGGTCCTACCATTTGGACTTTATTTCGACAAGGATACTTAGATAGGATTGGTTTAAACCAGGATACAATGCAACAGGTGTTGGATGGCACAGTTCTTTCGGAGAAATACCAAAAGATGGGCATTGTTTTAACGATGGCAAAAGAGCCAGTTACTTATGGGTGGGTTTTTAATTTGGACGATCCTCTTGTTAAGAACAATGTTTTTTTAAGAAGAGCAGTTGCTTGTGCCTTAGACATAGACGAATTGATTTATCGATTTTTTCGAAATCGCGCAATTCCCGCAAATGGACTTATTCCCCCAGAAATGGAAGGATATTTAGAAGATGATCCTCTCTTAAAAAAATACCCTATCAGAAATTGTAAAGAGCATGTGCCAATGTTATTAGAAAAGGCTGGTTATCCCAAAGGGATCGATCCAAAAACAAAACAAAATATTTTATTAAGGTTAACGGCGGTTGCTGGTGCAGGAGGTACTGCGGTTTATCAATTTTACACAGAATCGTTAGCAAAATATGGTATTCAACTTAAAGTAGATTTATACGATGCGCCCACATTTTTCGAAAAGCGACACAAAAGGGAATTTCAATTAGCAGGATGGGGATGGGGAGCAGACTATCCCGATCCACAAAACTTTTTTCAGTTGTTTTATAGCAAAAACATCGAGACAGGCTACAACGAAGCAGGCTACAAAAACGAAGAATTTGATCAACTATACGAACAATTACTAACCGAAACTCGACCAGAAAAACGCAAAGCAATCATCACTCGAATGAATGAATTATTGCTAAGAGATTTACCTGTTGCTTTTACCTTTCACCCCATTACTTTTTCCATCCATTGGCCTTGGGTAGAAAACATTCTTCCTCATCCACTAGACTTAAATCAACTAAAATACCGAAATATCGATCCTCAGTTAAGGTTTAAAAAATGGATAGAACTAAACTCTTTCTAAAAAATGATTTTTAATGTGATCAAACATCATTTTCGAGAGACGATTGATATTCTTCATTGCTATAATCAATTAAATAAAAGCGAAAAAGAAATCATAAAACTTTTGAACAAAATCGGAACAAATTCCTTCGATGTTTATACAGGTAATTTGTCTGTAAAAGAGATTCTTTTTTGTTCTAACAAAAATCCCGTTTATACTTACGAGAGTTTTGAATATTTTTTATGTAGTGATGGTTCGCTATGGATTATAAAAAATATTTATAAAAAGAATCAATTAATAAAGCATCTTCATCCAGCGCGAAAGAACTTTATCTTGAACCTTAAAGATAAAATCTTGATTAACCCAAACTTACACATTAGAGTCTATTCTTATACTTATAAAACCATCCTACTACTTTATTGGAATCTTCTTCTAGAATATCGTTTTAAAAATTATTATGAATTTATAAATATTATTCATCATATAGACATCAAAGATAAAATCAATGAAGCAAGAACAAGAATCAACATGCCTTTTATACACGAAAAACACTTTAATCAGAAAAAATATATTGATTTATTTTGTAAATTTTTTAAACAATAGAAAAACAAAATTCAAGCTTAAAACAAGGATAATTGTACTCGATGTAGGTAGGTTAAATTTTGTATTTGCTATGTTGATTTCCATTAAAGAAATGATAAATCCAACAATAGTAGAAAAAACCGATATTAAGATAGCGATAATAAAGGTGGACTTCATACTTCGGGAGATTTGTAACGCGATAATGCCCGGTATGATTAAATGAGCAATCGAATAGAAAGAACCCATAAAATAAATTGATAAACTTAATGTAGCAGAAAGAACGAGAAAGTACAACGTTTCTATTAGGTTTACTGGTAGGTTCGCAATATAAGCATATTCTTGATCGAAAGAAATTGCTAAAAACCATCGATAAAAAATCCATAAAATTATAGAAATCAAGATTATCGGTATAACGATATTGAACCATTCTTTCTCGGATAGAAATAAGATATTCCCAAAATAAGCAGCAACAATATGATTTTGTACGTTTGCTCCTATGGTGGTTAAGATTTGTCCTAATGCTGCAAAGAATACAAAACCAGAAGCAAGTAAAGCATCTTTATTGATTACTTTATTGTGCAAAAGATAGATCGGTAAAAATAGAATCATAGCTAAGAAATGCACTAATCCTTCGAAGTGTAAATCCAAAAGTAGTGTGATGATAATTGCAACCGTGATAGATTGGGATAATGTCACTCCCATAAAGATGGTTTTTCTAAGAATTACAAATATGCCAATAATCGCTGTAAATAATCCAACGATAGTTCCTATAATGATTTGTGGTAGATAAAAATATAGGTTTTCTATCATTTTAATTTCCTCCGATTATGTTTAATGTATGATGATCAATATAGAGTTTTTTGTTAAAAAAATTTAATATTTTTTCGCTTAAATCGTGACTGGTCATTATAATGGTGCAATTAAGATGTTGATACATTTCATCTAGAATCGATAAAAAATTTTGTTTGCTTGTTATATCGATAGCATTTAACGGTTCGTCCAAGAGTAGAATTTCTGGGTTTCTTAGTAATGCTCTTGCTAAGTAGACTCTTTGTAATTCTCCTCCGGAACATTCGCTCAATAATAGATTGCGTTTTTCCCACAAGTTCATTTGTTTTAGGACAGCTTCGATTTCTTGGTTTTGTTTTTGCTTTGGATAGAATAAAGGATAATAGAGTCGCAAGGCATTTTGCATACTTATAGGAAAGTGATCAATCTTTTTACTCTGAGGGACATAAGATAAGATTTTGTAATTATAAGATATGTTTCCTGCGATGGGTTTTTTTAGTTTAGCAATTACTTTTAATAAAGTAGTTTTGCCGCTACCATTAGAACCAAGTAATAAAATCTTCTCTCCTTTTTGGATGGTTAAGTTAATATTTTCTATCAATCGATGATTGCTATACCCAATGGAAACCCCCGACAGCTCTATTAAGGTTTGTTTTTCTACTGCCATAGTTCGAACTCCTTAAATTTGTTCGCTTATTTTTTGTAAAATTGTTTTTATCAAATCCTCGTAAGTTCTGATGGATTTATCTAAGTTTGTAGGAACAACCACTACTTTTGCATTGGTTTGATTTTTTACAAATTCAGCATACTTTGGATTGTTATAAGGTGCGATAAGAATGATCTTTACACCTTCTTTTTTTACTACATCTACAACCTTTTTTAAGTAATTTGCATTTGGTGGAACACCAAATTTTTCTTCGAGGGAAATCACCTCTTTTAGACCAAATCGTTGAAGTAAATAAATATATTCGCGATGGTGGACAGCTACTTTAAGATCTTTTAGGTTTTTGTATTTTGCGAGTAAATCATTGGTTAAGTTTTTTATTCTTGATGCAAAGTTTTTAAAATTGTTTTCGTAGAAGGTTTTATTTTCTGGATCAATCTGGATTAGATGATCTTTTATGTTTCTTGCAATAATCACCGCGTTAATAGGATCTAACCAATAATGTGGGTTCCCATAAATATGAATATCTCCCATAGAACGATCGACTATTTTTTCTGGAACTTCTAATACATAAATACCTTTACTTACATCGCAATTACCAGGCTGTCCTAAGTAGATTTTGGGGTTTCTAGATTGTTCTATCACTTTGGGAAGCCATCCAACTTCCAAATCTAATCCAATGTATACCAGCATATCTGCTTGGTTTAATTTTAGAATATAGTCTGGTCTAGCTTCCGCAAAATGAGGGTCCGAATCACCTGGTAGTAATGCCTCTACTTCTACTTTATCTTGTCCAATTTCTTTTGTAATGTATTCTAATACTGTTAGGGTTGTAACAACCTTGGTTTTGCTGTATAATGCATTTGTAATAATGAATATTAAAATCAAAAAATATTTGTAAAATCTCATAATTAACTCCTTTTAGTATTTATGTGCTGGATGTACTCCTAAAATAAACACAGCTTGTAAATAGTATTCCCATGTTCTTTTATTTTTTTCTATATCTACTGTGGTGCTTACTTGTCCTCGAAAATAAGAAAATTCCGAAGCCATATAAGTTAAAATTATGTTATCTTGCACCATTCCATTTCTTTTGTATTCTGGTATTAGAGTAAAATAATTGATTTTTTTGAATGTTGGTGTTGTTAGATAATCATAACGATAGCCAATAAACCATTGTTCAGAAAGTTGATAATTAAAAAAACTATAAAAACCAGCTTTGGTTTCTACCACCTCGATTTTTTTCGGCGGATCGAATTGATAGTTATATTCTTGGAGAGTTGTTTTTAAGTTGGAATTTTCGTCGAAAAAATACGCTAATCGATTGGTGGGACGCTCTTTGGTTTCTCTATACCATACCTCTGTTTGCCATACAAAGGATTTTAATTTTCCCCTTTTGTATTTTAAGTAAAAATCAAACCCATATTGATTGTTCCATTTTTTTGGAGAGATTTCGGGATGCCATCTTAGGTAAGAAAAGCCAAATTCTGTTCCCCAATAATTCGATAGAGGAATAAAATGTTTAAGGTGTGCTGTAAGTAGGGGATTTTGCTTGGTTTTTTGGGCATTTTTTGCTTCCATTGCATCCATTTGATCTTCAACATATTTTTCTACTAAGCAATCGATTTTTTCTGGTTGAGATAGGTTTAAAATATTTTTACACTTTTGGGTTTCTTCTAAATAATGTAAGATGCTATCAAAAGTGATATTTTGTATAGGCTGATTTTCGTGTAGAATTACTTCTTCTAATAACTGGTCGAGATCTCTAAATGGATTTATATCACTTGAACCATGCGAATGCCCGCCATGAGAGTGTCCACCATGCGAATGCCCACCATGTGAATGTCCAAAACCTTTTCCGTTAAAAATACCTATGCTTAATTCTTGCCAAAAGGACCAAGGAAAAAGATAACGAAATTCAATTCCTGTATCTAATAAACCTTCTTCGCCCAAGAGTTCCTTGTGTACCAAAGGGGGAGTAGTAAAAGGCCAGTCGTGTTCATGGATTACATTCAAGCGTCCCACATCGGGAAACATTTGTCCTAATCGAATGTTGGTTCTCGGAATCAATGTAGCGGGAAATAAAAAATATCCTTCGTGTAATTCTGTGGTTAATATTCCATCTTCATAATGAGTTGCAAAGAGTATTGTCCCTGTTGCTAAATGATCGATAGCTCCGAATAAACCTAATTCCGCTGAACGAACGTAAGTTTCGTTTCTGGTATTATGAGGTGTATTTTTATCCCATTCTCCCACTATATCTACTGTACCCATTATATCCACATAAACATTTCTGTTAAAGCTTTGAAATTGAAACTGCGATGTTCTCCCAGTAAAATCCTTGCTTTCTGTTGTAGAGGGCTTTGTTTCTTTTTGAATTTCTTCTTCGAACAATTTGTTGATGTCTTTCTCTTGCCCACGGATAAAACCTGCTGGCAGAAAGAATACCAACATAATGATCAATGGTTTTATTTTTATATCCTTCCTCATATGTCACTCCGATATTATTTTTATTCTTATAAATAACACTAAAAAAAAATGATTCTATTTAGTCAATATTATTATATTTTTTATTAATAACACTAAAAAAAAATGATTCTATTTAGTCAATATTATTATATTTTTTATTAATAACACTTAATAATAAAAACAAAAAGCATAATCATATTATAGAACATCGATAAGAAAGGATTTTGCTTTTATAGAAAATTCATCGCAATAAAAAACCGTCCTAAAAGCATGGGGAACAATCAAAAACCCCAACAATTCTATGTTCAAAATATTTTGAATTGTATTTGTTTTATTGGATTGCTGCAAATATTTGAGTATTCTTTTGTCGTTAAACAAAATCTCGTAAGGATTTAAGTTGTTTTCGGTTAAAAATTTATATTCTGTTGGAACGTTGATGGTCTTGTTCTGCTGATTTTTTAGGACAAGAAAGAATGCAAAAGAACCTTCTATTATGGTGCAATTACCCGAAACAGAAAATATTTGATTCTTAAAACGAAGAGGATTTTTTAGTTTAAGATAAAATCCTTCTTTTCCTTGATGAACAACAAAATACCTTTTTTGTGTAAAAAACTTTTCTGTGGTAAAAATTATTCCGTAATTATTTCTGGGGTTGGTTTGTAGAATCTCTGGGAAAAATTCTATCTTTTGTGGATATATCGATGATACAAACAAAAAATAGAGTAGTTTTTTCATTTTTGACCAATTATAACAATAAGATTTTAAATTCGATTGATTTTTTACAAAAAAATGAGATAATTTTTTAAAAAAATGATATATAAATTAATATGATAGATTTTTTGTTTCCTCAATATTGTACTACTTGCGGTAGAGAAAGTAAAGAAGCATTGTGTTTAAGATGCTGGAAGAATTTTAAAAAATATTTCATTCTAAACCAAAAAAATCGATGTCCGAAGTGTAGTCATCAATTAAAAAATGATACATGCTTGTTTTGTAATAGCAGACATTTGTTTTTTGATCAGCTAATCGCTCTCTATGAATATAATTCTTCTACAAAAACACTTTTGTTAGATTGGAAGTATAGCAACAATGCAAATGTTTATCGAGTTTTTCTAAAAGATGTTTTAAAAATCGTAAAAACAATTCAACCCGATCGAATGGGATATATTAGTTCTTCTAAATTTGGCAAAAAATACCGTTCGTATGATGTCTTAGAAAAATTACTGAAAGAAATTCATAAAATTACACAAATACCTTATGGAAAAGATATTCGAAAAATCAAGAAGAATAAACAAAGTAAAGGAAAGCAAGCTGAACGTTTTTTTAATGTGTTGTTTTCATTAGGATTGACAATAGAATTCCATCCAATAAATAAATACTTGTTAATAGAAGATACTACAACGACTGGTGCAACCATAAATGAGGCAGCGCGATTACTTAAAGATGCAGGAGTAAAAGAAGTATTCGTATTGAGTATTTTTTTAGAAGATTTTGAAGAGGAAAGTTTATGGAGTCAATAACGAAAGAAAAAAAAGATAATATAACCATATTAAAAGTTAAAGGCAATATTCAACATACAGATACCCCCACCTTCGAAAAGGAATTAGAAAAATTACTGGAAGAAAACGTCCTCAAAATCATCATAGATTTAACCAACGTAAAGCTTGTAAGTTCATCCGCATTAGGAACATTGATAGCAATGCAAAGAAGAGTTAAACGCAAGGGAGGAGATATTCGTCTAGTCATAACAGAAAACGAAGTTCTTCGCGTTATGCAAATTACCTTATTAAACCGCGTATTCCAGATTTTTGGATCCTTACCCGAAGCAGTCGAATCTTTTAAAAAATTATCGTTCTAGAATAAAGATAGGAGTTATTATGTTAAATATTGAATCATCTTATTTAAAGATAAAAATTTACGATAAACAAATAGAAAATAAAAAAATCATAATTTTAAATTTGTTTAATTTTTTTCCTAAGGAAGATATTGATTTTGAACTAGATTCTGATGGATTAATCATCTATTTAAAAGAATTAGACTTTTTGAAATTTAAAAAACAGGTTGAAATCGAGATAAAAAAAACTACTGATAAGGAATCGAAAAATCTATTACATACTATATTAGAAAAAATTGAAAAAATTAAAAGTTATGGCTTAAAGGGGAAAAAACGACTATACGTTGATTACAATAAAGAGCGAAAAGTAAAAAACAGAGAAGAAAAAGAAGCATCCAGAGGGAAATTTTATTATGCTATTGGAAATAATTTCTCTAAAATCAACGATAAACTTCCTGAGCAATTTTTGAATAAAATTATTGTTGGAGATAGTGAGTTTGTTTTAAAACAATTGCCTGATAATTGTATTGATTTGATTTTTACTTCTCCACCTTATAATTTTGGACTAGATTACGAAAATCATCAAGACGGGGTTGATTGGGAAAAGTATTTCGAAAAACTTTTTAGTATTTTTAAAGAATGTATAAGAGTGTTAAAATATGGTGGAAGAATTATTGTTAATGTACAGCCGTTATTTTCGGATTATGTTCCAATTCACCATATTATATCGAATTTTTTTATGGAGAATAAACTTATATGGAAAGGAGAAATTCTTTGGGATAAACATAATTATAATTGCAAGTATACTGCATGGGGAAGTTGGAAAAGTCCAAGCAATCCTTATTTAAAATATACGTGGGAATTTCTTGAGATTTTTTGCAAAGGCGATTTAAAGCATGAAGGCGATGATAAAATGGCTGATATTACAGCCGATGAGTTTAAAAAATGGGTTTATGCAAAATGGGATATACAACCAGAATATAATATGAAAAAATATGGACATCCAGCAATGTTTCCTGAAGAACTGGTAGAACGGGTACTAAAACTATTTAGTTTTAAAGGCGATATAATTTTAGATCCATTTAATGGAGTAGGAACTACTACTGCTGTTGCAAAAAGACTTTCTCGTAATTATTTAGGAATTGATATTTCTAAAGAATATTGTAAAAAAGCAGAGGAACGTCTAAAAAATACCCAAATTGATATGACATTGTTCTAATATGGATGATAGATTATCAGAAGAGCTAAAATCTCTTATTAATGCTTACGAATTTGTTGTAAAAGGAATCGATACGAAAGCCCAAGAAATAGAAGATAGAGCTTACGGTGGAATAATAAGAGCCAACAAAGGAATGCTTGTTGAAAATTTAGCTAAGAGTTTAATTGAAATAGCATGGAAAGATTTAGGAAGAGAGCCATCAAGATTATCTTTTGAAAAAGAAATTGTAAAAATTCCGATTAAAAGGGAATATCTTAAAAGAATAAAAAGTCCCGAAGTTAGAAAATTTATAGAAGAACATATAGACGATTTTAATTATCCTTTAAAAACAGATGTACATGTCCATGTTGATGGAAAATTTAAATTGCGATAGAGTGTAAGGAATATACAGAAAATGCAATGTTAAAAAGAATATTAGTTGATTTTACACTTTTAAAACAAGTTTATCCAGAGCTTACGTTCGTATTATTTCACTTAGAAAGTCAACTTGGCGGTGACTATTCTTCTTCTAACTATATTAAATACGGTAGTCCCTCTACCCATACCTTACTTTCTTATTTTGATATTGATCTAAACATAATAACTTTACTACAAGGAGAAAGAAAAGTTGATAGACCAATTCACAAACCAGAGTACTATAAGGCATTGAAAGAAGAAAACTTGTTAACTGCATTAGAAACATTAAAAAATTTACTAAAAACATAGGTTTGAATTCGGTTCTACTGACAAAGTTTTTTTATAAATAATTGATAAAAATCTGTTACTAGAAAAAACAAATAAAATTCAACCCTAAAAAAAGATGGGTCGACTATTAGAGGGAGGATTAAGATGAATCATCAAAAGAAAAAAGGTACTAAAACAAGTACTTTTGGCTCTCCCGGCAGAATCAGTCACGACTCTACGAATTTCTACAAGAGCAGGTTATACGAAGGACTGCCCAAAGAAGAATCTTACGAATATATAGAGAATACCATTCCATCGCAATATTTAGATCAAATCTTTTGCAAAACGAGCGAAAAAATGGAAGAATTACCTGATAATAGCGTACATTTGATGGTCACCTCTCCACCTTACAATGTAGGCAAAGAATACGACGAAAACTTAACATTAAACGAATACAGAGAATTCTTAAAAAGGGTATGGACCGAAGTAAAAAGAGTTCTTGTACCTGGTGGAAGAGCTTGTATTAATATCGCGAACTTAGGAAGAAAGCCATATATTCCCTTGCACGCATTCCTGATCGAAGATATGCTGGATTTAGGGTTTCTGATGCGAGGCGAAATTATCTGGAATAAAGCATCTAGCGGAAGTCCTTCCACTGCTTGGGGAACATGGCTTTCTGCAAAAAACCCCATATTAAGAGATATTCATGAATATATCTTGGTGTTTTC
>Ga0308419_1000887_pt1 | contig 20460 bp, 15 predicted proteins | sample HotsprSampleMS50_FD_203674 | JGI IMG/M metagenome (GOLD analysis project Ga0308419, IMG submission 203674) | Hot spring phototrophic mat microbial communities from Mushroom Spring, Yellowstone National Park, Wyoming, United States - 20090730_MS50 ... | reverse complement strand
GGCCAATCAACTGGTTACTCAGGCCACACAAATTGCTGAGCTCGGCCGCGCGAAGATGATGAGCATGACTCAGGCGATGAACACTATAGCGGCATCGTCGCAACAGATTGGCAAAATCATCAAAGTGGTGGACGAGATCGCGTTCCAGACAAATATGCTGGCATTAAACGCGGCGGTCGAGGCTGCCCGTGCGGGGCAGTATGGGAGAGGATTCGCCGTTGTGGCTCAGGAGGTGCGCAACCTGGCCGAGCGCAGCGCGCGGGCAGCGAAAGAGACGGCCGAACTGGTCGAGGATGCCGGCAGACGAGTAATGGAAGGCGTGGCTATCGCCAACGAGACGGCCGGCGCGCTCGGCGAGATTATCCACACCGTGACCAGAGTGCGGGACCTGGTGGCCGAGATCGCAGCGGCAAGTGAGGAACAGGCGCAGAGTGTTACACAGATCAGCGGCGCCATAGCACAGGTGAACCAGGGAGCCCAGCTTGTCAGCAGCCAGAGCGAGGAACTGGCTGCCACGGCCGATGAGTTGGGTCAACTGGTCGAGGCTTTGCGTGCCCAGACAGCTCGCTTTAAGCTGGGCAAGAAGAAGGACGCCGATTTATTCGCCGCCATACCGCCCCATGTCATCCAACACATAGTAGAATTGGTCAGGGCACAGAATAAAGGGGAGGAAATAACAGCCGTTCCGGCAGACGTGGTCAGCCTGGCTCCTGCCGGGATGGAAGCGACAGGTAGCCTGGTCGAACCGACGCTGGACCGCGACGAGCGAGGATATAGCGAGTTCTGATTGAGGGGAGGACGAAAATGGCCACGAGAGAAGATATATTCGCCATCGGTGAGGCCGAGGATGTCGAAAATCTCTACCTGACCTTCAATGTGGAGGACGAAGAATACGGCATAAACATAGCAAATGTAGTCGAGATCGTAGGGTTGCAGCACATTTCCGAAATCCCGGATGTGCCGCCCTACATCAGAGGAGTGATCAATCTGCGAGGGAGGGTTATACCGATACTGGATGTGCGGCTACGCTTCGGATTACCGGCCCGTGCCTACAATGAGCGGACGCCTGTCATTGTAGTGGAACTGGATAATGTGCCCACGGGCCTGGTGGTGGACCAGGTTACAGATGTTGTATCAATACCCCAGGAGAACATCGTACCGCCCAGACGCTGGGAAGGTGCGGAAACCTATGTGGTCAAAGGGTTGGGCAGGCGGGACGATGGTGTAAGCATTATCCTGGACCTCCCACAATTGCTGAGCGCCAGGGAGGTACAACTTGAGACCGCGCCCGCCTGTGATGCGGATGCTCAGCAATGACACGCAACTTGCGACATAAATGCAGGCCAGCTATTTCAGGCTGTCCAGACCGGCAACAAATAACATTTTAACACCAGTTTAAGGAGGACGTAAAATGGACAGTGCGTACATTACCCTCATAGTCTGTGCTGTGCTTGGATACTCAGCGTGGAGTGTGATAATGTACTTCCTCTTTCGCCGTGGGATCGGTTTCCGTCTCAATATGATCATAATGGCATGCGGGACCATCCCCGGCATCATCACTTTCATATTGGCCAAAGAAGGTAATCCACCACTCCTGGCAGGCATTACGGCGGTCATCCTGTTGATCTCCATGGTCAGCGTGGTGCGGCTCACCGCGAACTGGATCATCAACCCGGTGAGGCGGGCCACCGAGATCGCCCAGGCTATCTCCAGGGGCAACGTCAATATAGAAATTGACGTGACCGGCAAGGATGAATTCGGCGATATGTCCCGTGCTCTCAGGGACATGGTCTCGTACCTGCAAGAGATGGCAGAAGCGGCAGATCGTATGGCTAACGGGGATATCACTGCCAGCGTATCCCCGCGCTCCCCAGAAGACCGGCTGGGTAACGCCTTCAACGTTATGCTTGCGAACCTCCAGGGCTCGATCGGTGACATCGTGCATATCTCGCAGGGACTGGCCGAAGGCGATCTGCGTGTGTGGCCCAGGTCCAGATACTTCGGGGAATTCGTGCGGATTAAGGAAGGGCTGGAAAAAGCCCTGCGCGGGCTGAACGAGACCATCTCGCAGACCAAAGTATTGATGGAACAGGTGATACCCTCGATTGAACAGATGCGGGCTATCAGCCAGCACCTGGCTTCCAGTGCCGAGGAACAATCGGCGGCCGCGGAGGAGGTCGCTACCAGCCTCGAACAGGCCGAAGCCCAGGTCAAGGCCACAGCCGAGAGTACACAGGTAGCCAACCAGCTCGCCGTGAAGACCGCCGAGATCGCGGAGGCGGGACAGGTTAAAATGAAGGGAATGAGCGATGCGATGCATGCGATAGCCGAGTCCTCCCGCCGGATCGCGCGCATCATCAAAGTGATAGATGAAATAGCCTTCCAGACCAATCTGCTGGCGCTGAATGCGGCGGTCGAGGCAGCACGTGCCGGGCAGCACGGACGGGGCTTCGCCGTGGTGGCACAGGAAGTGCGCAATCTGGCCGCGCGGAGTGCTCAGGCAGCAAGGGAGACCGCCGAATTGATCGAGGATGCCGGAAGGCGTGTTGAAGAAGGCGTGGTCGTGGTCAGGGAAACAGTGGACGCGTTGAGCGAGATTATGGGAAACGTGATCAGGATGCGGGACCTGGTGGCGGAGATCGCGGCAGCGAACGAGGACCAGGCGCAGGGAATAGTCCAGATCAACAGCGCGGTAGCCCAGGTCAACCAGGGGGCCCAGGCGACCAGCCAGCAGAGCGAGGAGCTGGCAGGCACAGCCGACGAGCTGGCCAATCTGGCTGAGATGTTACGCCATCAGACAGCCCGCTTCAAGCTGCCTGAACGTGCCTGGTACGAAGAGCTGCCCCCCGGAGTGACGCCGGAAATGCTTGAGCGGATCGTTGCACTGGTACGGGAACAGATGGAAGCCGGAGGCGATGGCTCGGGAGCTGCAGAAGTCACCGCAACCCCAGAACCCGCCGAAGAAGCCGTGCTCGAGTTGCCGCTGGACCGTGACGAGCGAGGATATGGAGAGTTCTGACATTCCCAGACTCCCAGGGATGCCGGTGAGCACCTCATCCGAAAGGAGAAAAGATGGCGAGAAAGAAAATCATGATCGTGGACGATGCGCCTATGATGCGGCTTATAATCCACAACCTGCTCAGAAATGACCCTCACCTCTGCCTTATCGCCTCTGCCTCAAATGGGCAGGAGGCTCTGGATAAGCTTCCCGAGGTTGAGCCGGATCTGATTCTGCTGGACCTGGACATGCCCGTGATGGACGGACTGGAATTCCTGCGCCATGCGCGCCTCAAAAGCCGGGCCAGGGTTGTGGTGCTCACCTCGATCGCTCCCAAGGGTTCACCTAAGGCGCTGGAGGCTCAGGCTCTTGGGGCAGATGCTGTGCTCTCGAAGCCCTCAGGTCCGGTGTCCTACGATCTTGCGGATAAGGCGGGTAGTGAGATCAGGCAGACTATCTACCGGCTTCTGGGCATACCCGCAAATCCCGAGGGTACGATGTCAGGTACGGGAATAAGGTTATGAGGAATGGAGGACGATATGCTACCGCCCGGTCGCGATAACGACTACTCAGATGAACTCGATGAGGCATGGGAGCTTTTCGCCGAGGATGGAAAGGAAGCACTTGACCTGGTAGAGGATGCCCTTCTTGCTCTGGAATCAAACCCAACTGTTCAAGACCAAATCATCCTTCTCTTCCGTGGCCTGCACAAGTTCAAGGGGAATGCCCGAATGATGGGGCTTTCGGCCCTGGAGCACCTGTTTCACCAGGCTGAAGACCTGGCAGCACTTGTGCGCGACGAAGGGGTCAGGCTGACCGGCGAGATGATCGAGCTGCTGCTGGAAGTGGTTGACCGTTCCAGAGAGATGCTGGGAGATATTCTGGCTCGCCGATGCGAATTCGGGGCAGAGCAGTTAGAGGACCTCGTAAGGCGTCTGGGCGAGATGCTGGAAACGTATGCCCGGCCACAGCCTCAGCCCGTCGCAACGGTCACTGTTGACCTGAGAAGCGACCCTCTCTACATGCGTATCTTCCTGGAAATGCTCCGCGACGAAATGGAATGTCTGCCTCCACTGCTCGGCACAATTGCCGCCGGCCACAGGACGCAGGAGACAGAGGAGTGTATCCAGAAGGTCAGAGCCATTGCCGATACCCTCAGTTACGCAGCCGGACGCCTGGGATACACAGAGCTGAGTTATGCGCTGCACAATCTGGTAGAAGTGGTAGAAAGCCTGCCAGACGATGGGCGCTATGCCGGTCTGGATGAGGCTGTACAGGCCATTTTGAAGGAACTGGCGAAGATTGAAGAGGCTGCACACAGACTGGGTGTGGACGTGCACATAGACCTGCCACTGTCCAGGGATTGTTCTGCCGTGGTGGTGTATTCCACCGCTTCCTCTTGAGCCACCGGGAAAAGGTGCGGTAAACGTAACTGCCTGCCCGGTTGGTATGCCCCTATGCGCTGATTGGACATCAGCCTCCCCCGGCACAGCGTGCCCAAGAAGGCTGATTTCCAATCAGCGCATAGCGGCAGGCCAGTCGGGTAGGTAGTTACATCGGCACACGGTGGCAGGCAGCCGGGCAGGCAATTACGCGCGGTGAGTATGTCAAATGATAGAGTAACTGTTCGGGCGGTGACTGTAGAGGCGAGGTGCGCCTCGCCCGTACACCCTTTTGGGCCTGCGGCCATTGGTCGGCCTTCGCCGGGTACGGGCGATTAATCAATCGCCCCTGCCTTGCTGCACCACCAGAGGCAGTGTCGGCGCAGGCCGACACCTGGCGCGAAGCGCCTGAAGAGGGCGATTTCAATCGGCTGAATAGTGCCTGAAGAGGGCGATTCCAATCGGCTGAATAGTGCCGGGCGCTACCAGGGTCTGGTAACACCCGGCTTGTTACCCCACATGGCCTATGGTGTTACTATAAGCGTGTCACCAGCGGCAGGTAGATCGGGAAGCGTGGCTCTTTGAGACGTCCGTAGATCTTGGCGGTTGCGCCGTTGCGCCCATCCTGCCATGCCGTCAGCCCGCGATTGGCCTCCGGGCTATAGTCACCGGCGGGCCGCTGTTGCCAGCCGGTAAAGGCGAAGAACGGCACGGCGCCTCCATACAGGCTTCCATCACCATTCACACCCTGGCTGTAGATGTCCCAATCGCCGCCGTTACGATCATCCGCCCACAGGACCGAGTAGCGTTTTATGGTGCTGATGTAGTTGACATGCGGGGCGGTCTGATTGCCCGCCGCGGTACAGATGCCGAAGTTGCTCCCCAGCAACCCACCACTGGCGTTCATCCGCTGGCCATAGAGGTCATGGGCGGTGGCAGGATTCCGCGCATCACGCCACACCACCAGGTACTCGTTGTAGTCCTCGCTCCACACCACCGCAGGCAGGTTCTGCTCACCCGTTGCATTGGAGACAATGGACACCGGCCCGCTCACGGTCAGCACGCCGCTGGCCGTCAGTAACTGGCCATAGATGTCCCAGCCTGTAGTGGCGAGGTCGCGCTCGTCAGCCCAGACGACGAAGTAGGTGTCGTTGGCGGCATTGTAGTCTACGTCCGGATGGATCTGGTCATCGGCACCGTCGCAGATGGCAAACGGCGTCCCACTCACCGTCCCGTTGGGCAGCACCAGCCGCCCGTAGATGTCCCAGTTGTTGGGCGCAGTCTGGCGGGCGAAGACGACCAGGTACTCGTTGGCGACGGCGTTGTAGGCGATGGCCGGCTGCGTGGCGGTGAAACCCGCCGTATCGAAAACATTGAGAGCACCACCCACGTTGCCATCGGCGTCTATCACTCGACCCTCAATGTCTCCCTCGTTTTGATCGTCCCATACCACCAGGTAGGTATTGCTGATCGTGCTGTGGGCGACGACCGGGTCTATCAGCGTGTTGGCCTCATCCCGTATGACAATGTTATCGGTGAGAGGAATGCCGCTGGTGAGCACGATCTGACCGTAGATGTCCCACTCGTTTTGACGGCCATCCTGCCAGACGACGAGGAACTGCTGTGCGTTGGGATTGTAGACCACATCGGGGTTCTCCTGGCTGCCCAGTGGTGCAGAGACGTTGAAGTCGTGCCACTTGAGCGCGCCCGTCAACGCCGCAATGCGCTGTGCGACGATCTCGTACTTGTAGCCGTTGCGAGCATCCCCCCACGCCGCCAGGAACTCAGCTCCCGTCGTGGTGGGCCGGGCGGCCAGCGCAACGGACCATTGACCCTCAGGCCCGTCGTAGATGATAAAGTTGCCCTGTGTGGCCAGGCTCTGCGTGAGCACCCGCTGACCATAGATGTCGGTGTCGCTGACATCCTGGTTGCGGTGATCTTCCCATGCCACCAGCCATTGGTTGACCCGGCTATTGTAGGTCACCCGCGGCATGGTCTGCACATCGGCGGCGTTGGAGATGGCGATCTCGTTCCCTTGTGGAACTCCATCCTGGTTGATGCGCCGTCCGTAGATGTCGGTGTTGGTGGTGGCACTGTTACGCCTGTCCCACCACACGACCAGGTACTCACGCCTGTTGGCGTTGAATTCCACGTCCGGGTAGGACTGATTATCGCTGGCAGTACAGATGGCGAAGGCCGCGCCGGAGAGGGAGCCGTCGGCCGCAACCGCCTGACCATAGATGTCCGCTGCGCCTTGTGCGTAGACCACCACATAGCTGTTGCGGTTGCTGTCGTAGGCGGCGCGGGGCAGGTCTCCACCGCTGCCGGTGATGGTGAAAGGACTTGTCCCGATCAGCCCGCCCGTGTTGTCCAGCAGTTGTCCCTCGGCCCGGTTATCTCCCGTATCACCCCACACGACCAGATAATGATTGGCGTCAGGGTCGTACACGATGTCATGGACTCGCTGGTCGTTGGCATCGGTGTTGACGGCAAAGTTGGCGCCGGCAAGCTCGCCGGTGGCACTGACGAGCTGACCATATACGTCATAATCGGCACCGCGTCTGTCCCGCCAGACCACCATGTAATTGCCGTCGGTCGAGTTATAGGCGGCGTAGGGGTAGTCCTGCTCACCGCCCGCGTCGGAGACCATGAAGTTGTCTCCCTGGGGAATGCCGCCAGCCGAAAAGATTTGGCCGTAGATGTCTGCCTCAACAGTACCGGGGCGGTGATCACTCCAGACCACCAGGTACTCATCGTCGGTCGAGTTGTAGGCGATGGCAGGGTGAGCCTGCTGATCCCGCGGCAGGGAGATCATAAAGTCGGGGCCGAAGCCGCTGACGGGATCCACACCGTCCGACCAGGAAAGGGCTGCGGCAGTTATGGCTGCCAGCAGTCCAAGTGCCAATAACGTTGCTAAAATGAGTTTCGTTTTCATGTGCTTCCTCCTGCCATAAGCTAATTGCCAGGTAACTATTCGGGCGGTGACTGTAGGGGGCGAGGCGCGCCTCGCCCGTACACCCTTTTGGGCCTGCGGCCATTGGTCGGCCTTCGCCGGGTACGGGCGATTAATCAATCGCCCCTGCCTTGCTGCACCACCAGAGGCAGTGTCAGCACAGGCCGACACCTGGCGCGAAGCGCCTGAAGAGGGCGATTCCAATCGGCTGAATAGTTACATTGCCAGTACAAAACTGCGCCAGGAGGCGTCTCTGCCGATTCGGGGCTCCGGAGGGCACTCCTGTGGCGTTTGTACGCGAGCCAGCCCGACTCACTCGTCGTTTCCGCAGATCGGGGGTTCAGGCCGCAAGACCAACCTGAGTATAGCCCAGGCGGCGTCGCTCTACCTGACCCGCAGCCAACAATTGCCCAACAGATGAGGGGTTGGTGATCAGCCAGCGACCAGTTTGTAACCGCGTCCGCGCACGGTGAGGATCAGGACGGGGTTGCGGGGATCGGGCTCCAGTTTCTCGCGTAGCCGCTTGACCAGGGCCTCGATCTGGTAGTCGTATACCTCGGCCCGGTACTCCGGCCAGACCGCCTCTGCGATCTCTTGCTTGGAGCACACGCGACCTGCGTTCCGATAGAGGAGGTCGAAGAGGACTTGCTCCTTCACGGAGAGGGAGATGGGGTTGCGGTTGACCCAGACTTCGCCGCTGGTGGGGTCAACGACCAGCAGGGGGAATTCGGCCGCGCGCAGGGTGGCCTGGGGATCGCGGAAGGTAAAAACGGCGCCGGCGACGGCGATTTCGTCGCCGTCACGCAGTGTCTCCGGCGCCGTGATGCGCCGGCCGTTGAGGAAGGTGCCGTTGGCGCTCGCCAGATCGCGCAGGATACAGGCCTCGCCGTCCCAGGCGATTTCGGCATGGCGGCGTGAGGCGCGCCGGTCGGGGATGAACACATCGCATTGGGGGGAGCGGCCCAGCGTGGTGAGCGGGCCAGCGAGGGGAAAACGCCGTCTGGCGGCGTCCATCAGGTACGGGGCATCATCTGTCATGGCCCTGCCTCGTAAACGACCTCGAGCGTGGGCCGGTCGGCAGGGTCGGCCTGCTCACTCATATAAACCCAGTGGTGGGCCATGTTGTGGCTGTCTGCAGACATCATCACCACCAGGCCGTAATTGGGCTGGCCGCGCTCGACCCAGGCCCGCAGCGCCTCGCTCACGTCGAACGTCAGGTAGCCGGCGTCGGGCACAGAGACGAGATCGAGCGGCACGAAATCATAGTCAATTCCGGCGGCCAGCCCTGGCGCGCTCCAGGGTGTATTGTAGGTTGCTGTCACCACATCCCACGGCGTCAACACCCTGTAGACGACCGCGGCACCGGGGAGCGGCTGGTCGCCCCACAGTTCGACTTTTAGCGTGAGCGTAGCCGAGACGATCTGCACGCCCGCTGGCAGTCCCGCCAGGTTGAAGCGGAACAGCAGCCGGTCGGGGGTGAGCGGGCCTTGCAGGTGCACCAGGTCGGCGTCGCCCCACAGCGCGTCGGGCACATCGGGGTCGAGCCAGGTATCGGCGACGGCGTCCGGCCCGGAGACGACGAGCGCGGCGCGTTCCCCCGGCGCGAGCGTGGGTGCAGGCCGCACCGGCAAGCCGGGCAGCAGCCGCCAGGGACGGGTCAGAAGCAACGCGGCCGCAAGCGCGACGGCAGCCAGCGCAACGCCGGCCGCCCACACCGTCCGGCGTGGGACGGCGCGCCGTAATAGCGGGCCCTGTGCCCGCCCTTCGATGGCCGCGCGCAGGGCGCGGCCCAGCTCGCCCGCCGTCTGGAAACGGTCGCCGGGGTCCTTGGCCAACGCCTTGAGAATCACCCGCTCGATTGCCTCCGGCAGATCGGGATTCAGCGAGCGCGGTGAAGGCAGGGGCGCCGTGATGTGCTTGAGGATGATCGCGTAAGGGGTATCGGCGTCGAAGGGCACGCGCCCGGTGCAGAGTTGGTACAAGAGCACCCCCAGCGCATAGATGTCGGAGCGGGCGTCGCCGGGTTCTCCCTTGCCCTGTTCCGGCGACATGTAGGCGGGCGTCCCAAGCGTGCCGCCGCTTTCGGTGATGGTCGTCGCATCCACCATGCGCGCAATGCCAAAGTCGGTCAGCACCGGGCGGCCTTCGGGGGTCATGATGACGTTGGCAGGCTTAAAGTCGCGGTGCACCACCCCCTGGCGGTGGGCGTGATCGAGCGCATCGGCCAGCGCGCTCACGATGCGCACAATCTCGCTCAAGTCCATCCGCTCACCCCGGCAATCCAGATCGCGCAGCAAAGACTTGAGGCTGGCACCCGCCAGGTGCTCCATCACCAGGAAAGCCACGCCCTGGTCGGCGTCAAAGTCATGGACGCGCACGATGTTGGGGTGCTCCAGCGCAGCGACGGCGCGTGCTTCGCGGCGGAAGCGCGCGCCAAAGTCCTCGTCGCCGGTCAGGTGCGGATGCAGCACCTTGACTGCAACGTAGCGGTCGAGGTCGGCCTGATAGGCCTTGTAGACCTGCGCCATTCCCCCCTGGCCCAGTTTTTCGACCAGGCGATACCTGCCCAGCGTGACACCGGTCAGATCAAAGATGGCAGCCGGTTTATGCTCTTCACTCATCGGACATCCACTTAAAATACCACACCGCAGTCATACGCAACAAGCGTCTCCTCTTCTCCCGCCAGGATTCGATGGGGGAACTCGCGGCTGATGGTGTAGGAGCGCCGGATGAACCCGCCCCAGTTGGTGAAGATGACCACACGCACGGTCACCGTGTCTGCGCCCATTTCGATCACCGGCGCGACGTCCAGTTTGCGCGCCGCGCGCTGCACGTCGCCGGGCAGGTCCTTGTTGAACATGGTGGGCTGCGAGAGGAGCGCTTCGAGGGCATCCCGGGTGCAGATGATCCGGGCGTCGTTGTAGTTGGCGTGCCAGTAGAGATAGAACTGGCCGCCCATAATGCGGAGGACGACGAACTGGAAAAAGCCCTCAGGCGTGCCATCCACCTGTACGTGATCCAGGTAGGGCCCCGCCACACCTCGCTCACTTGCCTCGGTGTATTCGGAGACGGTTCGATAGGCAGGCTCGTCTGTTCTTCTGGCGTATAAGAAGGGAAACCCTCCCAGAAAGTCCATCTGATAGACGTAGTCGAGGACGTAGCCCGGCTCCATAGACAGGTGATCCAGCACGGTGAAGTACTGGCTGACATCGAACTCGTTGCCTGTCCTGGCGGCGTCCTCGCTGCGAAAGTGCTCCGGGAAAGGCAGGTCGCGCGTGAGCGCCGCCATTGCGTCCACCGTACGCTGCATCTCGATGGCCTCCTGCGAAGGCGTGGGGGTGGGTTTGGACAGAGAACACGCCAGCGCCACACATAGCCCCACGATCAGAACCGTGAGAATCGAGTGCGGTCTATTCATCTCGTCTCCTCCTGATCGGACGGACATGGGGCCCCGACCCGGATAAGTCGCCCGGTTTTCGCAGGGGGTAATGGGACGGATTCAAGAACCCGCTCGTGCCGCTGGCGAGGCCGGGCAGGAACCATTGCACGGCATTAATTATACCCGGCGCTGGGTTTTGCACAACCGCTCCCTTGCATGGGTGTCCGAATTGGAATATATCTATTCAGCCTGTGCCCGCCGGACTACATCCGGCTAGTCGAAGGCCATCTGAGCCATTTGCGGGTGTCTCAGTGTAGCCAGCGTTTGCAGTATCTGCCTCGTGCGGACTGTGCACGGCACTGCATGGGCAGGCTGAGTAGTTACATTGGAATTTGCTTCGAAATTGTAACTACCTGCGTGCCGACCAGGACCCTACCTGAAAAACCGTGCGGGCGGCATCCCTATGCCGCTTATGCCGACGCATAGGGATGCATCGATTACGTTTTTCGGACAGTACGGGCGAGGCTTGCCTCGCCCGTACCCCGCCACAGGCCTTTGCCGGCCGGGAAGGGAGCGTCGGCACAGACCGACGCCCGGCACAGCGTACCCGGGGAGGCTGATTTCCACAGCGCATAGCGGCAGGCCAACCGGGCAGGCAGATACTCGAAATCCCTCTATGAGGGACTCGTTGGCAAATCTCGCTGCACAGGTTATAATACTTAAGAGAGGAAGGCCGTGACATTGTTGAAAGGTTCCACACGAGATCACGAGGAGGCAACATGCTCTACCCCCAATCCAACCCCTTCCGCCAGGTGCTCGACCTTTCGGGCTTTTGGGATTTCCGCTTCGACCCCCAGGATCGCGGCCTGGATGCCGGCTGGCCCGCAGGCTTTGGCGACGCCCGCCCCATCGCCGTCCCCGCCAGTTGGAACGACCAGTTCGACGAAGGGCGCGATAACCTCGGCCCCGCCTGGTACCAGACCCGCTTCGACCTGCCCTGGGGCTGGCGCGAAAGACGCGTCTTTCTGCGCTTCGGGTCGGTCAACTACCTGGCACAGGTGTGGCTCAACGGCGTACCCCTGGGACAGCACGAAGGCGGTCACCTGCCGTTCGAATTCGACGTCACCCCCCACCTGCGCTCCGAAGGCAACCTACTGGTCGTGCGCGTCGAGGGTCACCTGGCTCCCGACCGCGTCCCGCCGGGGAATGTCCCCGCCGATCCACTCGACGCCTTTGGCAGTAGCAACTACCCGCCCACCTCGTTCGATTTCTTCCCCTACTGCGGCATCCAGCGCCCGGTGCTGCTCTACGCCGTCCCGCACGAGGGGATCGGTGACATCACCGTGATCACCGAGAGCGGTGGCGTCGTGCGCGTGCGCGTGGAGGCGGGCGCGCGGGCGACCCGTCGTGTCACCCTGCGCGGCCACGGTGCAGAGATGGTGGCGGAATCGGCGGAGGACGAGGTCGTGCTGACCGTGCCCAACCCGGCCCTCTGGTCGCCGGATACGCCCAACCTCTACGACCTAACGGTCGAACTGGCCGGTGGCGATGGCGTCTTCGACCGCTACACCCTGCCGGTCGGCCTCCGCACCATCCGGGTCGAGGGCGACGCGCTGCTCCTCAACGGCGAGCCGATCCTCCTCAAGGGCTTTGGCCGCCACGAGGATTTCCCCGTGATCGGGCGCGGACTGGTGCCGGCGGTCATCATCAAGGACTATGCGCTGATGAAGTGGGTGGGGGCCAATTCCTTTCGCACCACCCATTACCCCTACTCCGAGCAGATGATGGCTCTGGCCGACCGGCTGGGCTTTATGGTGATTGACGAGACGCCGGCGGTGGGGTTGTTCTTCGCCGAGGAGGGATTGGAGCGGCGGCTGGCGCTGTGCCGCCAGTACGTCCGCGAGATGATCGCCCGCGACAAGAACCACTCCAGCGTCGTGATGTGGAGCCTGGCGAACGAGCCGCACTCGCACCGTCCGGCGGCGAAAGCCTTCTTCCGCGACCTGTACGACCTGGCGAGGTCGCTCGATCCGACCCGTCCGGTGACGCTGGTCAGTTACGCCGGTCTGGGCGAGGAATCGTTCGAGTTTCTGGACGTGGTCTGCCTGAACCGCTACTTTGGCTGGTACATCCAGCAGGGGCGGCTGGACGAGGGGTGTGCGCTCCTGGATGCAGAACTCGACGCGCTGCACCAGAAGTATCCCAAACCGCTGATCCTCACCGAGTTCGGCGCGGACGCCGTGGCCGGCCATCACGCACAACCGCCGGAGATGTTCAGCGAAGAGTACCAGGCAGAGATGATCGCGCGTTACATCGAGGTACTGAACAGCAAGCCGTTCGTGGTCGGGCAGCACGTGTGGAACCTGTGCGACTTCAAGACCGGGCAGGCAGTGCATCGGGTGGGGGCGCTGAACCTGAAGGGAGTGTTCACCCGCGACCGCCGTCCCAAACTGGCCGCCCACCGGCTGCGCGAGTTGTGGGGAGGGCGGGCTCTCTGACCGTTCTGACCGGGGCCCGCCCTGTGAATGCTGATTGTGCAAATGGACCCAGAGCGTTTTCGCGATAGCACCGCCGGACAGGTCATCCGTGTAGGGCAGGGAGAGGCGGCCTATTGGGCCTTTGTCCCCCATCCCTTGCCGCCGCGCCTGACAGCGGATTGGGAATTGACGGCCATCCTTTCCGATGCAGATCGCGCCCTCGCTGAACTGGCCGGCCTGGGGCGCAGCATGCCCAATCCCCACCTGCTCATCGGGCCGTTCGTCCGCCGGGAGGCGGTGCTCTCCTCGCGCATCGAGGGGACGCAGGCCGACCTGGCCGACCTCTATGCCTATGAGGCGGGGCAGTTGCCGCTGCCCGGCCTGGAAGCGGCGCCGCCCGAGGCGGACGTGCGCGAGGTGCTGAACTATGTGAACGCCCTGGAGTATGGCCTGAAGCGGCTGGAGACCCTGCCGGTCAGCCTGCGCCTGATGCGTGAGCTGCATGAGCGCCTGTTGGCCGGCGTGCGCGGTGAGCACGCCACGCCGGGCGAGTTTCGCCGCTCGCAGAACTGGATCGGAGCGCCGGGGTGCACACTGAACGAAGCGACCTTTGTGCCACCGCCGGTGCCGCAGATGCACGAGAGCCTGGATGCGCTGGAAAAGTACCTGCACAGCGACGACGTCTACCCACCGCTTCTCCGCCTGGCGCTGGTCCACTATCAATTCGAGGCCATCCATCCCTTTGTGGACGGCAACGGGCGCATCGGGCGCTTGCTCTTGTCGCTCTTGCTCGTCCAATGGCAGTTGTTGCCGCTGCCGCTCTTGTACCTGAGCGCCTACTTTCATCGTCACCGTCAGGACTACTACGACCTGCTCCTGGGCGTGAGCGAACGGGGCGACTGGCGCGCCTGGCTGCTCTTCTTCCTGCGCGGCGTCGCCGAACAGGCACGGGACGCCGTCGAACGCGCCCGCCGGTTGCAGGACCTGCGGGAAGAATGGCACCGGCGTCTGGCCCAGGCGCGGACGTCGGCGTTGACGCTGCGACTTGTGGATATACTTTTTACCAGTCCGATTCTGACTATCTCGCAGGCCCAGCGGCTGCTCAAGGTAGGCTCATATCACAGCGCCAGAAAGAACGTGGAGAAATTGGTGAGCGCGGGCATTCTACAGCCAGAAGGCGATGCGACCTACGGTAAAACCTATATTGCCGCCGAGATTTTGCGCATCGTCCACGATCGTACCTGAAGCGCAAGGGGCGATTTGCACTTTTTGGCCGAAAAGTGCAAATCTAAGAACGGAAATTGCACTATAGTATAAATCCGGTTCACCCAGGAGGCTTTTATGCCCAACCTTTCCGAACACTGGAGAGCCGCCCGGCCAATCCCGACGGCTCACGTGACGCGAAACCGGTCTACATTGATCTGCTGAACCGGGGTATGTATGATTGATCCCCACCTGGACGACTGGTGGTCGCGTAAACGATTGACCCGCCTGCGCTACCGGGATTCATCCCTGAGCGGCGCAGGGGTCTCCTTGCGGGTCATCCTGCCCGCGCTGACCGCATTGGACCTGATCTGGTACTCGACGGTGTACGGAGAATACGACGACAACCTCTTGCTGCTGGGCTGCGATAGCAATACGACCTCTTTGTTCGAGCGCGTCGAGTACAAAGAGAGATCACCGGTCCAGGCCGTTTGTCAGGATACCTTCCCCAACGAGTACGTGTTGACAGACAACATCCGCTCCGCCCTGGGGATCCGATTCGAGGGAAATGACTGCATCATAGACCGGGCAGACAGCATCGCCTGTCAGGTGTACGTCCACGACAACTGTTTCTTCTACGTCAGGCCCGTAGACGAAGCCCTGGCCGGCAAACTGCTCAATTGCATTTTGGAGCAGCACAGTTTTTATATGGGGCAAGAGATTGACTGGTCGTGCGTCCTTCCCGATCTCGTGCGACACCTGTTGGCGTTGGGGGAACTCGAAATGCAGAGCGATCCCAGGGGCCCATATTTGTGGATACCGCAACTGGAAAAGAGACGCCATCCTTTCTGGAAGGCGTTCAGACCGGGCACGGTCCTGATTGAAAACGGGAAGGCCCGCTTCAGGGAGGTTGTATAGATGCAACAGACACAAACCGTCCTGCCGCGCTGGCGCGGATTCAATCTGCTGGAGATGTTTACCTCCAGGAGCGATGGTAATTTTCAGGAAGATGACTTTCGCTGGATGGCCGAATGGGGCTTTGATTTTGCCCGCATCCCGATGTGCTATCTCCTGTGGATCGAGGACGGCGATGTGTTCAAGATCCACGAGCCGATGCTGGAGAAGGTGGATCGCGTCGTCCAACTCGGCCAACGTTACGGCATTCACATCTGTCTGAACTTTCACCGCGCGCCGGGGTACTCGGTCAACCGCGAGCGGACGGAGCCGTTCGACCTCTGGAAGGACGCCGAGGCGCTGGAGGCATTCTGTTTCCATTGGGCGCTCTTCGCCAGGCGGTATCGGGGCATCCCCTCGACGCAACTCAGTTTCAACCTGGTGAACGAGCCGGCACACGTCTCGCATGCTGACCACGAGCGGGTCATCCGCGCCGCCGTGCAGGCGATCCGCCAGATAGACCCCGACCGGCTGATCATCGCCGATGGGCTGGACTATGGCCGCACCCCGTGCCCCGAACTGGCCGACCTGGGGATCGCCCAATCCTGCCGGGCCTACGACCCGATGGGGGTGAGCCACTACAAGGCCCCGTGGGTGGGCGGCGAGAGCTGGCCGGAGCCGACCTGGCCGGGCGATTTCTTCGACGGGCATTGGGACCGCGCGCGGCTGGAGCAATGCTACGCGCCGTGGGCCGACCTGGCGCGGCGCGGTGTCGGCGTGCACTGCGGGGAAGGCGGCGCGTTCAGCCACACGCCGCACGGCGTCTTTTTGCGCTGGCTGCGCGACGTGCTCGAAATCCTCACCGCGCACGGGATCGGCTATGCGTTGTGGAATTTCCGCGGCCCCTTCGGCGTGCTCGACTCCGAACGGCAAGACGTGGCTTACGAGGACTGGCACGGCCACAGGCTGGATCGCCGGTTATTGAACCTGTTGCAGGAATTCTGAGCGCGATCGGTCAGGGATGCCCCTACCGACGCTGACCGCAGTCAGAGTCTGGTCTGGACCGGTCTCCTGAGAGCGCCCGGCGTCCCACGGTGGCACGCTCAGAGACTGGCCATGTCCTGAAGCGGCCAGCTCGCCGCTCTATATGCCCAGGGGCTTGTCCACAACCGTGACTATTCAGGCCGATTGAAATCGTCCTCCCCTGGCACTTCGTGCCGGTTGTCGGCCTCCGCCAGGTACGGGCGCCGCAGTGCTGCGCCCGTACTATGTGCACATCAATGAGGGCCCGGGCCGGCGAAGACCGACCAAAGAGCTGCGGCCCGAAAGGGTGTACGGACAGGGTTCACCTCGCCCCTGCAGTCACCGCCCGAGAAGTTACCCCTGATCTTCGCGGTAATCCCTTCGCAGTGACAAAAGTACCCTCAGTGGGGGTACTTTTTTCTTTCCGGGTCGGGAGATTTTTCCCTTGCGAATCGGTGGTGATTTGTGAGATACTGTGGAGGATGGTGATGGCATTGAGGCTCAGACTTGCCGGAGGTCAGGGTGGGTGATCCGATCAGGGTGGCCATTGTGGATCACGACGAGGAATTCTGCCGGATGGTGTGCGAGTGGCTGGCGGGCACAGACGGCATCCTGATCGTGGGCGAGGAACGGGGCAGCCAGGAAGTGCTCTGCTGGCTGTGCCAGGTGCACCCTGACGTGGCCCTGATAGATGTGACCGCAGCATCGGCGGCGCAGGTGCGCGAGGTTGCAGCCTGCACCGGGGTAATTGTGCTGCACGAGAGGGGTCAGGAGATGCTGGTGCTGGAAGCGCTCAGGGCGGGCGCGCTGGGGCACCTGAACAGGCAAACCGTCCGACCGCCCCAGGCCATCGCTGCTATCCGCGCCGTCAGCCGGGGCCAGGCGGTGCTCAGCCCGGATCTGGCGGGGCGGATCGTAGACGAGGTGACAGAGCGGTATCGGGGAAGAGCAAGTGGTAAAAATGAATAACAAATTTCGACCCAACCATAAACATCTGAGGAGGTGCGAAATGAAAAGCAAATGGACATTTGTCGGCAGTCTGGCGGTGGTGCTCCTGCTGTTCCTGACCGTGGGGCTGACCCAGGCCCAGGGGCCGCAGCCTCCGGGTATGGGAAGCGAGGCCGGCGCCGAGGCGGCGGTGGGCAACGTGATTCCCATCCAGGGCCGCCTGACCGACAGCGCCGGCAACCCGCTGAACGGCAGTTACAGCATCACCGCCAGTATCTACGACGTGGAGACCGGCGGGACCGCGCTCTGCTCCGATACCGAAACGGTGGCGGTCAACAACGGGCTGTTCACCATGAATGTGGACAACTGCACCAGCGACGACATCGACGGCCGGCAACTCTATCTGGGCATCCAGGTGGGCAGCGATGCCGAGATGACCGACCGCCAGCCTATCTACCCCGTCCCTTATGCCATGAGCCTGATGCCGGGGGCCAAAATTTCCTATACCCCGCTCCTGTGGAGCGGCACCTACGTGGACCTGGAAGGAAACCTGGGCAGCACCGCTTGGCGCCTGGGCTACTCGTACCCGCTGCTGCCTTTAGGCCGGGCCTTCCACGGCCTAGATGCGGAGGCCATCGGCGGCAACAGGGCCTATGGGGTCAGCGGTTTCGCCGAAACCAGCATCAACAACAGCGAGGCCTATGGCCTGTACGGTAGCGCCGACGCGACGGGCAGCGGGTCTGTGGCCTACGGCGTGTACGGTCGTAGCTACGGGCCGGGAGCCGGGGTATATGGCCGGAACGATGAGGGGTGGGCCATCTACGCCGATGGCGACTTGGGCCAGAACCGGACAGGCAATGGGGCCGTCAAAGCGGCCGTGTATGCCCAATGCGGCAACCTCGGTTCGTCCATCGAGCGGTCATTCAATAATATAGGTGGCGGGGTCAACATCACCAACGGCTCAAGTGCTGGGCGATGTACGATCACCTTCTACGCGGTGATCAACGACCGCTATTTCACCGCCACCGCCATTGGGCCGGATGCGAACAATGCCCGTGGTGTGAACTGCGCATACAATGGGACATCTCAACTCGACTGTTTTCGCTGGAATGCGGACGGCAATGGCGTGAACGGTGGCATTATGGTGGTGATCTATTGACCGCCGGAGGCTGATATGAAGAGGATAGCACTTTTTTTGACTCTGGCTGCCTTCCTCCTGCTGGCCGGCCGCGCCCGGGCGATGTCCTCTGACCACTACCGGCTGGACTGGTTCGTCCCGCTGACCGGCGGGGGCGGCGGGCCGGCCTCTTCCACCAATTACGCCGTCAACTTCACCGTCGGCCAGTCCGTCATCGGCGCATCCTCCAACACCTACCGGGCCTATCTGGGCTACTGGTGCGGCATCGCCGAGGCGGCGGCCGTGTCCTACCGTATCTACCTGCCGCTGGTGATGAGGAACGATTAGCCCTCACCCTTCCCCTGCGCCCCCTTTCCCTCTCCCGATGGGAGAGGGGAAGGGGGCCGGGGGGATGGGGTGAGGTAAAGGAGGCCCACCCATGCAACCCATCAGTCTTTCCGCGGTTCTGCTTCTTGCCCTTTCCCTGGCCCTTTCCTGCACCATGCCGGCTGCTTCCACTCCGGTCGCGCCCGCGCCCGACCGGCCGGCCACCCTGCCTCCATCCCCCACTCCTCCCCCGGCCATGGGCCAGGCCGCCGCCGGCGCCACCTACTACATCCGCCCCGACGGCGGCGATGCCGACCAGTGCACCGGCCTGGTGGACGCCCCCTATCCCGGCAGCGGAAGCCACCAGCCTTGCGCCTGGGATCACCCCTTCCGCGCCCTCCAGCCCAGCGGCGAAGCCGGCGTGCCCGGCACCGTGCGCATCGCCGGGGGCGATACCCTCATGATCGCCGCCGGCAGTTACCGCCTGGGCTACGGCGCGCCCGGCGCCGAAAACTGCCACTCTGAGTACCCCTGGGACTGCGTCATGCCCCCCGTTCCCGGCGGACCCGACGCCGCCCACCCCACCCGTATCGTGGGCCGGGGGTGGGATGCCGGCTGCCCCAACCCACCCGAACTGTGGGGTACGGAACGGGCGGCCCACCTCCTGAACCTCAGCGGGACCCACTATGCCGAGATCGCCTGCCTGGAACTCACCGACCACGCCACCTGCGCCTACGAGCACAGCGGCGGCCTGGCCTGTCTCACCGAGTCCTACCCCTACGGCGATTGGGCCGCCATCGGCCTCTACGCCGTGGACGCCGCCGACATCGTCCTGCGCGACCTGAACATCCACGGCCTGGCCGACCGGGGGGTGCTGGCCGGCAGGCTCTCGAACTGGACGGTGGAGCGGGTGCGCATCGCCGGCAACGGCTGGGCCGGCTGGGATGGCGATGTCGAGGGCGACGACTCCAACTCCGGCACCCTCATCTTCCGCCACTGGACGGTGGAGTGGAACGGCTGCGTGGAGACGTACCCCGGGGGAGAGCCTTCCGGCTGCTGGGCGCAGACGGCCGGCGGCTACGGCGACGGCGTGGGCACCGGCGAGACCGGCGGGCATTGGATCATCGAGGACTCGGCCTTTCTCCATAACACCTCCGACGGCCTGGACCTGCTCTATGCCCGCCGGCCCGGTTCGCTGATCGAAATCCGCCGCACCTTGGCCCGGGACAACGCCGGCAACCCGATCAAGACCAACGGACCCACCCGCATCGAGAACTCGGTCATCGTCGGCAACTGCGGCTACTTCGAGGGAAAGCCCTTTACCTATCACGTGGACAACTGCCGGGCGGAGGGGAACACCCTGGCGCTTGCCCTTCGGCCCGGCAGCACCGTCACCGTCACCAACAACACCCTGACCGGCGAGGGGGATTGCCTGGTGGAAGTGGGCTGCGAGGGAAGTTGCACTGGAGCCGACACCGTGCGCATGCGCAACAACATCTTCCTGGGGCAAACGGACTTTCTCCAGCCCTTTGAGCAGACCTGCTTTGTCTACTGGGAGAACTTCCCCGCCAACCCGGTGGACACGGACTATACCATCATCCACAACGTCAAGGAGAACCCCTGTCCGGTCGGCGACCACGACATCTGCCAGGCCCCGGGGCTGGTCAACGAGACGCTGGCGCACTTTGACGCTCACCTGCGGTCCGACAGCCCGGCGATCAACAGCGGCTCCGCCGCCGATGCCCCGGCCGACGACTTT